>Ga0210410_10000867_pt1 | contig 29978 bp, 19 predicted proteins | sample IncBWC4MmetaG_FD_161058 | JGI IMG/M metagenome (GOLD analysis project Ga0210410, IMG submission 161058) | Forest soil microbial communities from Barre Woods Harvard Forest LTER site, Petersham, Massachusetts, United States - Inc-BW-C-4-M | ecosystem: Environmental > Terrestrial > Soil >...
ACTCTCCCGACACCTACATCAACATGGGCCTCGGCACCGAAAACATCGCGCGCAAATTCGGCATCACCCGCGAGCAAGCCGACCAGTTCGCCGCCGACTCCCACAAAAAAGCCCTCGCCGCCATCGCCGCCGGAAATTTCAAGGACGAAACCATTCCCGTCGAAGTGAAAATTACCTCGCTCACCAACGGCAACGGCGCTTCCTCCAAATCAAAAGGTGGGATGGTGAAGCCCACGACGCAAACTTTTGTGTTTGCGACCGATGAACTCCCGCGCGCTGACACTAATCTCGAGGTACTCGCCACACTCAAGCCCGCCTTCCACGCCAAGGGCAGCGTTACCGCCGGAAACAGTTCGCCCATGAGCGACGGCGCCGCCGCCACCGTTGTGATGTCCGACGCGCGCGCCAAATCGCTCGGCCTCAAGCCGCTCGTGCGTTTCGTCACCTACACCACCGCCGGAGTTCTCCCCGAAGAATTCGGCATCGGGCCAGTGCGCGCCATCCCCAAAGCCCTGAAGCTCGCCGGCCTCTCCCTCAACGACATCGCCGTCATCGAACTCAACGAAGCCTTCGCCGCGCAATCTCTCTCCGTCATCCAGCAAGCCGGCCTCGACGCCTCCCGCGTCAACCCCAACGGCGGCGCCATCGCCCTCGGCCATCCCCTCGGCTGCACCGGTGCAAAACTCACCGCCACCATCATCCGCGAACTCCAACGCCGCAACGCCCGTTACGGCATGGTCACCATGTGCATCGGCGGAGGCATGGGCGCCGCCGGCATCTTCGAGCGCCTCTCTTGAACGAACGCCTTTCTTGAACCTGAACGCGCAATCCTCGACGATGTCATCCCGAGCGCAGCGAGGGATCTGCTTTCCCCCGCGCGTTCGCGCATCTTTGTAGTGGCCGGTCTTTCGCGTCTTTTGCGTCCCCGCGGTTTCTGCCGGGAAGACCGGTGCGTTTTCTCTTTCTCCTGGTTTTCGTAGCGCCGGGCTTCAGCCCGGCAATCTGCTGCGCATCCACACAACCGTCATTTCGAGCGAAGCAGGCCGACGCTTTTTCTTCCCTTCCGCTCCTGCGGAAGGTCGGCCTGCGAAGAGAGAAATCTCGCTTACTCTTTTCTCTGAGTTCTCTGTGTCTCTGCGTTGAGTTTTCCGGTTTTTTCTTGTATTGCAATGTCTCGCATCGAATGTTGACGAGGTCATCTAATCGGGTTAGTTTCTTCTCCTCTGAGGATCTTCCGATGAAATCTATTTTCTTCGCCGCTACTCTTCTCCTCGCTTTTTCTGTGAGCGCTCAAGCTCCAGTTGCCGTCCCCATCCCCCAGGAACCCCACCACCACCTGGTCCTTGAAAACGACTACGTCCGCGTCTTCCGCGTATCGGTCCCCGCCCACGAATCCACGCTCCTCCATCAACACGACGTCCCCTACCTCTACGTCTCGCTCGGCCCCGCCGACGTCATCAACGCCGTCCAAGGCAAACCCGAAGCTCATCTCGTCATGGTCGACGGCCAACTCGGCTACTCCCCCGGCCACTTCGCCCACATCGCCCGCAATGATTCCGACCTCCCCTTCAACAACGTCACCATTGAGCTCCTGAAGCCCCAGAAAAACCCTCACAACATCTGCCGAGAGGTAATCCCCGGCGCAGTGAGGGACTGTTCGGGCCCTCCAATAACTCGGATCCCTGATTTCCCAGACAAAGGTTTACCACTCTTCGAGACGGGCGAGGTCTTTGTCCAAGAGGTCTACATACCAAAGAGACCCAATCATGCGGGCCTGCTCGAAGGTCCCGACGTGCTTTTAGTTGCTCTCGCAAACCCAAACTTGAAACTCCGCGTACCTGGCCAACCTTCAGTAAAACTCGCCACCGGCGCGGTGACATGGCTGACGGCAGGCCAGAAGTGCTCAATCTCTGCGCCCCGCGGAGTTCCATTGCACTTCCTGCTGCTTACGTTCAGTGACGGAACAGCAGTCGCTCGACCGTAACGCATCAACTTATCGTTATTTTTTCTTGGCTTCGACGCGAACGAACAAAGCTTCCGGCGCGCCCGGCATGGTCATGTATTCTTCGCTCACAAGTATTCCGGGCGCGCTAACGCGCGTCACATTGCGTAATTTAATCGTCGCGCCTTCGGCCGGAAACTCGAAGCGATACACCAGTGCGTCGCCCTCGAACTGCCCGGTCTGTATGATCGCTCCGGCAATTCCATTTCCGAAGACATACGCTTTGTATGCTTTTTCGCGCGCGTCCCAGGTCATCACCAGCAATCCCTCAAAATCGCCAACCGGCCCCTGCGAGTGAAACGAATTGACGAGCGATTGCCCGCCTGGCCCGAGCTTGCTGTGATACACCCCGGTGTTCACCCCGCCATTCGGAACGAACGCCGATTTGGGATACGTCTCCGTATAGTCCCATTCGCCCAAATAAAATTTCAGCCGCTCCATCTCCACTAAACCCGGCTTCGCCGCTTCGGCCGCAGGAGCAGCCGCCGGCTTCTCACCGGTTTTTTCCTGCAGCCCCGCCCAAAGAGGAACACCCAGCAGCATCGCAAAGAAAATCACCGCAATCGTCCGGATGCTTGAACTGTTTTCCATGATTCCTCCTTTTTGAAAATATTCTTTGCAGCTGCGCCGATCAATCCCTCTCGAACTTCTCCATTCCGCCCTGCGGAAGAGTAAACGCAGAGAGCCGGATTTGCACTTCGATTTTTCCCGGTGCATCCTCCTCCGACACGGGCTACAGAACGAAAACGGCCTTCGGCGAATCTTGCGCCGAAGGCCGTTTCGAGCGTTGCCTTTGGAAGTGTTCCCCGCTCAGCGCCGGCCGCAGGAAGAGATTCCGTGAAGCTCCTTGGTCGCGATGTCGGAGGTGACACAGCCGAAAAAGCCAACGAGCCCCGGCGCGCCTGCATACCCCAAATACGCGTCGGTATCGAAAATATCCTCGAGGGACTTCAGCAGCGAGTAGTGGTTGAAAGGGGTGTTGGAAACCGTACCGGGTTCGAGAAACGGTGAAAGAAGTACGGCGCCGGTCCGATCGCCCCCATAGCTTTCAAAGGTCAGGCTGATGGTTGAAGTGATGTTCGTGGACTGCGGAAAGGGAGCCAGGTTCGGACCGGGCTGTTCGTTGCAACAGAAAAGTCCCGGGGCAAGGATCGAAATACCGGTGGAAGTCACCTGTTCACTCAGTCCCCCTTCGTCAAAATTGATGACGATGAGGCCATCGCGCTGATACGCGGGCGAAGCCATGATGAGCGGGATCCACTTTTGCAGGAACGCATTGGCGGAGACCAGTCCTCCCGGCTGCCCGTTCTTGCAGGGGGCGTCATGGCCGTCATCGCAAAGGTTGGGCGTAATGAAGACAAAGTTGGGAGTGGCGGACTCGTGAAGGAGGTCCTGAGGCAAAAGATTGAGGTTGACGACGTGAGACGCGCAATCAGGTGAATCAATGATGGAATGAAAATAAACGAAGGGATCGTGCCGGGAAGCGTACTGGTCGCCCAGAGGAACGGAAGCCGAAGGAGCCTCCGCGGTTTGCGTCAGATCCACAGAGTTGAGAGCCGGGTGGCCGCAGACGACCGCTTCGCGAGCGGGATCGTTGCCCATATCTTCCATGTAGCCGCGCCACGTTTTGCCGATCGAGGTCAGTTGGTCGCCGAGGGTCTTAATGGAGGCAGGATAGACGCAGCCGCTGCCACTGGCCTGACCGTCGGGAGTCACACCACTCAGCGCAAAATCCTGGTAGACCTGGCAGTCATTGCGAGTCTCTGGCGTAGCGGCCTGTCCGCTAATCATGGCGACGTAGTTGTCCAGGCTCACGTGACCTGTGCCATAGTACTGGTTTAGCAGAACTCCTTGACTGGGCAGCGTCTGGGCCAGGTAAGGCGCTTTGGAAGTTGGACCAAACGTGACGTCAAAACCCTCGTTTTCCAGAACAATGACAAAAACATGCTTGATGCGGTGGCGAAGATCGTCGGAATCGTGCGGTGAAGCGAGGGTCCGAACGGGGAATGCTCCGAGAAAGGCCGCCAGGAACAAAGGCAACCAAAGTTGCTTGGTCGTTGTCACTATCTCCTCCTGAGATTTTTATTTTTTCAATTGCTGCAACAAATGGACCTGTCCCTGGACTGGCTCTTGCGATTTGCCAGCAAGCAGGGTAGGTGCGCATTGTTACTGTGGGATTAGCATGGCGTGGCACTTCCTTGAACGAAGTGCGAGGACTATTTTCAAGTCGCGCACGTGGTATCGCTCCCCGGCCAATCCAGCGGATGGCGCTGGGGCTCGCGTTTGTTGCCCAATGGTTGGCGTTCGTGCATCCAATCGGTAGACTCTCGGTGTTGGGGAAGGAGGCGGTTATGTCCATACGACCGGTGAAGAGGTTGATCAAGTCCAAACCGACAACGGAAGGCGCGGGGGTACACCTGCGGCGCGCGTTTGGTTTCGGGAACACGTCGGACTTTGATCCGTTTTTACTGCTGGATGATTTTCGCAATGATGTGCCGGAGGATTATTTGGCGGGATTCCCGTGGCATCCGCATCGCGGCATCGAGACGATTACGTATGTACTCGCGGGGACCGTGGAGCACGGCGACAGCATGGGGAACCACGGAGCGATCGCGGCGGGCGACGTCCAATGGATGACAGCTGGCAGCGGCATCATTCACCAGGAAATGCCCAAGGGTGACCACGCCGGGCGGATGCACGGCTTTCAGCTGTGGGCCAATCTCCCATCGGCGCTGAAGATGACTGCGCCGCGCTATCAAGAGGTGAAGGCGCTCGATATTCCGGAAATCAAGGACGACGACGGCACGCATGTCCGCGTGGTGTGCGGGAAATTCTGGGGAAAGACCGGGCCCGTCGACGGCATCGCCGCCGATCCAATCTATCTGGACGTGTCCGTGCCGCCAGGGCATCGCAAAACGCTGCCCGTGGGCATCACGAGGCATGCGTTCGCGTATGTTTTTGCTGGTAACGGAAAGTTTTGCAACGCCTCGGAGCCCCTCTCCGTCCCGACGGAGCCAGTGAGCTGGGCGGACACCAAGCCGCCCGCGGAAGCCGACAATCGTTCTCTAGTGCTGTTTGACAGCGGCGACGAGTTGATGGTCCAGGCTGGCGACGAAGGCATCCGCTTCCTGCTGGTGTCCGGCAAGCCGCTCGAAGAGCCCGTAGCATGGTATGGCCCGATCGTGATGAACACCCAGGAACAGCTGCGTCAGGCCTTCAACGAACTCGACAAGGGAACATTCCTGAAGCAGAAAACCGGCGCTGGCGCTTAGGAATGTCGATTTGAAGCGTCCCCGTTCGACTAGCCAACAGGAGGGACACCCATGGAATTCCTGCTGCTGATCTACTACACGGAAGCCGAATGGGCAAAGTTGGCGCCCGCGGACCACGCTGCGCTGTATCAGGAATACGGACAACTCCGTGAAGAACTCACGGGAAAGGGCAAGTTCCTGGGAGGAAGCCAGCTGAGGCCAACGACAACGGCAACTTCGGTGCGCGTGCGGGACGGCAAACGGGTCGTGACCGACGGGCCTTTTGCGGAAACCAAAGAGCAATTGGGCGGCTTTTTCCTCGTGAATGCAAGCGATCAGGACGAAGCCATCGCCATCGCCGCTCGAATCCCGTCCGCTCGCAACGGAACCATAGAAGTGAGGCAGCTGGCTGTCCGCGGGCAAGCCAAGCAAGCGTAGCGGAAGCAGGCCGTTCGCGTTGTCGATATTCGGCGCTCCCGTTCGACTAACTTACAGGAGGCAACACCATGCAATTTCTACTACTCATTTATAGCTCTGAAGCGGAAGTGGCCAAGATTTCTCAAGCGGAAATGGCTGCCATGCACGGGGAGTACTTCAAGTTCACCGAGGAAATCCAGAAGAGTGGCAACTACATCGGCGGGAATCCGCTGAAGCCGATCACCACCGCGACCACCGTGCGCGTGCGCGATGCGAAGCGCGTCGTCACCGACGGCCCGTTTGCCGAAACCAAGGAGCAGCTGGGCGGATATTACCTGATCGAAGCCAGCGATTTGGATCAGGCCATCGCCGTCGCTGCCCGTATCCCTGGCGCTCGCTTCGGGTCCATCGAAGTGCGCCCCATCAGGCCCATCGGCCAAGCCGCGCAAGCCTAGAAAATGCGCCGGGAGTTATTTCACGGCGCAGCCAATCTCAACCGTGGGCCGGACGTTGACAATCCCCTTGCCGCGGGGTGAGATAAATCCTCGCCCCATGGATTTCGAAAAATTCCACCGGGAAGAGTCCGGCCGCATCCTCTCGACGCTCATTCGTCTCCTCGGCGATTTTGATCTCGCCGAGGAGATGCTGCAGGAGGCCTACGCCATTGCGCTGCAGAAATGGCCTACGGAGGGGACGCCCGCAAATCCGCGCGCGTGGCTGATCAGCACGGCGCGGCATAAAGCCATCGACCGTATGCGGCGCAATCAGCGATTCGAGCGCAAGGCAGAGGAAATTGCGAAGACCAGCGAAATCGCCGCGCGGCCGGAGAGCGAGCGGGAAGAAGAAATGTTTGCCGATGACCGCTTGCGCTTGATCTTCACGTGTTGTCATCCTTCGCTGCCGATGGAGGCGCGGGTGGCGCTGACCCTTCGCACCGTTTGCGGAATCACTACCGAGGAAATCTCGCGCGCGTTTCTGGTTCCGCTGGCGACAATGGCGCAGCGCTTGGTCCGTGCGAAAGGGAAAATACGCGAAGCTGGGATTCCCTATCGCGTGCCGTTGAATGGAGAATTGCAAGACCGCCTCGACGGCGTATTGCTGGTCGTCTATTTGATTTTCAATGAAGGCTATCTCGCGAGTAGCGGCGATGCGTTGATCCGCCGGGAGCTTTGCGCCGAAGCTATCCGGCTAGGACGTGTGCTGTGCAGTCTCCTTCCGAATCAGGCGGAGGCGCAAGCGTTGCTCGGGCTGATGCTGCTCCACGATTCACGGCGAGACGCGCGCGTGAGCGCTGACGGCGAATTGATTTTGCTGGAGGAACAAGACCGCAGTCTTTGGCACCGCGAGCAAATTCAGGAAGGCACAGGGCTAGTGGAATCGGCGCTGCGCCGCGGCGCGACGGGCGTGTACGCGCTGCAAGCTTCCATCGCCGCGCTGCACGCCAATGCGAAGACGGCGCAAGAAACAGACTGGCCGCAGATCGCAGGGTTGTATGACGTGCTATTAAGAACGCATCCGTCGCCGGTGATCGAAGTTAACCGCGCGGTGGCAGTGGCGATGGCTCGTTCCCTGGAAGAGGGACTCGCACTCCTCGACGAACTCGAGAAGCGGGAGGAGCTGAAAGAGTTTCATCTGTTGCCGGCAGCGCGGGCGGATTTGTTGCGCCGTCTTGGGCGGGCGTCCGAAGCGGCAGAAGCCTACCGGCGTGCGCTGACGCTTGCGACCAACGACATCGAGCGCCGCTTCTTGCAGCGCCGGCTGGTAGAGATAGAAAGCCAGCGTGATGCGCAACTTTGAATGGCTTCGCTTACGGCGCGGTGACCAGCGGCAGCTCGATGAAGGTAGCTTGGCCGGGCGCGTGGTAGATGCGCTGGGTGGCTTTGCGAAAGTCGGCGGGCTTGGCCCAAAAAATGTTGGGGACGAAGGTTTGAGGATTGCGGTCGTACAGCGGGAACCACGTGGACTGAATTTGCACCATGATGCGGTGGCCGGGCAGGAACACGTGATTGGCGGTGGGAAGCGCGAAGCGATACAGCAACGGCTTGTCCGGCGCGAGCGCCTTCGGCGTTTCGAGGCTTTCGCGGTACCGCCCGCGGAAAATGTCTGCGGCGACCATCAGTTGATAGCCGCCCATTTCCGGTTGCGCGCCGACTTCGTCGGGATAGAGGTCGATAAGCTTGACGACCCAGTCGGAATCTGTGCCGCTGGTGGAGGCGATGAGATTCGCGACGGCCTGCCCGCTGATTTTCACTGGCGCGGTCAGAGTGTCTGTGACGAAGGAGATGACATCGGGACGGCCGGAGATTTCGCGCTGATCGCTGGTAAGCCAGTTGTGCCAGGGCACGTTGCCGGCGAAGCCGACGGGAAAACTGGGGCGTCCGTTGAACGGGACGGGCTTGGCGGGATCGGAGACGTATTCGTCGAAAGAAGTTTCGCTCGCGGCGGGCGCGGTGAAGCTAAGTTTTGACCCAGCGTTGAGATACATCGGCGTCGGCTTTACCGAACAACCGCTGGCGCAACCGGCAGGCCAGGCAGGCAAGCGCCGCCAGGTGTTCGTCCCGGTTTCGAACGCCGTTACTGGGGCGACGTCGCTCTTCGGCGCATCGTCCTTCAAATAATGCGCGAGGAACGGCGCGAGAATCTCCCGCCGAAAGTACAGCGCGGTATCGCTGTCGAATCGCACCGCGCCAAGCGCGCTGCCATCGCGAATTTCTTGCCCGTGATACCAGGGGCCGATGGCGAGAAACACTTTGTCGTTGCCGGTGTCTTTCGGTTTGACCGCTTTGTAGACGGCAATCGCGCCGTAAATGTCTTCCTGATCCCACAGGCTGGCGACCAGCATCATGGGAACTTTTAGTGGCTGCGCGGCGATGATCTTGTCCATCGCTTGCAGCTGCCAGAAGCTGTCATACGAGGGATGCTCGACGAGCTTGCGCCAGAAACCCACTTGTTCGAGGCCGCGGCTGCGGCCGAGTTCGCCGGCTGATCCCGCTTGCAGATACATATCGTAATCATCGTAATGGCTGGTCCACCAGAACTCGTCGTTCTTGCGCGTGGCATCCTGTTCATAGATGTACGGCAGATTCATTTCGCGAAAAGCGCCGTAGTGAAACCAGTCGTCGCCCATCCAGCCGTCCACCATGGGATTCATCGGCACGGAAACTTTGAGCGCGGGATGCGGATTGACCAGCGCCATCAGCGGCGTGAAGCCGTCGTAGGAAATGCCGATGATGCCGACCTTGCCGTTGCTCTCTGGAATATTTTTCACCAGCCAATCAATGGTGTCGTACGTGTCGGTGGAGTGATCGACCGCCGTGGGATTGAGCGGTCCATGCAGCGGGCGGTTCATCACGTAGTCGCCTTCCGAGCCGTACTTGCCGCGGACGTCCTGCACCACGCGGATGTAGCCGCCTTCGAGGATCACCTCGAGCGCGTTGTCATAGCCATGCAGGCTGGGACCGAGATGCGAGCTGTGTTCGTGCGAGGTGAGATCGGTGGCGTCGTAGGGCGTACGCGTGAGAAGGATCGGCGCGTTCTTGGCGCCTCTCGGAACGAGGATTACGGTGTGCAGTTTCACGCCGTCGCGCATGGCGATCATCACGTCGCGGCGAGTGTAATCGAAACTCTGCGTGACGGGCGTGAATTGCGCCGGCATTTCGCTCGGCAACGTAGTTGGAGCAGATGACGGCGGAGTTTGCGCGGAGGAAAGCTCAGTAAGGAAAAACACGCCAAAGAGCGGCGCGAGCAAAGCTAGAGTGCGAACGCGATGGATCGGCTTCATCAATCTTCCTCGATGATGCGTGGAATAGCGCTGGATTATATCTCTGGATTGCTCCACCCGCCACTTTTGCCGTGATACCATTTCCCAGGATGCTTCCTCCTACAAAAATGCGTTGTATTTCTGTGAACAGAGCTTCCCCGCGGGCTGAGCTCGACCAGCTGCGAATGCCTTGCGGACAACTGTACTTCGTCGGTGTTTACGGGATTCTCTGCCGAGAGTAAAATGATAGTGAGTTAAATTATTGCGGAACCCTCAGGGGATGTTGCAACGAAACCAGTTGCATCCGCATTTTGCCAGGAGCAAACGACATGGCTACCGCAACTCTGACAAAGCCCGCAGCAAGGGGAGGCAGCTTCCTCCTCGAATCGCCGCAGCCGGGCGATGTATTTACGCCTGCTGATTTGACGGACGATCAGAAGCTGATCGGGCAGACGGCGGAAGAATTTGTTCTCAAGGAAGTTTTTCCATTCATCAAGGATCTCGAAAACAAGAAGCCGGGGTTGATGCCCGAGCTGGTGAAAAAGGGCGGCGAAGTCGGCTTGATGGGCGGAGGCGTTCCCGAAGAGTACGGCGGCGCGGGGCTGGACAAGATCGCTACGACCGTTCTGACCGAAAAGCTTTCGATCTATGGCGGCTTCGCGGTGACCCACGGCGCACACGCCGGGATCGGCACGCTGCCGATCGTTTATTTCGGCACCGACGCGCAGAAGAAAAAGTATTTGCCGAAGCTCGCGACCGGCGAGTGGATCGGTGCGTACTGCCTTTCCGAGCCACAGGCCGGTTCCGACGCGCAGAATTCGCTGACGCGCGCGGAGCTGAACGCTGAAGGCACGCACTACGTTCTGAACGGCCAGAAGATGTGGATCACCAACGGCGGGTTCGCCGACATCTACATCGTCTTCGCCAAGATTGACGGAGAAAAGTTCACCGCTTTCATCGTCGAGCGTACCTTCCCCGGCTTCAAGCCTGGGAACGAAGAGCACAAAATGGGCATTCACGGCAGTTCGACGACGCCGATTTTCCTGGAGAACTGCAAAGTTCCAAAAGAAAATGTGCTGCACGAAATCGGCCGAGGCCACATTGTGGCGTTCAACATTTTGAATGCCGGGCGTTTCACGCTGGGCGCGTCATGCGTGGGCGGCTCGAAGAATGTGCTGGCCACGGCTTCGAAATATACGAAAGAGCGCAAGGCGTTCAACAAGCAGATCGGCGAATTCGGCTTGATGAAAGAAAAGCTGGCGGAAATGGCCATTCAGATTTTCGCCGTGGAATCGATGGTCTACCGCTCTTCCGGCAACATCGAAGCAGCCATGGTTGCGGCTTCCGGCTCCGGTGACAGGATTCAAAATTCGATGAAGGTTCTCGAGGAATACGCCATCGAAAGTTCCATCGCCAAAGTGTATGGCAGCGAAATGCTCGATTTCGTGGTGGACGAGGGCGTGCAAATTTTCGGCGGCTACGGCTTCCACGAAGAATACCCCGTCTGCCGCGCCTATCGCGATTCGCGCATCAACCGCATCTTCGAAGGCACCAACGAAATCAACCGCATGTTGATTGTCCAAATGCTCTTGAAGCGCGCCATGGGTGGCCAGCTCCCGTTGATTCCCGCGGCCATGAAGCTCGCGGAGGAAATTCTCGCCGGGCCGTCCTTTGAGGAAGCGCCGGAAGGCGTCCTCGCCGACGAAGCGCGCGTCGTGGCCAATTGCAAGAAAATGTTCCTGCAAGCCGCCGGCGGCGCAGTACAAAAATTCCGCGAGAAACTGGCCGACGAGCAGGAACTCATCGGCGCACTTTCGAACGTGGTTATGGAAATTTACGCGATGGAATCGTGCTTGCTCCGCGCCCAGAAGGCCGCCGCAGGCAAGGGCGAATCCGCCACGCAGACCATGATTGACGCCGCGCGCGTCTTCATCAACGACGCCGCCGAGCGCGTCGAACACGACGCCAAGCGCGCCATCGCCGCCGTCAACGAAGGCGACATGCTCACCACGCAGATGGCCGTGCTCAAGCGCTTCGGAAAGCGCGCTCCCGTGGACACGATCGCCCTGCGTCGCCGCGTGGCCGCCGCCGTGCAGTCGCAAGACCGTTATTGCTTCGAAGGCCGCTGACAGAACTTCGCGCCGTCGAGCGACTTACAGCGAACGACCCTGGCTCTGCCGGGGGCGTTTAGTTTTGCGGTACGCCCGCCCGTGCATTTTTCCCTTCCTCCGCGAGTCTGCTCTAAACTTAAATGATTCATCGTGTAACCACTAATTTGGCAAGGAGCATCTGGGGATGCCTCGTAAGCTGGCCGTCTTGTCGCTCATTATCGTCGGCCTCCACATTGTCGGGAATCTAACGCTCGGCCCTTCCACCGCCGGGGGCATCCTCGCCAATTCTCTGCAGATACTATCCAGCCTTTTTGCAGCGGCCATGTGCTTCGCCGCGTCGCGCCGCGCACGCGGCCTCGGCCGCCCGTTCTGGCTGCTCACCGCCTGCGGAATGGCCATGTGGGGCGTGGCCAATTCTGGTTGGATGTACTATGAGGATTGGTTGCACACCGTGGCGCCAAGCTTCTCCGTGGTGCGCATCCTCTTCGATGTACAGGGAGTTTTCTTCGCCGTCGCTTTGTTTCTGGATCAGGAGCGAGACTCGCCGTATTTCGATCTCGAGACGCTGCTCGATTCGCTGCAGATCGCGATCGTCTTCATCTCCGTCTTTTTCGGCCTCTACTATGTGCAATTGCTGCGAGGCAACTCGGACAGGGCTACCGCGCTGGTCCAGACCTGGATTTTTGACGCGGTCACGTTCGCGCTGGCGGCGCTCGCCGTCATTCGAACCCTAAGCGCGCAAACGAAGCGTCTGCGCAGGCTGTACGGTGGACTGGCATTTTTTCTGCTCATCTACTCACTCTGTTCCAGCACCGCCGATTACGCGCAGGCCGTCCACCAGGTTCCTACCGGCACGTGGTATGACCTCAACTGGACGGTGCCCTTCCTCGTTGCCGCGGTCTGGGCTTCGTACTGGAAAGAAACGGATGAGCCGGCCCCAACTGCGAAGTCCCCCCGGAAGAAGATGGCCCGGCTCGCAGGCAAGCACGCCATGCTGGCGCTGGGACCACTCCTTGTTGTCGCCCTGGTTCTGCAACTCGGCTCGGAATGGCGCGGGACGAGCTTTACGCTCCTGGCAGTCTCCATCATTTGTTACGCGACGCGCCTGGGACTAAGCGAGTACCGCCAATGGCAGAGCGCGGATATCGCCCGGCGGAATACGCTGGCGATGGATTCGGCGATCAACGGCATGGCCATTCTCAATGCCGAGGGAATTTTCATTTATGTGAATCCGGCCTATGCGCGGATGACCGGAAACGGCGCTCCGGAAGCGATGCTGGACAAATCCTGGCGAGATGTCTCCAACGAACGCGACGTCACGCCCGTCGAAAATGAAATCCGCGCGGCTCTTGAGCAACATGGCAAGTGGTTTGGACCGCTGACCATGCACCACAAGGATGGCACGGAAGTCCCGACGGAAATGGCCATCACTACCCTGCCCGACGGCGGTACCATTTGTGTCAGCCGCGACATCACGCAGAGGGTGAGCGCGCAGCGCGCCCGCGCCGAAGCCGAAATCAAGTACCGCATGCTCGTCGAGCAAGTCGCTGCGGTCAGCTACATCGCCGAGATCGGCTTCCAGGGCAAGTGGCTGTACGTCAGTCCGCAAGTGGAAGCGATCTTTGGCTACTCGCAAGAGGAATGGCTCGCCGACTCCGGCCAGTGGACACGCTTCGTGCCTCTAGAAGATCATCCCATCATCCAAACTGCCGAGGACGCCTGCGTTCGCGGGCAGCGCTTTCAGGCCGAATACCGCATCACGCGGAAAGACGGCCAGGTCATTTGGGTCAGCGACACCGCCGTTGTCGTTCCCGGCAACGATCGTCATTCGGTGATGGAAGGACTCATCGTTGATATCACCGACCGCAAGCTCCTCGAGAACCAATTGCAGCAGGCGCGCAGGGTCGAAGCCGTTGGCAGGCTGGCTGGCGGCGTCGCGCACGATTTCAATAATCTTCTGACCATCATCAAAGGCTACATTGAGATGGCCTTGAATCGCGGCGTGGACAAGCCGGAATTGCGCGCCGACATCAAGCACATCGAAGACGCCGCGGACCGCGCCGTGACTCTTGTGCGCCAGTTGCTGGCCTTCAGCCGCAAGCAAGTCCTGAAGCCGAAAGTTCTCGACATCAACGCCATCGTCCTGAATCTTGACACGCTGCTGCGGCGACTGATGAACGAGAATATCGAAATGAAAACGCTCGTCGGAGACGCCGTCGGTGCGATCAAAGCCGATCCCAGCCAGGTCGAGCAGGTGATCATGAATCTGGTCGTGAACGCGCGCGACGCCATGCCGGAGGGTGGCCGCATCCTGATTGAAACCAGCAACGTTGATCTCGATGCCACCTACACGCGCGAACATGCGGTCGTCGTTCCGGGGCCTTACGTGATGCTCGCCGTGACCGATACCGGCGTTGGCATGAGCACCGAAACCGTGGCGCATATTTTTGAACCGTTCTACACCACAAAGGAAAGCGGCCGCGGCACTGGCTTAGGTCTTTCTACCGTATACGGCATTGTGAAGCAGAGTGGCGGCTACATCTGGGTGTACAGCGAGTTAGGAAAGGGCACGACATTTAAGGTTTACTTGCCACGCGTGGAAGATGCTGTCCAGGTTCCGTCCCGTGCGGAAAAGCTCGTGTCCACGACCGGCAAGGGTCACGAAACGATTCTTCTCGTCGAAGATGAACCCGCCGTACGCGAGTTGACGCGCGAAGTTCTTTCCCAGCGCGGATACGAGGTCATCGAAGCGCTCACCCCCAAAGACGCGGAGCGCCTCGCCGGAGACAACGGCGCCGAAATTCATCTCTTGCTAACAGACGTGATGATGCCCGGGATGAGCGGCCGCGAACTCGCCAAGCGCCTTACGGAACGTTACCCCCATCTGCGTGTGTTGTACATGTCCGGTTACACGTACAACGTCATCGCTGAGGGCGGCACGCTTGAGGAAGGAATTTCTTTCGTGCAAAAGCCGTTCACGCCGCAAGTCCTTGCGCAAAAAGTTCGCGAAGCCCTCGATCGTCCCGTCTCCGTAAAATAATCGAACGCCGTCAATTGGTTCTATTATCGTTTCGCCAGTAAGACCGTTTTGCCCGTTGCCGCGGACTGCCTGGCCGCATCAAGTATTTCCGTCACGATTACATTCGTTTCTAGAGAAGACTGCCCCTCCGGTTTCAGGCCGTCCAAGAGCACCGCTCGCAGATAGGAAAGGGAGTCTTCGTTCGTCTTGGGCAACGGCTTGGCGTCGGCCGAGGTTTCCTCTTTATCAGGAAGGCGCAGGCGCACCGCGCCGGGCCCGACGGTGATTACATAACCCTTCTGTCCGTACACTTCCATGTCTTTTCTGGAGAACGGCCAATTCCAGGAGGCCTGCACGATCGCCTGCGCGTGCGGATACGTCAGGATGATGGTCGCTTCGTCATCCACGCGCGGATAAATCTCTGGCTTGATCTGCTGCGTGACGGCTGTCACCGAGTCCGGCCGGCGGCCATCCATCAACCAAGTCGCCAAATCCGCGCCGTAACATCCGAAATCAAACAGCGCGCCGCCACCGTCGAGCTTGGGGTCCGTGAGCCATGCGAGAAACTCCGGCCCAACTCCGATCTCCTTAGGGCCGTTGTGCCCGTCATGCACGACTATTTTTCGAATGTCCCCTATGGCATTTTCGTGCACCAGGTCGTACGCGGCTTGATTGCTGCGATACCAGGTCGTTTCGTAGTTCACCAAGACCTGAATTTTCCCTTCGTGTGCCGCTTTCTCGATGGCCCGCGCATCTTCGAGGCTGACGGCCAGCGGCTTTTCCATCATCACGGGAACGCCGTACCTCGCGCAGATCTCCACCACGCGCCGGTGATCATAGGTGTTTGTGTAGGCGAGCACCGCCTGCGGATGCGTGGCCTTCAACATTTCCTCCAGGTCGGTATAGAAAATCCCTGGGTCCAGGCTGTATTTTTTTTGGAATTGCGCCGCAAGTTGGCGGTTGGCTTCCGCGATGCCCACGATTCGCAAATCCGTACGCCGATGAAACTGGTCGAAAAATCCGGAAGCATGACCATGAACCAATCCCGCAAGAGCAACGCGGAGCGGCGCCTCCGTCTTTTGGTGCACGGGATTCGCTTGCGCGCGCAATTTGACGACTGCTCCGGCGGACAGCGCCATTGTCATCAAGAAAATCACTCGAAAGAAAGTACGCAGCATACGGATGCCCCCAGGCTGTCGTTCCTTGCGACAGGAGTCCACGCTGAGCCGCGCATTTGGCCCGCGGTGAATTGTATCTCAGACCCTTCGGCGTGAGTCGCCGGGTACTTGTGGAGCCTTACTCGGGCTTTGCGGACGGATCGGCGGGAACATCGGGAGCGCCCTTGGGCTTGGCAATGGTGGAGAGCGTCTCCACATTGAATTTCTTGTAGTCCGAATAGCGCGTCACTGCGTTGACCTTGAAGCCTTTTACCAGCAGCACCCGTACGCCCACGTGTGCTTCCGCATACGTCGGCAGCCACACTTCGTTATTCACGTACGCCTGCTCGAAAACGAAACTCGTTCCTTTTTGCAAATTCGCCAGCAAGCCACCGGCAAACTTCATGTCGCCCGTGAAATACGCTTCCAGCCGCGCCACGTCGTGCGCCTTCTCATCAATCCACACAACGCCGGCGAGCTTCTGCACAACTTTTTCCACCAGCTTGTGCGCCTTGAATTCGGGATTCGGCTCGAAATCGAACACCAGCACGTCCTGCCCGCGGAAGCGCTCGCGGCGCGGATTCACGAACTGGGAGGCGCGCAGAAACACTTCAATTCCCGGCTCGTCGCTGTCGTCGTTCTTCCCTTCTTCCTTGGCCTTTTCCTCTTTGGCTTCCTTCTTGGCCTCCCGCTTCTGTAACTCCGCAATCTCCTTCTGCGTCTTCTCGTTTTCCTTTTTCTGCTCCTCGTCGCTCAGCGGCTTGCCCTCTTTCTTCGTCAGCGTGGACACCTCTTCCCCGTTCAAATAGAAAAAGGTGTACTCCTTCAGCTCGCGCTTCTTCACCCGGCCGTCGCTTTCGAATTCCGTTTCTTCCTCCGTGCGCGTTCCCGTGTAGTTTTCCTTGATCTTGTCGATGGCTTTCTGATTCTCGTCAATCTCTTTGAACAGTGCTTTCAAGTCCGGCAATAGGACCTGCGACTTTTTTGGAAAATCAAAGACGCGCTCGCCCACGGTTCCATTGATCGCGGCGCGCGTCACGTCAATGTCGTATTTGTCGTCTCCTCGCTGCAGTTCAATCTTGTAGGGCAGCTTCACGCCGTCAACCGTGCGGTAATCGTCGTACAGAATCTCTTCTACCAACCCGCCGACGGTGGCTGCTTCCTTCACGATCAGGTGTGTCTGCGGATCGAAGAACACTTCCCTCTTCATGCCCGTCGCGCTGGTCACTTCCAATTGCAGCGCATCTTTCCCGCGCACCTGCGCATGTCCCACAACGGCCAGCGCCATTTTGCTTTTTTTCGGATTGAGCAGACGCGAATTGTAATACTGCGCCGCCGCTTCCAGTTGCTGGCCGTCGCCGCCTACCAGCGTGCCGATTTCCCCAGCCGCAGTCTCATGCCAGGCAGACTTCCCGTTGTACGCCTCGATCAGATTCCTCTCGCCCACCAGCAATTCAAGATAGTAGCGGTTCGGCAGCTTGGTATCGAAGGTGTACGTCCCAGCCTTCCCATCAGTGCTAGTGAAAGTTCCTTCCAGCGTCAGCGTCTGAATCTTGCTCAACGTTTTCGACCCGCCCGCAGCTTTCACGTATTGCGAGACAATTTTCTCCGCCTCTTGCGCGCGAACAGGGCAAGCTCCGGCAGTCAGTGTCAGGGCAAGGAAGGCAATAGGCAGACGAGCGCGCATGGGATTCAACAGTAGAAACGCAGCCCCACGCAAAAAGTTTCGAGTTATTTTCCAGAAAATCCCGTTTGTACCTCTGTCGGCTCCAGGCTATTCGTACCGCAGCGCCACCATAGGATCCACCAGCGTGGCACGCCGCGCTGGAAAAAACGACGCAGCCGCCGCCACCGCCGTCAGCAGCATGGCCACTCCCAGAAATGTCAACGGATCATACGCGCTTACTCCGTACAGGAAGCTCCGCAGCAACCGTGTAAGTGCCAGCGCCGCGACAATTCCCATTCCCACGCCAATCAGCGCCAATCGCAATCCTTCTCCAACAATGGTCCGGAAAACGTCCTCCGCCTGCGCGCCCAGCGTGACGCGAATTCCGATCTCGCTTGTCCGCTGCGTCACCGTGTACGACATCACGCCATACACTCCCACCGCCGCAAGAACCAGCGCCAGCCCCGCAAAAATCGCGATCAGCCACGTGCGGAAGCGCGGCTGCGCCACCGTGGCCGCCATGTTCTCCTCCATTGTTCGAACCTTTACGAGTGGCTGATTGGGATCGATCTCCACAATCGCGCTATGCAGAGCGGAAACTTCCGTCATCGGGTCCGCCGCGCTCCGCAACACCAGCGAAAGCTGAAACACCGGTAGCAGCTGATCCGCCTGCCTGTACGGCAAATACATCTCCGCCTGCGGATCAAGACCCAGCCCGGGCCGCACGTCTCCAACCACGCCCACGACCTCCATCCACGGCACCTCTTGCTCCGGCGTAGCCCCAAGCTGCATGAATTTTCCAAGCGGATTTTCATTCGCGAAAAATTTCTTGGCCATCGTGGCATTGATGACCACGACCGCCGGCGATTTTTCCTGGTCCGCCGCAGTAATCGTGCGTCCCCGAAGCAGCGGCACACCCAGCGTCTCGAGATACTTTGGTGTGATGGCACGGTAACCCGCGGCAATAAACTCATGCGGCGTTTTCGGCGGCCGCCCCTTGATGTTGAAGTGAATGATGGAACCGCCGCCGCTCACCGGCAAAAAGGAAGCCGCTCCCGCCGAACGAATCCCGGGAAGCGATTTCGCGCGCTCCACCAGGCGATCGAAAAACTCGTAACGCTGTTCTGGCTTGGCATACGCCGTCTGCGAAAGCGGAATGTCCGCTACCAGCAAATGATCCGTCTGAAAACCCGGGGGAACATCCTGCATCCTCGAAAAACTTCGCAACAGAAGTCCCGCGCCCACAAGCAGCAGCATCGCCATCGCAATCTCCGCCGCCACCAGCGCTCCCCGCAGCCGGTGATGCCCCGGCCCCGCCGTCGAGCCGCGCGACCCTTCATTCAGTGTTTCACGCAAGTCCAGCTTGGCCGTGCGCAAAGCCGGAACAATTCCGAACACCAGTCCCGTCAGCAGCGATACACCGAGAGTGAACACGAGCACCCAGCGGTCCAGCGTCACGGTAAACACCGCCGGCACGCTGGCGTCCGAAAGTTTCAACAGCGGCCCCAGCGCCGCCTGCGCGAACAGCAATCCGAGCACGCCGCCACCGATCGAAAGCAGCAAACTTTCCGTAATGAGTTGACGAGTGACGCGCCAGCGCGAAGCGCCCATCGACGTTCGAATCGCCACTTCCCTGCCGCGCGCCGCCGCGCGTGCCAGCAGCAGATTCGCCACGTTCACGCACGCAATCAAAAGCACAGCTCCAACCGCGCCCAGCAACAAAATCAGCGCCGGCCGCACGTTCTGCACCAACTGATCCTGAAGGCCAACGACGTCGGCGCCCGTGCCAGTGTTGAACAACGGATACTGTTGCTCCAGTCGTTTGGCAATGCCGATCATTTCCGCGCGCGCCTGTTCTTGCATGACACCGGGTTTGAGCCGTGCTAAAGCGATGATGCCAGGATGCCAGTTGCGGTCATCCGGGAGGGTGATGGCCCAGGACGTGAATGGCAAATAGGCGTCCGCAGGCTGGAGAATCTGGAAACCGGCCGGCAAAACGCCAACGACCGTGTAGGGCCGTGAATCTAGATTGATGGGTTTGCCGATGATGTCCTGCGAGCCGCCAAAGCGGCGTTGCCAAAGGCCATGCGTAAGCAGGACTACAGGGGCGCCGTTGGCGCGGTCCTCTTCCGGCAGAAATGTCCTTCCGGCCTCGGCGCTAATTCCCAGCATTGGAAACATGCCAGCAGTTGTCATCTGCACATTCAAGCGCTCGGGCTCTCCCGCTCCAGTCAACGTGATGGTGGCAGCCCGCGTTGCCTCCATCGATTCGAAGGAGTGACTCTGGTCCCGCCAATCCAGAAAATTCTGGTACGAGACGGAGGAAAGTCCCTTGAACGCTGGATTTTTCTCCAGCGCGAGCACCAGCCGGGAAGGATCGTGGAAGGGCAGCGGCCGAAGGAGCACGCCATTCACAACACTGAAGATGGCCGTATTCGCGCCGATTCCGAGCGCCAGCGTCAAGACCGCGATCGCCGTGAAGCCCGGGCTTTTCGCCAAAAGTCGGAACGCGTAGCGCAGATCCTGCAGCAAAGTTTGCACGAAATCCCCCTGACATACGCGAGCTTACACCTTCAGACGGCAGTCGCTGGGCAATCGTTTCCGACGGGAAAGGAATACGGCGACGCCGCGATTTACATCGCCGGTTTCGGCCGCTTCGAGTATTTCTCGTATAGCCGCAGATGCCGGTTGTCCAGCGAAGTGAGCTGGCCCTTGATAAAAAGATAGCGGACGTCTGTGGTCAGCTCGAGTGGATCGCCGTTAGTGACGATAATGTTGGCAATTTTGCCCTGTTCCAGCGTCCCGACCTGATTGGCCAAGCCGAGAATCTCCGCAGGATAAAGCGTGACCGCCTTGAGCGCCTCCTCATACGGCAGGCCGTATGCTACTGCGTTGGCCGCATTCTGACCGAGACGGCGCGCAAACGAATTGTCAAAACTGCCGAACGCAAACTTCACTCCCGCCGCCGAAAGCTCCGCGGGCTGCGACAGCAACCGGTCGTACGGATCGTCCTCCTCGACCGGCAGCGTGAGCGTATTCCGCAGAATCACCGGAATGCCTTTCGAACGCAGCAAATCCTTCACCTTGTACGCCTCGGAACCGCCGGCAAGGATCATCTTCAATTTTTGTTTCTCGCAAAATTCGATCGCGTTTCGAATGTCGCGCCCGCGATCTGCAAAAACAAGCACCGGCAATTCCCCGCGAAGTACCGGAACAAGCGCCTCCAGTTTCAGGTCGCGGTCATACTTGGCGGTCGAGCCTTTCTCCATGGCCTGCGCGTAGTGCCGCGTGCGTTCGATCCAGTCCGTAAGCCCTTCCACTTCCTTGTCGTATTCCTGCTTGGCCTCAGCATACGGTTTTTCTTTTCGCGTGAACGTGGTGAAATCAAACGTTCGCGTCTCAATCTGCGGCCAGTTCAGTACCATCGCCGCGCTCTTTTTCAAAAGCATGTCGTCAATTTCCCAGCCCGCCAGATGAATCGCCGAGGCCTGTCCGCCCAAAACACCGCGTCCACCGCCGCCCGAAGCAAACCCGCCGCTTCCCGGCACCGCCAAGACTTGCGTGATTCCCGAGGCGCGGGTCACCGGAATATGTTCGCTCGAAGGCGAAATCGCTGTCGCTGCCACCACGTCCGGGTTATAGGCGCCCGTTTCCGACGTGTCCACGCTCGCGCTCACTGCCCCGATCTCGCTCAGCCCCATCTGCGTGATGGGATCGAACAATCCGGGATAAATTTGCAGCCCCTTGGCATCAATCACCTGCGCGCCTTGTGGAATTTCTACCGTCGCGCCGACCGCCGCGATTTTTCCGTCACGAATCACAAGCGTGCCGTCTTCAATCGGCGTCCCTGCCAACGTGAAAATCTTTGCATGCGTCAGCGCATAGCTAGCAGGTGCTTGCGATTGTGCCCACGCATACGGCCCCGCGGCGCAGATGGCGGCAGAAAACAGCGCTGCGCGAAAACTCCCGAAAGCGTTGTTCTTCACAGTGCACCTCCCGAGAGAAGCGCAACTGTGTACGCACTAAAATCCATCACCGCCCCCGTGACTGCCGCTTGTGGCGGCTTCGGTTTATCCTCCGGCTTGTTTTCATCTGGCTTCTTCTCTTCGGATTTCTTTTCGCCGGACTTCCGCCCAAGGTTTACCGTCGCATCCGGTTTTTTCTCGGCGGCTTTCTTTTCCTTTTCGAGCAACGCCTTCTTTTCTTTTTCGCGTTCCGGCCGCTCGGCGATATCCCGCTGCCGGTCGAAGTACACGCGCCCATCAATCAGCGTTTTTTGCACGACAGCATAGGCGCTGAGTGGATCGTGATTGTAAATCGCCAGGTCCGCATCCTTGCCGATGTCGATCGACCCCACGCGCTTGTCAATGCCCAGCTGCATCGCCGGATTAATCGTCACCAGCTTCAGCGCCTCGTCGTGCGAGAGCCCGCCAAACTTCATCGTCTTCGCTGCTTCCTGATTCAAGTGCGTGGCCTCTTCGGCGTCGTCCGAATTGATGGACACAATCACGCCGCGCCGCGTCATGACCGCCGCGTTATACGGAATCGCGTCGTAAGCCTCGACCTTATACGCCCACCAATCCGAAAATGTGGAAGCGCCCGTGCCGGCGGCTGCGATCTCATCCGCCACCTTGTAGCCTTCGAGAACATGCTGGAGCGTGCGCACCTTGAAACCAAATTCCTTCGCCACCCGCAGCAGCATCAGAATTTCGTCCTCGCGGTAGCAGTGCGCATGCACGTAACGCTTGCCTTGCAGCACTTCGACCAATGGATCGAGCTTCAGGTCGCGGTGCGGTGGAATTAAATTCTTCTCCCCCGCGGCCACGCGCTTATCGTATTCCTCCCAAGTCTTCTCATAGTCGCGAGCCTCGGCGAATGCGCCGCGAATCGTCTCTTCCACACCCATGCGCGTCGCCGGATACCGTTTGGGCTGCCCGGGAAGACTGAAATTCGAACGCTTGGGGTTTTCTCCGAGCGCAAACTTAATGCCCGGAACTGCGCCTTCGAACGGCAGCTTCTCCGCCGGCTGACCCCAGCGCAGTTTGATCACTTCCGTCTGCCCGCCGATGGAATTCGCCGACCCGTGCAAAATGTTCGCAGCCGTAACGCCACCCGCCAGGTCTCGGTAAATATCAATGTCATCCGAATCGATGACGTCCGCAATATTCGCCATCGAAGAGACGGACACGCTCCCTTCGTTCACGCCGCCGTCGATCGCAATGTGCGAATGGCAATCAATAATCCCCGGCATGACGAATTGCCCCGCGCCATCAATAATCTGCGCATCCTTCGGCGCCTTGATGGACAGCCCCACTTCCGCGATCTTCCCGTCCTTAATAAGGATCGACGCATGCTCGAGCGTTCCGTGCGAAACCGTGAGCACCGTGGCGTTTTGAATCAAGATGACGGACGGCCCTTCGGGCGGCGGCGCCGCGTTCGCCATGCGCGGAACAAAAAGCGCAAGGAATGCACCGACAATCGCTGTGAGTTTCAGTGCCCGGTTCATCGCGCGTCTCCCTCTTGCGAAGCTGCTCCCGCTTCCGCATTCGAACGAGAACCGGGTTTCACCCCCGTGAAGTCGAGCGACAATCCCAGATTCGAAACATTGATTGTGCCCTTCAACGACGTTCCATCAAACGTCCCCGAAAAAATAATGTCCGTCGGCCCTTGATCGAGCGGAATGTTGATCGTGAAGCTGATTTTGTCCCCGCTCAGGTAGCCTCTGATAATATTTGCCGTCCCGCGGTGGCTGGTGATCATTCCCGTAATCGTGCCATCTTTCTCCATGCTGAGGTCTGCGGTAGACCCCTCCGATCCCTCAGGCGTCGTATAAGAAAGCTTCCACGTTCCACTCACATCGCCCTTCGGAGCGTCTTTCGGCTTCTCCGGCTCGTGGATTTCGAATTTGTGACCATCCACGAAAACCATTTTGATTTTTGTCTTCTCTTCGAAAAGATCTCCATCGGTCACAACCAGGTCAGCCATCTTCCCGTTTTCAATCGAACCCAGCCGGTCGGCCACGCCAAAAATCTCCGCCGGCGAGAGCGTCAGCGCGCGCAATGCCGCGTCGGGCGCAAGCCCTGCGTCAATAGACTTCTTCGCCGCCTTAAGAATGTCTTTCGGCGCGGTAATGCTCCCCGAATAAAACGCAAACTTCACACCCGCCTTGGCCAGCGCTGCCGGCGAAGACGGCGCGCGGTCGCGGAATCGCAGCGTTCGAAGCGAGGGCTTCTCATCGGGATCGGCGTCTTTTTCCGCCTCCGGCCATTTCAAATTCACCAGCACAGGGATTTTCTTCGCCGCAATTTCCGGCGCGACTTCATATGCCATCTGCCCGCCGTAAATCACCCCGTTCACTTCCCAGCGCTCCGCGAGCTCCAACGCCCGCCGCAGTTGCAACGAACTATTCGCCGGAATCAGAACGGGCTTCTTCTCCTCAAACGCTTCGGACAACCCCGCTTCCGTCCGGTCATACCGTGGCCGCTGCACACCGCGCGGATTCTGTTCATACAAGGTTTGCGCATTCACGCTCCATGCCGTGTCCAGCCACACCTGGTGCACGTACGAGAGCACCCCCATCAACGAATCCGGAAATCCGCTGAGAAATCCTCCTGAAGGTTGTAGCCCCAACGGAATCGCCACCGGCGATTTCACCACCAGATCGCCCGCGCGTTCCCCCGCGAGATTCAGCACCGCCGCCTGCCCCGGAAAAAATCCACCCTTCGGCGCGGAAACTACCGTCGTAAAACCGGCGCTGCGCCAAGTTTCGATTCGCTTATCGCTCAGGCTGGCTTCGTCCGCCGCGCTCCGCCAAGGCGTCGAATTCGGCCGGTCCTGCGGTCCGCGCGCGGATTCCTGCGGGCGGCGTGCGCCTCCCCCTTCTCCGCCAGCGGGAACTGCAGCAGGAATTCCAACGTCAGTGAACGAATCAATGAGCCCGGGATAAACCGTCAGTCCTTTGCCGTCAATCACCCACGCTTCCGCCGGAATCACCGCGTCCTTCCCCACGGCAGTGATGATCCCGCGAGAAATAACCACGGTGGCGTTCTCCATCGGCGGCCCGGAAACGGGCGCGACCTTTGCCCCGCGAATGGCGAAGTACTCCGGTTCACCGCCTTGCGCAAATAAAGATGGCACCGCACACAGAAGCGCGAAAAGCGCAGTTACGCAGAGCGAAGTGGAAAAAGTGACCACGCGGACCGCTGACGCGGACCGCCAAATCCAGCTGGAACGCATGCAAGACTCCTCGCGAGAGAGCTGTAGTGAAACCGTCCCCCGGCAACCGTTACGGTAGACGCATGAGGCTAGTGGGAAGTTTCGGCAGAGTCAAGCCAGCCTGGGCCAAACAAAAGTGAAGAAATCCGGAAACAAAATGCCCCCTTCCCGCGTTTCCTCTATTGCATTCCCATAGGAGCTGTGGCATTTAGTATGGGTAAGCCATAGGAGCAACTGGAGGACACTATGGGAGAACGCGCGGACGTCTGGCAAGGCACCCTGACCTTGATGGTCTTGAAGACCCTGCAAGCGCTGGGGCCGCTGCACGGCTACGGCATCGCGCGCCGCATCGAGCAAACCAGCGGCGACCTTCTCGCCGTCAACTACGGCACCCTCTACCCCGCCCTGTTGAAGCTCGAGCAGGAGGGCTACATCTCCTCCGAATGGGGTACCTCTGACAACAATCGCAAAGCCAAGTATTACAAGCTGACTCGCGCGGGACGGAAGCAGCTCGAAAAAGAAGCCCGCGAGTGGGAGCAGACCACTGAAATTCTCGCCCGCTTTCTCGCTCCCGGAAAGGAATCCGCATGAGGCGTTTGCGCGCGCTACTGTTGAAATTCGGCGGACTGTTCCGCAGGGACCGGCGCGATGCCGAGCTCTCCTCCGAAATCGAGAGCCATCTGCAACTGCACATCGAAGACAACCTGCGCGCCGGCATGAATCGTGAAGAAGCGCGGCGTCACGCACTGATCAAACTCGGCGGCATCGAGCATACGAAAGAAATCTGCCGCGACCAGCGCGGGCTGCCGCTTCTCGAAGTGTTACTGCGAGACATCCAATACGCTCTACGCATCCTGCGCAAGAATCCCGGATTTACAGCCGTCGCAGTGCTGACGCTGGCGCTCGGCATTGGCGCCAATTCCGCCATTTTCCAGATGCTGGACGCCCTTACCATGGCATCGCTCCCGGTGCGCAACCCGAAGGAAATCGTCGAAATCAAAATCGCCAACCGCGAAGGAGCCCGCGGCAGCGTCGAATTCTGGAATGCGCAGGCAAGTTATCCGCTGTGGGAAGAGATTCGCCGCCGCCAGGAAGCCTTCTCCAGCATTTTTGCGTGGAGTTCCGGCCAATACAATTTGAGCCCGAGCGGCGATGCGCGCTGGGCCTCGGGCCTGGAGGTCAGCGGAAGTTTCTTCAGCACGCTGGGGATTCAGCCCGCGCTGGGCCGCGTATTCGTGGATGCGGACAATCAACCAGGCTGCAGTACTCCGAGCGCGGTTCTCAGTTATGCCTTTTGGCAAACCGAATACGCGGGAGATTCTTCGGCCCTCGGCAAGAAAATTACCTTGGAGCACCAGCTCTACGAAATCATCGGGGTCACGCCCGCGAATTTTACCGGCCTCGAAGTCGGCAACAAATTTGATGTAGCCATTCCACTCTGCTCCGAAAGTCTGGGCAGCGCGGAGGACAATCGTTCGAACGCCAGCACCGAGTGGTGGCTGGTGGTGATCGGCCGATTGAAACCAGGTTGGACGATTGAAAAAGCCGCCCAGCATCTCGGCGCCATTTCGCCGGGCGCGTTCGAATCGTCGCTCCGGCCGGACTATCCCAAAGCCAGCATTCCTCAATATCTTAAATTCAAGCTGACCGCCGTACCCGCGGGAGGCGGGCTCTCGCGGTTGCGCGAGAGCTACGCGAGTTCGCTCTGGCTGCTGCTCGCCATTAGTGGTGTGGTGCTCCTGATTGTCTGCACCAACCTGGCGAACTTGATGCTCGCGCGGGCCAGCGCACGCGAACGCGAACTTACCGTGAGAACTGCTCTCGGCGCCTCGCGAGCGCGGCTGATTTGCCAGTTGTTGACAGAAGGCGTGCTGCTCGCTGCCGCCGGAGCCGCCCTGGGCGTGTGGCTTGCAACGATTCTAAGCGAGCTTTTGTTGCAGTTTCTTGCCACCGAATCCAGCCCCGTCTTCCTCCCCCTGCACCTCGATTGGCGAGTGATTGCGTTTGCCGCGGGCGTTGCTACCGCCGCCTGCATCCTCTTCAGCCTGGCGCCCGCTCTTCGCGGAACAAGAGTTTCCCCCAGTTCGGCCTTGAAATCTTCTGGCCGTGGCGCAACCTCCGGCCGCGCAGGATTTACTTTGCGTCGTCTGTTAGTCATCTCGCAAATCGCCTTCTCCCTGATGTTGCTCATCGGAGCGCTGTTGTTCACTCGCAGCTTTTTGAATCTCACCACCGAAGACACCGGCTTGCATTGGAATGGCGTGGTGATCTCCTATCTCGATCTTTCGCGGCTGAATCTCCCCGTCGAGCGCCGCGTGACGTACAAGTCCGAACTGGTCCGCACCCTCCAACAAATTCCCGGAGTCGAGTCGGCTGCGGAAGCCAGCATCATCCCGCTGAGCGATAGCAGTTCGAGCAACGCGGTTTGGATGGCCGGCTCCGATTCGACCCATGCGACGGAATGTTCGTTCAGCGTGGTTGGTCCGGACTTTTTCAAGACGCTGCGAATCGGCATGCTTGCCGGCCGAACATTTCTTCCGGGCGACTCGCCGGCATCCCCCAATGTCGCTATCGTCAACGAATCGTTTGTTCGCAAAATGTTGCACGGCGCCTATCCCGTGGGCCTGCGCTTTTCGCGAGAAGCGACTCCGCGTGATCCGGAAATGCAATTTGAGATTGTGGGCCTTGTGAAAGATTCGAAGTACAACAAGATTCGGCGGGCCGTGAGCCCCGTCATTTATTTGTCCCAGGCTCAGGACCATCACCCCACTACGTTGGCGCAGGTCTTGATTCGTTCGAGTCTGCCGCCATCAGCAACGGTCGCTGCGTTAAAATCCTCCATCACCCAAATCAGCCCGGACATCACTGCGACCTACGAAGTGTTTGACACCATGGTGCGCGACTCTTTGATGCGCGACCGCTTGATGGCGTGGCTCTCGAGTTTCTTCGGATTGCTGGCGATCCTGCTGGCTGCCGTCGGATTGTACGGCGTGATTGCCTACGTGGTGGCGCAGCGCACCAACGAAGTTGGGATTCGCATGGCGCTCGGCGCGAGCAGAAGTGAAATTGTAAAAATGTTTCTCGGCGAAACCGCGCTCCTGCTGGGAATCGGCTGCCTCGCGGGGGGTGCCATGTCGCTGGCCGCCGGTCGCGCCGCCGGCGCGCTTCTCTATGGATTGAAACCGTACGACCCGGTGACGTTCGCGCTGGCCGCGGCGCTGCTCGGTGCTGTCGCCATTTCGGCGAGCTTCGTGCCGGCGCGACGAGCAGCGCGGGTCGATCCGATGGTGGCTCTGCGCTACGAGTGAAGAGGCAGTTTTCAGTTTTCAGTTTTCAGTTTTCAGTTTTCAGTTTTCAGTTTTCAGTTCTTACTTTTTGCTTTTCAATTTTTGCATTCGGTTCGCGTTGCCGCTTTTCATTTTCTAATTTCTATTTTCTGATTTCTGATTTCTTTCCTAGGGCTTCTTCTTGAAGAGGCCGCCGAGGCTCTTGACGGCGTCCTCGGGGGCTTTGCCGGCGTCTTTTGCGCCGCCGGTGGCGAGGCCGCCGGCGCAGCCGAGCTGCGATTTCAGCATGCCTGCGGCGAGTCCGCCGACATCGGGAATAAATTTCGGTTCCGAGGTGGTTCCTTGAATCTGGAAGGGCACGGTTGTGCCGCTCTTGCAGCCGCCGCCGCCCATCGCTTTTCCAAGCAGACCCGCGGAGCTGGAGACGGGGCTGCCCGCGGCGCCGAGGGCGCTCGTCAACGTGGCGGCCATCTTGAAATCAAGATTGTTCTTGGAGTCGATGGTTCCCGCGCCGGTGAGGTTTCCTACCGAGGGAATCACGGCGTCAAAATTGTCGGCCTTCAAACCGTCGGGCGCCATGTGCAAATTGCTGGAGAGTTTTTCAATGTCGAGATCCTTGCCGGACTTGATGCCGGCGAGCGAGGCTACGCCGGACATTTTTGAGCCCAGGTCGAAGCCGGAGAGCTTGGCGTTGAAGAGACCGACGCTGCCGTTGGTGACGAGCTTGTTCGTCGGACCAGTGACAATGAGATCGGAATTGATGACGCCGGCGGTGAGTGATGCGCCTTTCGGCATATTGATGCCGAGCGCGGGGAGGAAGGCCTCGAAATCCTTGGCGGGCATGTCCTTCCCTTCCACTTTGATATGGACGACGGTGGCTTCGCCTGCGGTTTCGTACGTGCCGCTGAGGTGCGCGGCCGCGCTGCCGATTTTTAGGGTGGAAGGATTGAGGACGCCGGCATTTTTGCGCATATCGTATTTGGTGTCGAAATCCACGGTGACGGGAACGCTCGCGGGCGAACCTCCAGCAATCAGCAAGGCCTTGGAAAGCTTGACGTTGCCCTTGACTTCGGCTTCGCCGGCTTTTGATTCCAGCGTGCTGTCGAGGTCTACGATGCCTCCCAGGCCGAGGGAAGGATCGAGGAAACCGGTGGACGCAAGATTCAATGAGCTGACATCCAGCTTGGCGTTGAGCGGAGTCAGCGCGGCGTCGGCTTGATCGATGGGGCCGACCACGCCATCAAGCTTGAACGTGCCGCCGGAAGGGAGATCGGCGGTGACGACGACGGGAAACTGCGAGGTGATGGCAACGTTGGACGCGGTCACGGTGACGTGGTCATAGGTGCTGCGCTTCTGCGAATTCACGGCGCCGACGATGATGCTGCCGTCCTTGAGGGTGAGTTTCTGAATGGTGAGGTCGGCTGGAGCGCTCGTCGAGCCCGCGGGCTGCGGGGCGGCCTGGCCAGCCGGGGACTTTGCGGCGGAGCCGCCAAGCGAAGAGTAGTTCCACTGGCCGGCGGTTCCGCGAATCAAGGTCACTTGTGGGCTGTCTATGGTGACGCCGGTAACATGGAGCGTCTTCGAGAAAATCAGCGGCAGGATTTCGACGCCCACTTTCAGCGATTTGGCGGTGAGGAATGGCGTAGAGCTGAATTTGGGATCGTCGCCGATGGAAAGATCTTTGGCGGAGAGCGAGCCGCCGATCAGCGAGAGGCTTAGGTCCCCGACTTGTACTTTGCGGCCGAGCGCGAGCGACGCTTTCTCTTCGATGGTTGGCCGGAACTGATTGACCGGGATCAAGAACGGCACGACGAAAGCCAGCACAATCAACACGCCCACGACGATGAGAACAATCTTTAGTGTCTTATTCATGACGACCTCCACGACGGCAGGAAAGGGCAATCCCCCAAAGGCAGAGAGGGGAGGATAGCACAGGGTGCATATATAGGAGAGAGTGAGTAGCCGTCTGTTCGTTTCGGGACAGGGAGGGAGTGGGGCAGCTGACAGGGCAGTTGGCAGTTGGCAGTTGGCAGTTGGCAGTTGACAGTCGACAGCTGACAGCTGACAGAGGGGGGTACACCCACCCATTACAT
>Ga0210410_10000869_pt1 | contig 29963 bp, 23 predicted proteins | sample IncBWC4MmetaG_FD_161058 | JGI IMG/M metagenome (GOLD analysis project Ga0210410, IMG submission 161058) | Forest soil microbial communities from Barre Woods Harvard Forest LTER site, Petersham, Massachusetts, United States - Inc-BW-C-4-M | ecosystem: Environmental > Terrestrial > Soil >...
GGAGTGGTAGCGCAGCGTCCTAATCTTGATTTTTCTCTCACCGCTCGCGAAATTCTGCTCTTCCACGGCGCCTATTTCGGCCTCGATTCACGGGAGCGAGCCGAACGTGCGGAGGCGCTCCTCGATCGCTTCAAACTCCGTGACCGGTCCGATCAGATGGCTCGCGGATTCTCTGGCGGCATGATGCAGCGTCTCTCCATCGCGCGCGCCATGATGCACGACCCCCAGATACTTTTCCTGGACGAGCCCAGTGCCGGCCTGGACCCGCAAACCCGGTTGCTTCTTTGGGAAATCATCCGCGAATACAACCGGCGTGGCAAGACCATCCTGCTGACCACGCACAACATGGAAGAGGCTGACGCCCTGTGCCAGCGTCTGGCCATCATCGATCATGGACGCATGATCGCCTTGGGCACCCCCGGGGATTTAAAGGCTTCGGTTCCTGGTGGCTTTCTGCTGCGGTTGCGCTTCGGCCATCGCTCGCCTGAATTGCTGTTGCGTCTTCAGACCCTGGCGGGTGTGACGGAGGTGCGCCCGAACCATGACAACTCTGCCGACGTATATGCTGACCGCGGAGGCTCGCTGGTTTCTGAGATTGCTAATCTTGCCTCCGGCGCTTCTGTCGAATTGTGCGACGTCCACATCTCGGAACCCAGCTTGGAGAACCTCTTCCTGCACCACACCGGAAGGAGCTTGCGCGAATGAACTGGAAGACGTTTCTAGCCCTGCTGGCGCGCGATGTTCATGGCGCTCGCCGCAACTTCGTTCCTTTGCTGCTGCAGACTTTCTTGCAGCCGATGATGTTCGTGTTTATCTTCGGCCGGGTGATGGTGTCGAGCGGCTACATGCCCGCCGCATACAAGAGCCTGCTCTTGCCCGGGATCATGGCGATCAGCATGGTGTTCACGGGCGTTTGGGCGGTCGCGATGCCTCTGATCGCCGAATTTCAGTTTACTCGCGAGATCGAAGACCGCCTGCTGGCGCCGATTGAAATCTACTGGCTGGCCATCGAGAAAGTAGTTTTTGGCGCGATGCAAGCATTGCTTGCCGGCCTCGTGGTCATTCCGTCGGCGTGGCTGCTGCTGCGTCCGGGCGTGGAATTGAACATGCGTTCTCCGCTAGGCTTTGTCTGCGTTACGCTGCTCGTGGCGCTTTTCTCCGCCTGTGGTGGTCTTGCTCTTGGCTGCAGCATTAATCAGACTCATATCGGTCTCATGTTCAGCATGGTCTTGACCCCCATGATCTTTTTTGGCTGTGCCTATTACCCGTGGAGCGCGTTAAATCACTTTCCGATCCTGCAGAAAATCGTCCTGGTGAATCCCCTGGTTTACGCGAGCGAGGGCCTGCGAGGTACGCTCGTACCCCAGTTCCCGCATCTCTCGATGCCGGTTGTGTTGATAATGTTGACGTTCTTTGACGCGCTGCTGTTGACGGCAGGGCTCCGGCAGTTCCACCGAAAGGCCGTCAGTTAGGTTGCAAAATCCTGCGGCGCGAGGACCTAGCCGAGTTCAAACCGCTACTGCACTTTCCCGTCGGTGTCCATCAGATGGAACTCGCCGAGTCCCAGCTCTCGCACGCCGGATTCGATCTTCGCCCGATCGCCCACAACGATCCAGGTTAGGTTGTCCGGGCGCACCACTTCTTTCGCGGCTTGATTTACGTCATTTGTCTTTAGCGCGTGGACTTTTCCCGCGTAGGTGTCGTAGTAATCGTCGGGGAGGCCGAATTGCACCATATCTACGATTGACTGTCCCAGGGCGTCCAGCGTCTCGCGCGATCCCGGAAGCTTCAGCGTCTCGTTTGCCTGAATTTTCGCGAGCTCGTCGGCACTCACCGGATGGTCGCCCACGATTCCGCGAAACTCCTTGTCCATCTCCACCAGCGCTTCCTTCGTCTTGTCGGTTTGCACGGGAGCGACCGCGTAAAACGGCCGCTGCGAACGGGCGTCGCGAAGAACGGTGCGCGCTCCGTACGACCAGTGCTTGTCTTCCCGCAGATTCATATTCAGACGCGCGCCAAACATTCCGCCCAGGCTATTGTTCATCGCTTCAATCGCGATTTCCTGCGGATTCGCCCTCGGTGGCGCCACCACTCCCGCGATGATCACCGATTGCAGCGCGCCGGGCTTGTCGATCAGGTACACGGTGGATTTTGTTGCCACGGGAACGGTCTTCACATTCTTGGCGGGGACGCTTCCGCTCTTCCACCCCGCAAAAAGCTTCTCCAACTTTGGTGTTACTTCCTTCAGCGTCGTGTCGCCCACCACAATGAGCGTCGAGTTGTTGGGACGCAGCCATGTGTCATGAAACTTCACGAGATCTTCTCTCGTCAGTTTCGCCACGCTATCTTTTGTCCCGGAGCCGGTCAGCGGATTTCCATATGGGTGCCCCGCTCCGTACAACAGCCCTGGCAATACCCGCAAAGCCAGTGTCGCAGGCGTGTTTTGTTCGCGGTCGATTCCAGCGAGCACCAGCTTTTGCTCGCGCTTCACTTCGGTCTCAGGATACGACGGATGCAAAACTACGTCCGCAACCAGGTCGAGCGACGGGTCGAGTTTTGCCGTCAACGCCGAAAGGGAAACGAACGACAGATCGAGGTTTGAAGACCCGCGCAGTGTGGCTCCGAGCGTTTCCAGTTCGTCGCTGATTTGGAGGGCGTTGCGCGTGCGCGTCCCGTCGGTGAGCACCTGCATCGCGAGGTTGGCAGTCCCCGGGGTCGCCGATGCGTCAGACGCGAATCCGGCGTCGGCCGCCAGCGTGAAATTCACCAGCGGAACTTCGTGACGCTCCGCCAGGATTACTTTCAATCCATTCGACAGCGTCGCCCGCTGCAGCTTCGGGAGCTTCAGTTCGGGCGGCGTGCCGGTATCCGGCGCTTTGCTGCGATCTGCGCCCGCGGACGCGGTCTTGTAGTCGGGAAACGGATCCACTTCGAGGATGTACACGCCGTCCGACAGCCACCGTTGCGCCGCCGCCCGCAGATCTTCCGCCGTCGCCTCTTGCACGCGTTTGAGCGAAATCTTGTAGGCGTCCGCGCTTCCGCGATACACCTGGCTCTCCGCGAGCCGATCCGATTTTCCGCCGAACCCTCCAATCCGCTCGATTCCGCGGATAAAGTTCGCCTGGTACTGAGCCTTGACGCGCTGCATCTCCTCGGCCGCCGGCCCGTTTTTCAGAAATCGCGACAGTTCCTCATCCAGTTCCTTTTCCACCCGCGCAATGCTCTGTCCCGGCCGCGCGGTCGCCCGGACGTAGAACTGACCTCCAATTTCTCTTAAGTCGGTGAAGGCCACAGCCTCGGTCGCGATCTGGTCCTCATACACCAGGCGCTTGTAGAACCGCGACGATTTCCCGGAACTCAGGCAATCGCTCACCAGGTCCAGATAGTCGCCTTCCGCGCTGCCATATTCCGGAATGTTCCACACCTTGTAGATTCGCGCTTGCGGCACGCGGTCCTCGACCACCTGGCGGTGCGTCCCTGTCATCCTTGCGACCCACACTTGTTGGTGCGCCACCGGCGGTCCCGCCGGAATGTCGCCAAAATATTTCTCGACCTTTTCTCGCGCGGTCTTCGCGTCGATGTCGCCCGCCAATACCAACACCACATTTGACGGCCCGTAATACGTCTTGAACCATTCCTGCACGTCCTTCATCGACGCCGCGTCCAGGTCCGCCATGTCTCCGATCGTCGTCCACGAATACGGATGCCCCGCCGGATAAGTATTTTGCGTGAGCAGTTGCCGCGCCACTCCGTACGGCTGGTTCTCGCCCTGGCGCTTCTCGTTCTGCACCACGCCGCGCTGGAGATCGAGCGTCTTCTGGTCGAGCGCGCCGAGCAGGTGCCCCATGCGATCGGACTCCATCCAGAGCGTAAAATCCACCGCCGAGGTGGGGACATTCTCGAAATAATTTGTGCGGTCCGGGTTGGTGGTGCCGTTCAAATCCGTCGCGCCGATTCTTTCCATGCCGTCGATGTATCGCCCGGGCGCGTGCTCGCTGCCGCCAAACATCAGGTGCTCGAACAGATGTGCGAACCCGGTCTTCCCCGGTTTTTCATTCTTTGAGCCCACGTGGTACCAGGTATTGATCGCCACGATCGGCGCCTTGTGGTCCTCATGCACGATCACAGTCAGGCCGTTGTCCAGCACGAAGTGCTCATACGGAATATCAATCTCTGTCGTTTGCACCGATTTGCTTTGCGCCGAACCGCTCGTCACGAGTGCGACCACCAAGAGCAAAACCACAAATTCCAACCGCATTCTTAAACCTCCGACCAGACTTCTCAGCCGCAGACCGATCTCGTCTCAGCTCTTTAGACTTTGGAAACGAAAAATAGTTTACACCTGAGGTTTGAAATCCCTCCCCGGCTCCCATCGCCCATGCTCCGGATCAGCCCTTAGCGGTGTTATCCTAAGGCGGGATCACGCCGCCGGGCTGTAACCCCCTCATGTCCAATCCAAGGATGTCCGAAGCAAATACGTCCCAACAAAACACGCCCAACCCGGACGCTCCGGAACCTGCGCCCGCCACCGAGCCGACCGAATCATCTCCGGCCGAATCATTCCAAGATATTTTTTCCGAGTACGAGCAGAGTCATTCCCGCAAAAGCGAAGCCGGCAATCAGAGACGCGAAGGCACCGTAATTGCCGTGACCGCCGACTCCGTCGTTCTCGATATCGGATTCAAGACGGAAGGCGTTCTGCCCCTCACCGCGTTTCCGCCGGACAAACCGCCGCAGCCCGGCGACAAGGTGCAGGTCACGGTCAAGGGCCGCGATCCGGAAGGCTACTACGAACTGACTCGCGGCAAGGTCGAGCGTCCAACTGACTGGGCGTCACTGGAGAAAGCCTTCGAAGAGAAGTCGACAATCATTGGCACCGTGACCGGCGTGGTCAAGGGCGGGTTGAGCGTGGACGTGGGAGTGCGAGCCTTCATGCCGGCCTCGCGCAGCGGAACCCGCGACGCGTCCGAATTGGAGAAACTGGTCGAGCAGGAAATCCGGTGCCGCATCATCAAGCTCGATGTGGCGGAGGAAGACGTGGTGGTCGACCGCCGCGCCATTGCGGAAGACGAAGAACGCGCCGGCAAGCAGCGACGCTTCTCGGAACTCAAAGAGGGCGATACCGTGCAGGGGGAGGTTCGCAGCTTGACCGATTACGGCGCGTTCGTGGATATCGGCGGCGCGGATGCCCTGCTTCATGTCGGCGAAATTTCATGGCGTCGCGTCAACAAGCCGTCTGACGCGCTCTCCGCGGGACAACAGATTGAAGCCGTCATCATTAAGATCGATTCCGACAAACGGCGCATTGCGATCAGCATGAAGCGGTTGCAACCGCATCCCTGGGACGCGATCGCCGAAAAATATAAGGCAGGCGAACGGGTGCACGGCACGGTTACCCGGCTCACCGATTTCGGAGCGTTTGTGGAACTCGATCCCGGCATCGAAGGTCTGATCCATATTTCCGAAATGTCATGGGCCAAGAGAATAAGAACTCCGTCTGACGTAGTGAAACCGGGCGAGACCGTTGAAGCCGTGATTCTCGGAGTGAATGCGGCAGAACGTCGTATCTCCCTTGGGCTGAAGCAGGCGCTGGGCGATCCCTGGGCCGGGGTGGCACAAAAATTTGCGCCGGGCACGGTGATCGAAGGGCCCGTTACCAGCCTGACGAAGTTTGGCGCCTTCGTGCAGCTTACCGAAGGCGTTGAGGGCATGATTCACGTCGGCGAAATCAGCGCGGAAAAGCGCATCAATCACCCGCAAGAAGTGCTGCGAGCCGGGCAAGTCGTCAAGGCGCAGGTGCTCGCGCTCGACCCGGAAAAGCGGCTCATACGTCTGAGCATGAAACAACTGGTTCCAACCGGTCTGGATGAGTACCTCGCCGAACATAAAGTGGGCGATATCGTCACGGGCCGCATGGTCGAAGTTTCCGAAGGACGCGCACGAGTGGAACTTGGCGAAGGCGTGCTGGCAACGTGCCGGATGCCAGAGGAAAGTTCAGCGAAGCCGGCGCAGGAAGACAAGCGCGCTGAACCGGACTCGCCCCGATCGTCATCTTCGAATTCGGCAAAGCCTGATCTGTCGTCGCTCGGTTCCATGCTGCAGGCGCGTTGGAAAAGCGGCGCTGCCGCCGATGAGGCGAAGCCTGAGGGCATGCGGGCCGGGCAGATCCGAAAGTTTCGGATCGCAAAGCTCGATCCGGCGACGAAGAAAATTGAATTGGGGTTAGCGTAAATCGCGAGTATCTTCTATTCCAGGATCGATTCCACAGGTCTTTACCGGCCGCCAATGGCGCCTTTAATGCGGATCGCAACTTGGTGGTCCTGCGCGACGATCAACTCGTTGCGATGCTTGACAAAATACAAAGGAAAAGTGCTCTCGATCAGATTGGCGGGCCACGGCTCGGGGCGCCCCGCAAAAGAGTAGCGATAGCTCTGACCATCAGAACGCTCGATCACCCGCAGCTTGTTGAAATTCTGCGGCTTTGGCAAAAAGAGCGCCTCGAAATCACCCTCGTTTGTTCTGTAGACGGCAGCTCCTTCCTGCCCTTCGAACGTATCGGTCATTTGCGACGGACTGACACAAGTGACGATGAACGAATGGCTGATTAAGGTCTGGGCCAAGTCCATTGCGTCGGGATACGCCGCATCGCTCTTGGCAAGGGAAGGCTGGTCCACAGCGTTGCATCCCTGTAGCTGTTTAGTACTGCCCGCTGTTACGAAGCTGGGAACGACCACCAGGACCAGAGTTGTCACTGCAAGGAGAAGGGCTTCGGGTACCTTCATGGTTCACCTCGCATGACGAACCGAGCCAGGCCGCTTCTGTTATGGAGAGCTAACCGCCTGAGTTCGCCATCATGAGCGCGAACAACACTGGCAGATAGATAATCGTCGCCCGCAGCAAGCGGCGCGCCGACGGTTTGGACGCGGGCGCCGTTGCCGGCAGTTGCGGATACGCCATTCCCATTGACACACGGAACAGCGCCGCGCCCATCAGGATGGCCCCAATCAAATAAACCCGTCCCGCCATTCCCAACGCAACCGGCAGAATGCTCACCGGAATCAAGGCTCCAGAATAGGCCAGAATCCGCCGCACGGTGGACTTCCCATCCGAGTCCACTACCGGCAGCATGCGGATGTCGCCTTGCTCATAGTCCTCGCGATAGAGCCATGCGATCGAGAGAAAATGCGGAAACTGCCAGACGAACATGATGGCAAAAAGGATCAGAGTCTCGACTTCCAGCTTTCCGCGTGCAGCCGTCCAACCCAGCACCACCGGCATGGCTCCTGGAAACGCGCCAACAAATGTGCACATCGGAGAGACTTTTTTCAGTGGAGTGTATACCTTCAGATACACCAGTGAAGTCAAGAACACTAACAAGCCAGTCAGTAAGTTGGCATAGATTGCCAGATAAGCCGAGCCGCCGAGCGTCAACGCCAACCCAACCGTTGCCGCGTGTGCCCTAGTCATGCGTCCCGACGGCACAGGGCGCCGCGCGGTACGCCGCATCCGCGCATCCACGCTCGATTCGAGCACTTCGTTCAGCGCCGCCGTTCCACTCGAAACCAGCGCCACTCCCAACAAGGCATGGACGAGGCCGAGCGACCACGACGACACGCCCAACTTGTGAGCGCCAAGGAAGTAGCCGCACCACGTCGTAAGGACGATCAAAATCGTAACGCGCGCCTTCGTCAGTTCCGCGTAATCGCGCACTCGAGAAACAAAGTTTTGCAAAATGGCCCCCACGCTCGCCCGCTTGCGCCCTTCCGCCCTCGTCCGGCAGTTTAGCTCAAACCGGTGTCACAGAAAAATTCCCACGGAACAGAGAACTCCAAAAGAGAGCATTGGTACCGCGTCGTCTGCCCAATGTCAAGCCAAAACTTAAGACAAAATTTAAGACGACAACCGCGTCCCGACATCAGATGCTCGCACCAAACGCAGTCGTTGGCAACTGGCAATGGCAACCCCAACTACTGACCGCCCGCAGGTCCGGCAACATTGAATGTCTCGGGTGGATCAAAATAGCACTGATGCCAAAGAGCTGCGTCGGATAACGTGCCCGCCTTCCACTGTTGAACCGTCGGGAGCGTTGCGGCAATCATACCGCCATCGACCGAATCGAAGATCAACACGACTCCGGCTAGCTCCTGCGATTTGGCCGCCAGCTCCGCGTAGTTCTTGTCGAGCAAAGACTTGGCGAATTCCAGTTTCGCCCGCGCGCCGCTGTCCTTCTCGTTTTCCTGGATCTTTTGCACGGAGATGATTTTCACGTTCTTGCCCCGAAGCGGCTCCCAATCCCCCGGGAAGGGCGCCGTTTCCTCGCGCGTGACCTGAAATAGATCTGCCGCAACCAGTTTGGCACTCGCGCCGGCCTGCGGAATGTCCGAAATGCCCTCGGGCATCTCCAGGCTCGTGCGCCAGATCCATCCCCGCGACAAGCCGGAAATCCGCACATGAACCCAATCCACATTGAAATCCAGCATCTCGAACTCATCGTGCGCGCTCGCCAGAAACAACGTCTTGCCATTCAAGCTGGGAGTTGCAACCACCGGAGTTCCTGATTTCTTGATGGCCACCAGATTCTTCGGATGCGCCTGGTTCTTGAGCACCTCCTCCAGACTCGCGGCCTCGGCCTGTAAGCCGGTTGCTGTTCGATCAAGCTTCAGCGAATTTTTCGAATCCGCCAGTTGCTGTGCTGACAAACCCGCGTCCGCCGAAGATGAAAATGTGCGTCCGGTCTCCGGCAACCGCGGCATTGGCGCCGAGAGGGTCGGTTCCTGATTGCCCTTATTCTCAATTCCTTTTGCCGCAGTTGAGGGCCGCTTGGCCGACGTCGCCGACGGAGTGCTCCCTGGAAAACTCTCGCCCGAACTCGCCGCACCGGGACTCGTCGTCAGCAGATCGGTTAACTGGTCCAGAAGATCGGATTCGAGCCGGCCATTGGACGTCAGCAGTTGGTATCCCGAACGAGATGGAATTGAATCCGCGTACCATGCCGTCACCTTCGTGTTCACCCGCACCACCGATCCGCCTGACGCCGACGAACTCACCTGCACGGCGGATTGGTAATACCCTCGCTGGTAGCGGTTCAAGGGATGATCGCCAGGCGAAGCGAATCCTTCCAACGCCGGCAGGCGTCCACTCATGGACGTTTGCAATTCCTTCAGCGCTTTTTCCACCGCGCTTTTCGACTGACGGTAAGTGCGCTCGTATGAGCCTGCTTGCGCGCTGCCGCTCGGTGCGGCCACCAGAAGCACCACTAGCGGAAATACGGCTCGCAGCGCGGCGCGATGTAACGGGCGAGGAATTGACGACGCAATTGGCAAAATCCGCCCGGTCACGGCAGTGGCTCCAACTGGTCGCGTCGAATCCATCCATGCTGTCCGTCGTGCGTCTCCACACCGTACCAGTAAGGGGTCGAAATCAGAATCAACACTTCGACGCCAGGTTCCAGTGATTTCATCGTGCTGGCGGTGTGGAACGGAGCGGACTTGAGCGGCGCACCGGGTTTCTTGATCAGTCGCTCCACCTGCCGGCGCAACTCCGCAACGTGTTGTTCCAGCGATTCATCGGGCTGCTGCTCGTACGCCGCCGGCGGTTGCGGCGTCGCAGAGCTTGGGGACGCAGGGGATGGTTGTGCCGTCGCCGGCGGCGTGCTCAGCAGAACTGTGTCATCGGTCGTGCCCATGCCGAAGTTTTTCTTCGCCAAGCGTTCCTGCCTCGCTTGTTCGGCCTCGGCATTTTCTTTTTTCATCAGCTCAACCGCTTGCAGCCGGTCCTGGACGTCCTTGTACTCGCTGCTTTCGACCGACCCGTTCGATGGGTGCACGGTGTGCCGAAAATCTTCCACAAACAGGGCGTCAATTCGCAGGACGGTATTCTTGTCACCTTGCGGTTGCACAACGTAGCGCACGGCCAGGGTTCCAACATCGCCGCCGTTTTTGAAATTTCGCGGATCGAGCGCCTGCTTCCGCACCTTGTAGAAGACCTTGCCGCCCTCCGTCCATGCCGGAAACACCGGCGTGGACGCGGCCGCGACCGCTCCCGCGACGTACTCGTCTTTGTTGTATTCCTTGGTTCCGCGGATCAAAGTGTTCTGCGCCACGTCTTCCACAACCTGCGCGACTTCCGGCTCCGGCAGCGGAACGTTGACGATCAGGCCGGCGCCATACTGAAGCACATCTTTTTCGCGGCCATGCGCGGGGAGCCCCGCCGCAGTCAGCAAGAGAAGTGCGGCCGCCGCCCGGAGATAATATGAAGAAAATACAGCGACTGGATTAAACACTGCCCTGCCGTTCAGTCCAGCACCGCGAAAACTCTTGTCCCAAATCACAACCGGCTCCGGTGTCTCTGTGGCACGAGTCTGATACGGTGGGATGATCGCTGTCAACTCGCGCGTCAGGCATCCCTGCTCTGCGGTCCCCTCTCGGGGTCATTTGTAAAAAAATGTAAAAGTAAACAAATTGAAAAAAAATCTTGCAAACCCTATTGCACTTCATCACAACGGGTAGTAGTATCCACCCCTTGTGAGTGGTTGGACCACTTCACCGGAAAAGGTTTTCGGTTTCTGCCGAAACGCAGGTGCCACGCAACGGAGATAACGCTCGATCGTTGCTTGGCTGCTTTCGTTTACGCGTGGTAAAAATTTCGTATTTGCAAGTCTATGAACTCGGCTGAGGAGTGCAGCATGCGTATGTGGGCGCAGTCTCATCTCTATCAGAAGCCGCAGCGGATCAATTCCGTCCTCGCCGCTGCTTTCGCGTTAATCTTTCTGATCTTGGGCGCCAGCCAGTCGGTGAGCGCGTTACCTGCCTTCGCCAGAAAGTATGGCCTGCGCTGTTCGGCCTGTCACGAAAGTTGGCCCATGCTGAATTACTTCGGCCAAAAGTTCAAAGACAACGGCTACCAGCTCATGAACGATCGCGATGCTCCGATCTGGCAGAATCCATCGTACTGGCCAGTCACCTTCCGTATCCTTCCGATCTGGCATCGGGTCAGCAAAGGCAAACAAGTCGTCGACAGCGGAGACGGCCAAGTCGAACAGCGGATCACCTCGTCGGGTTTCGATCTCAGCGGTCTCGATTTCCACACCGGCGGCACTCTAGAGAAAAACATTTCCTTCTATGTGCTCCCTTCCTCCGATGCGACCGCCTCCTTCCACTTTGAAACCGTCATGACGCGCCTCGATAACATTTTTGGCAGTACGTGGCTGAACGTAAAGCTCGGCAAGTTTGAACTCGACAACTTGCTTTCCGAGAAGCGCATCCTCACGCTCACGGCCAATGGAGGCATTTATCAGCTCTATCACTTCATGCCAGTGGGTGACGGCAACATCTTTGGGCAAATTGGAAGCAACCAGCTGGGCGTCGAAGTAATGGGGCACTCCTTCAACGATCGCACCCGCTACTCCGCTGCGCTTCTCAGCTCAAACAATGGCAGCGTAGGCTTGCCCTACGGCGCCAATTCCTATAGCGGATTCTTTGCCGCCAGCCAGGCATTTGACACCGGCAAATTGGGTGTGCAACGACTCGGCTTCTACGCCATGGTCGGCGAAGCGCCAACCACCTGGCTCACCAACGGCGGGGCGCCCATTGGCGGTTCAGGTACCGGAAACAAGACTTTCAGCCGCGAAGGCTTCGTCGGACAGTTCTACTTTGGGCAGCACTTCGATGTCCAGGTTGTCACGCAGCATGGATCGGACAGCGCCTGGTTCGGGCAGGGCTACGGAGATTTCATCGACGGCATAGCTCCGAACAACAACACCCCCGGAACGGTGCTCCCAGCGGGTTCGCGCGCGCCAATCTGGAATGGCGTTCTCGTCGAGCCTCACTACGTCTACAGTCCGCAACTCATCTTCCTTGCGAGATATGAAACGATCAGGATGTCGCAGCAGTCCACTCCCGGAACTCGTTCGGACCTCGGGAACATCGACACCTACACGGTTGGATATCGTTACAACCCGTTTATGACGAGCCGGGCCGGCTTTGCCTGGCACAACGAGTTCAACCTGTTCCATCAGGTCGGGACAGCGCCGCTGAGTGGCACGAATATCAACACGAGTGAGATATTGACCGGATTCGATTTCGACTTCTAACCAGGATCCGCCGGCGAACTCCGTTCGTCGGCGCTGACTTCGATGCAAGGGTGCTGACTATGAACTGTTTGAAGCCAATCCGTTTTACCGGCCCGATTCTTTTCACTGCCATCCTGGGACTCGTCTTCGCCGCTTCGGCCTCCGCCCAGGACGTGCCCGACCTGGGCCCAAAGCCGCGCCTTGTGATCAAGCCCATGGAGAGCCACATCGGGAATGTAAGCGGGCACGCCGCAGCCGCCAAGTCCGACTACCGCCGCTACTGCGCCGGCTGTCACGGTGACTATGGCGATTCCAATGGCGAGAACGCGGTTTGGCTTGATCCGAAGCCGCGCGACTTCACCATCGCGACTTTCAAATGCCGATCCACTCTTACCGGCACGCTGCCCACCGATGAAGATCTCTTCAACACCATCGCGCGCGGCCTCACCAATTCCAACATGCCGGTCTGGAGTACCTTCACCAAACAGCAGCGCGCCGACTTGGTCGCCTATATCAAGATATTTTCGCCTCGTTGGGAAAAGGAAAAAGCCGGCGAGCCAATCAAGATTCCGGCCGAGCCCCCGGTCACCCTCGAGAGCATTTCCCACGGCAAAGCGCTCTTCACCAAGCTCGAATGCTGGAAATGTCATGGTCCGCACGGAGAGGGTGATGGTCCGTCTGCCGCGACCCTTACCGACAGCAAAGACAATCCGATTCGTCCCTACAACTTCGCCGCGGGAAAAGGTGACTCGCGCTTCAAGTGCGGCGACACCAACCAGGATGTCTACAAGATCTTCATGACCGGCCTGGACGGCACGCCCATGCCTTCTTTCGCTGATGTGATTCAGCCGAACGACGCCTGGGATCTCGTCCACTTCCTGCGCACGTTGCAGGTCAACCGTCACAGCAAAGAGAACGAAGTTCTGTCGGCTGCGCACGGAGTTATTCCCCCGTACGTGGATAAAAACCCGCCGCCGGCAGCTGCCCCGCCGGCCGATAACAAGCCGCCCGGTGGCGCGAACTAGTCACGAACCTAGTCATAGACACTCGTCACAGACGAGGAGAGGAATTCGATGAAAGCTCACTACAAAACATTTGCGGTAACAGCCTGCATGCTGCTCATGCTTGGGTTCGGTCTCTTGTACTCGACACGTAAGACGCTCAATGTGAGCGCCGCAGCCACGGGCGGGATCACGGGAACGATCAAACTCGACGGCACTCCGCCCCACCAAAAGCCGATTGACATGTCGAAAGAGCCGAATTGCGCGAAGGAACACGCCAGCAGTCCGGTTACGACGGAGACTGTCATTGTCGGTCCGAAGGGAGGCCTGAAGTGGGTTGTGGTGTACATCTCCGAGGGCCTGGACGCGGCTACTGCCAGCCAAGTGCCTCCAGTGAAGCCGACTTGGGATCAAAAGGGTTGTCAGTACATTCCGCACGTGATGGCGCTCGATGTAAATCAGCACTTCGAGGTGTCCAACAGCGATCCGCACTCTCACAACATCCACCCCCTGCCGAAACCCAATGGGGCGAATCATGAATGGAACCGGTCGCAGCCGCCGGGAACGCCGCCGTTCGACCAAGTCTGGGCGGGCGAAGAAATCGCAATTCCGGTCAAGTGCAACATCCACCCCTGGATGCATGGCTACATGGCGGTGGTGAAGGGCCCGACGGCAGTGAGCGATGACAACGGCTCTTACACCATCAGCAACTTGCCGCCGGGCAACTACACGGTCACGGCCTGGCAGGAGACTTATGGAGCCCAGAGCCAGAAGGTGACGGTCGCGGCGGGCAAGCCGGCAACAGCTGATTTTACCTACAAGGCGAAGTAAGGAGTCGAATCATCGGCGAGCGCCGCAGGACAATCACGCGGCGGCTTTGAGCCAAACGTGGCAGCCGGATCTGCACCGGCGGGGAGCGAAGCGTCGTGGCAAAATTCCTTGCAGTCACCATCATTGTGATCGCGATAGCGTCCGCGATTCCCATCCTCCGGCACACCTGGGTGGCGCCAGAGGACATCTCGACTCACGGATATCTGATCGATGAACAGATGTCAGAAACCATGGCGGAGGCTGGAATCGCCTTTCTCGCCGCGCAGTTCATTTTGGCTCTTTTCATCTGGCAGTTCTCCAACCCTCGCCCGGATGCCAAGATTAAAAGTTTTCCCGGCGGCGCCAAGGCTTTGGTCGTCGCTGCCTTGCTGCTGGTGGGCGCGGAAGTCCTCGCCCTCGGAGTCTTCGGCGTGAAGGCATGGGCGAACGTATATCTGACCCCGCCTTCGACTGACGCCATGCCCATCCAGGTCCAAGCCGGACAGTTCGCGTTCTACTTCCGTTATCCCGGTCCTGATGGAAAGTTCGGCCCCCTTCACCCGGAACTAATCAACGAAGGATCGCAAAATTTCTTTGGTCTCGATACCGCAAATGATGCGGATTCCAAAGACGACATTGTGACCGCTGAGATGGCTATCCCCGTGAACCAGGAAATTCATCTGCTCATGCATGCGAAGGATGTTGGGCATTCGTTTTTTGTGCGGGAGTTGCGGGTGCAACAGGATTTTGTTCCCGGGCTGGATGTTTCTCTGCACTTCACCGCGACCAAGGCCGGCAGGTACGAAATTGTCTGCACCCAGCTTTGTGGCCTTGGACATTACAACATGAAGGCATACCTCGACGTGTTGTCCCACGATGACTTCAATGATTGGCTGAAGAAGCAAGCGGCACTACAGTAGCCCTTCCCGTCCGCGTTCGATGCGCAGGCGGATGGAGACATTTCTTTTGAGGTGAGAGCAAATGCACGACATATCGGCGAACGCTGTCGAACACCACGCTCCTCCGACAAGTTTCATTCGGAAGCACGTCTTCAGTCTGGACCATAAGGTGATCGGCAAGCAGTATTACGCACTGGCCCTGGTCGCCGCTCTTTCCGGAATGCTGCTTTCCTGGTTCATGCGGATCCACCTGGGGTGGACCAACGCCGCGATCCCCGGCTTGCAATTGCTTTCGAAGACGGGTGCTCCTGGGGGCGTGATCACGCCGGAGTTCTACCTGCAGTTGATGACCATGCATGGCACGATCATGGTCTTTTTTGTGCTCACCACCGCGCCTTTCGCGGCATTCGGTAATTTCTTTCTGCCTATCCAGGTCGGCGCCGAGGATATGCCGTTCCCGCGCTTCAACATGATGTCGTTCTGGGTTACATTCGTTGCCTTCCTCGTCCTGATGTCGTCATTCATTCTCGGCGATGGACCGACTCTGGGCGGCTGGACCCAATATGCGCCGCTCAATTCGGTGGGTTCGGTTGCGGGTCCCGGCCAAGGTCTGGGTGTGGTCCTTTGGATGATTTCCATTGCGCTGTTTTGCGTTGGCCAGTTACTGGGCGCGTTGAACTTCATCACCACCACGCTCGATCTCCGTGTCAAAGGCATGAGCATGATGCGTCTGCCGCTCACCGCCTGGGCGTGGTTCATTACCTCGTGCATGGGGCTGACAGCGTTTGCGGTGTTAATGCCGGCATGTATCCTCGTCATTCTCGATCACGTGGCCGGAACCAGTTTCTTTGTTCCGTCGTATTCGGTGATCAATGATCAACTGCAGCCGCACTCCGGCGGATCGACTCTGCTGTGGCAGCACCTGTTCTGGTTCTTCGGACACCCCGAAGTCTATATCGCGATCGTACCCGGCATCGGCATTGTCTCCCACGTCCTGATTACCAACATGCGCAAGCCCATGCTGAGCCAGAGAGTGCTCATCTATTGCATGGGAGCGCTTGCCGTCCTCAGCTACATGGTTTACGGACATCACATGTTTGTCAGTGGGATGAATCCTGTCTCCGCGCTGGCATTCTCCTTCCCCACGCTGGTGATCACCATCCCGGCAACCATCGTCGTGCTGATCTGGACCTTCAGTCTCTATGGTTCCAAGCTGCGCATCAACTCGGCTTCCCTGTTTGCATTGGGCTTCATTTCGATGTTTGTTAGCGGCGGGGTAAGTGGCTTCTTCCTGGCTCAGCCCTCAATCGATATCATGCTGCATGCGACTTACTTTGTGGTTGGCCACTTCCACATGGTGATGGGCGTCGCGGCCATGTTCGGCATCTTTTCGGCAACTTACTTCTGGTTCCCCAAGATGACCGGACGAATGATGAACGAATCGTTAGGAAGGGTTCATTTCTGGCTCAGTTTCGCGGGCGCGTATTGCATCTTCATGCCATTCCATTACCTGGGAATGGCCGGGAATATCCGCCGCTACTCGTCGTTCCCGGACGACTTCCTGCAACCGCTGCTCCCCGTCCACAAATGGATCACCGTCGCTGCTCTCATCACCGGCGCCGCCCAGCTCATTTTTGTCTACAACCTGATTCACAGCCGGTTCTGGGGCAAGCCAGCGCCCGATAACCCGTGGGAGGCCACTTCGCTCGAGTGGAGCACGGCTACGCCGCCGCCTTTCGACAATTTTGGTGGTAAGCATCCCGTGGTTTATCACGATCCCTATCAATACGGCGTGCAGAGTTCGGTTGGTGACTACGTAATGCAGACTTCGCCGGAGCAAGTTAAGACGGAGCACGACGAGAAGTAAGGCATGTGGAGTAACCAGTAATTATGGCAACTACCGTACATGAACCGCCAAAAATCGACCCGCGCCGTTTGCCGGATCAAGGGCACTCGGGGAACGGCGGCTGGCGGAACCTGGTTCCCGCGGACGGTGACCTGCGTGTGACGCAGGAATACTCGCCGCCACCGTCCTCGACTGCCATCTGGGTGGTCGTTTTCGCCGTAACGATGATGTTTGCCGCGTTCAGCAGCGCTCTGATCGTTCGCAAGGGATCATCATTGGACTGGCGGACTTTTCCTCTGCCGTCGGTCCTCTACTTCAACACACTTCTACTCCTCGCCAGCAGCATTGCCTTGGAGGTCTCGCGTCGCCGCGTCGCTACCTTCATGGGCGGACTGAAGAGTCAGGTTAAGAGCCCCGCACGCTGGCTGTACATAACACTGCTTCTCGGCCTGCTTTTTGTGGCTGGTCAGTATGTCGCATGGTCGCAGTTGAGAGCCGAGGGGCTGTATCTTGCCACGAATCCAAGCAGTTCTTTCTTTTATGTGCTGACAGCCACCCATGCGCTGCACGTGCTCGGGGGGCTGGGCGGGCTGATCTATGTCATTCGCAAGCTGAGGAAGTCGGCCCTCCGGCGGAGCCAGTTAGTTGCGACCGCGCGTTACTGGCATTTTATGGGAATTCTTTGGCTGTACCTGCTTTTGCTGCTTTGGATGAAACTTTAACCGATTCAATTAGGAGGCGCCGTGAGCCAAGCGGATTTGACCATGGAAGGACACTCGTCGGGCATGGCGATAGGGCCGGTATTTTCGATTCCTACGAAGAAGCTGGCGATGTGGCTGTTCATTATCGCGGACACCATGACCTTCGCCGCCTGCCTTGTGGCCTATGGATTCCTGCGCAACGGTACCCCCAACTGGCCCAGACCGTTCCACAGCATCACCAATGTCGCGCTGATGACCTTCATTCTGCTGACCAGCAGCTTGACCATGCTGATCGGACTTCGCTCAGCGCGGGCGGGCGACAAAGCTGGTGCCTTCCGCTGGATCATGATTACCGCGGCTCTCGGTATTGTTTTCGCCCTGCTGCACATTCGTGAATGGATCGGCCTCATCAATGAAGGCATGACCCTGTTTAAGAATCCGTGGGGAACCGGATTGTTCGGCGCGTCATTTTTCAGCATCACAGGCTTGCACCTCACCCACGTTACCTGCGGCCTAATCGCTCTGATCGCTGTGGGCGTCCGCTACCAGGGCGGCCGCTACAATGCGGATGACATCGAGGTATTGGGCCTTTACTGGCACTTCGTGGATCTGGTTTGGATGTTCGTCGTGCCGTTGGTCTATCTTTTGAACCTTACTCGTTAGATCAAAAGATCAAGAAGCTCGGGAGCAGAATGCGATGACAAGGACAGCAGCGGAAGCGCAAAAGAGCGGTGGGATCGGGAAAGATTTGGTCGTCTATGTCTGCCTGTTGGCTTTGGCAGGCTTGCAATTCGTCATTGCTTATCAAAATATTGACGCCTCGCAAATGTTCGTGCGCATGCTGGCGGTCGCATGCGTCGAGGCGGGTTTGGCGGAATTGTTCTTCATGCATCTTTGGTCGGAAAAACGTGTCTTTCTTTGGTTTGTCGTCATCTTCACGGTTTCTGTCCTGCTCGGGATGCAGTATGGGTGGACCGACAGTTTCCGTATGGTGAACGGCGCGCCATTTTCGAAATGACTTGTGCACGGAAAGACGCGAGTTGGGAGAGGAGATGTCACTAAGGAAAATGAAGATTGAGAGGCCGCTTCTCCTGATTGCGATTGGGCTGGCTGGGCTGGCCCTGCTCGCCGCGCCTCTCCCCGCCTTCTCCCAAAGTTGCGCGCTCTGTTATACGCAGGCGGCCTCTGCTGGTGGTCGAATGATTCAGGCCTTGCGCAGTGGGATTTTGATTCTTATCGTCCCTCCCACGTTAATGTCGGTTGGCATGATTTTCATCGTTCATCACAAACGTAATCAGGTCAGACGGGAGGATGACGCGCCCGACTCTGACCGCAAGTGGTAGCTGATTTTTGGGTGGCGCAGTGCTTGAGCACTGCGATCACTGTATTCCTTGACTGCGGCTTTGCGGTTTGCTGAAAAACTTTGCGTGCGCGCCGCAGTCGCCCGCAGCGGCTAAAGCCAGCATCAAAAAAGAGGACGCTGATCGCAGCGCTGAACCGCTGCGCCACCCAAAAACAAGCGCCGAATCGAGTTTTTCAGCAAACTGCAAAGCCGCTGAGGTCGCTCAACGGCAATTGTCGGGCGCAACATAGCCGGCAAACCGCGCCTTGATCCAACTGATCTGGTCTGCGACCGACGCTCCCATCACGCCGCTGGCATCCAAATCCGGATACTTCAAAAAAAGGATTCGGCTTCCGTGGTTGCACATGCGGGCCACGGTTTTCCCCGTCATTTCTGCCGGTGCGGCAGGGTCCGCCTCGCCGCTGATCACGAGGAGTGGGCCGTGGGGCGGCTTTGGGCCAGGACTGTTCCTGCTGAAAAATTCCTTTACGAACCGATTAGTCCCCCAACCCGGTTTCAGCATGTCCTTTGTGAACTCCGGCTCGGTTTCTCCTCCACAGGTCTCCGCGACACGCCGGTACGCGGGAAGCGCCGTGTCTTTCAGCATGTCGCTCACTTGGAACTCCGGATAAAGCGCCTTGAGGGTGGTTGCCAGGACCAGCAGCTTGCGATTGGAAGAACCCTGCGCGAGGCGCTGGTATGCCTCTTGCGCATCCGCCACACCCGAAGTCGCGACGCCTCCCAGATAGTTGGGATCGCGTACTTCGCTCTCGGACACGGCCACCGCGGCCATGCCTCCCTCGAAGAGTCCGAAGGCGATCCACTTAGACCCGATCTCCTTCACAGCCGCGCGCGCCGCTAAAACCGAATACATGACGTCCAACGCGTTCGACTGCATGTCCAACACCGGCTTGCCGGAATCGGCTCCCAACCCGGAATAGTCGGTCGCGACCACCGCATACCCGAGGTTGGCATACATCGCAAGGATCGGCCCAGCGCCGAGATTCTTCATCAGTGAGGGAGCACATTGCCGCGCCGCTCCCCGGAACTCGTGCGCCCAGGCAATCACCGGCCATCCCCTTGCCGGAGGCTTGCCATCCGGGACCAGCACCACGGCCGAGACGGGCACGTCTTCTCCGTTCGCGGTCCGCGAGTGATAAAGAATCCGCAGCGCCGACAATTCATACGGGAGGTTGTATTGGTCGATCGGTTCCGACCGTATCAGTTCTCCAGGCTTGCCCGGGGGCAGCGGATGTGGTGTGTCATAAAAGCTAGTCAACGGGAGGGTGGCAGATGGCCGGAATTTCTCGGCTCGCGTTGTGGTCTGAGCTTGGGCCAGTTCTGGATTTCCGGGCAGCCCCGCCAAAATCAAAGAAACCGCGGCGACTGACTTGAGAAACATTCGGGCAGCGCGACTTCGGGCAGTGCGACTCGACGACCGGAACAAGCGAAGCTTTGTCATGTTGCCAGTAAGGGATGGTACCACCGTAAGATTCCGAGAGGCGACAACAGAGGCGCAGCCTTTCGAACGTTACTGGCTGTCTCTGTCCCCACAGTCCCGTGCTTTGTGAGCGCCGGGACTTCAGCCTAAAGTCCTTGCCCAGAGCGGGATTTCGTCCGAAAACGGGAATGTTGTGCTCATTGACTGGCCTTCCCGCGGGAACTCACTTGATGTCTGACTTACAAGTGATAGAATCCATTTCATGGCAAAAACTCTAATTCAGTCCGTAGTCAAACAACTTCAGCAGGAACGTGCGCGACTTGAGAATGAACTTCACGGCGTGACCGCCGCCCTGACTACCTTCGGGAAAGTCTTCCTCCATGGCAAGAGTGGACGAGTGGCAACTCACAGGAAACGGACGATTTCGGCTGCAGGACGCAAGAGAATAGCAGCAGCGCAGCGGGCGCGATGGGCAAGGGTTAGGGCAGCCAAGAAAAAATAGTTGTGCCGGCCTCCCGTCTCTAGAGACGGGGCTTGCCCCCTCCCGGGACAGCGGCAAGTCTCTAGGGAAAATCGACGCGGGGCTTCAGTTCGAGAGGTCCCTCAGCAGCGCCGCCACAAAGTCCGTAAACTCCCGGACATCCTCTTCGGTGGTGTCGAACGAGCACATCCAGCGCACCACCGACTCCTCTTCGCTCCACACATAGAAGAAGTACCGCTCCTGTATCTTCTGAATCGCCTCGTGAGGAATTTGCGCAAACACCCCGTTCGCCTCCACGGGATAGACAATCTTGAGTCGCGGAATCTTCTTTACTTCCTGTTCCAGCAGTCGCGCCATCCGGTTCGCATGTTCCGCATTGCGCCGCCAAAGATCGTCCGTCAGCAGCGCCTCCATCTGCACCGACATGTAGCGCATCTTCGATGCCAGTTGCATCCCCTGCTTGCGCACAAACAGGAAATCTTCCTCGAGCTCCGGACGAAAGAGCACCACCGCCTCCACTCCCATCAGCCCATTCTTCGTGCCGCCAAACGAAAGCACATCCACTCCCAGGTCGCGTGTTGCCTGGCGCAGGGTTAGTTGCTGCCCCGCCGCGGCATTTGAAATCCGCGCCCCATCCATGTGCAGGAACATCTTGCGGGCATGGGCAAACCGCGCCAGCGCCTCGACCTCCGCCGGCTGGTACACGGTCCCCATTTCCGTCGATTGGGTAATCGAAATCACCCGCGGCTGCACGTGATGCTGGTCCCCGATTCCGTGATATGCGTGCGCCACTGTTTCCACCGTCAGCTTCCCGACCGGCGCTGGCAGAGGCAACAGTTTGCAGCCGGTGAACTTTTCCGGCGCGCCACATTCGTCCGTATAAATATGAGAGAGCTCGGGACACAGCACCGCGTGAAACGGGCGCGTCAGCGCTTGCAAACTAAGCACATTTGCCGCCGTCCCATTGAAGACAAAGAAGACCGCTACGTCGGATCCAAACTGCGCCCGGAATGTTCCCACCGCCGATTCCGTGTGCCGATCATCCCCATACCCCACCACGTGCCCGTAGTTAGCGCGCCGTATCGCCTCCAGTACCTCGGGGTGTACCGTTGCGTTGTTATCGCTCGCAAAACTTCGGCTTGGTTTCATAAGAAGACAATTTAGCAGAACCGAAAACTCTTCGGAGCCTCCCCCTACCATGAATCTCTGTGTTTGATCTAATATTAGTTGTCGACGAGTTCATCGCAATCCTCTTCCGCCGGCTGAGAAATTTCGCTAAGAGCGACCTAGGAGCGAAAACGAGCGACAATATGACTCGATGCTTCCGAAGAACGTCACCTCTGATTTTGACGGGCTCACTTCTGGCTGCACTTCTTTTCGCAACCGCCTGCGGCGACAGCAAGGGAGCAAAAGCTGCTGCCCCGCAAGCCATGCCGGTCAAAGTCCAAACGGCGAAGTTCCAGAAAGTTGACGACACCACCGACTATGTCGCCACCTTGAAATCCCGCGACTCCGCCCTGGTTATGCCGCAGGTTGAAGGCATCATCACGCAGATCTTCGTCCACTCCGGCCAGCGCGTCGGCGCCGGGGCTCCCGTGATGCAGATCGATCCCGCGAAGCAGCAGGCTACGGTCAACAGCCAGGAGCACGCCCGCCTCGCCCAGCTCGCGCAGCTCAAATGGGCGCAACAGAATTACGACCGCGTCAGCGGCCTAGCCAATGCCGGCGTAGTGAGTAAACAAGAACTTGACCAGGCGCGCGCGACTCTCGACGCCGCCGAGGCGCAGCTGCACTCGCTCGAAGCTCAGGTCCGCGAGCAACAGGTCCAGTTGCACTACTATCAGGTGGTCGCCCCGCGCGTCGGCATCGTTGGCGATGTTCCCGTCCGCGTTGGGGACCGCGTCCTCACCACTACCACCCTCACCACCGTTGACCGTCCCGGCAGCCTCGAAGCTTACATCTACGTTCCCGTCGAGAAATCTGCGCAGCTGAAGATGAATCTTCCCGTCCAGATCGTCGACGGTTCCGGAAACATGCTCGCGACCAGCCGCATCACGTTCATCTCACCGCAAGTGGACACCACTACGCAAACCGTGCTCGCCAAAGCGACCATCGCAAATTCGAAGGATAGCCTCCGCACTGCCCAGCTCATCCGTGCCCGTGTGATCTGGGGCAGCCAGGAAAAGCCGGTCGTTCCGGTCGTAGCCGTGTCGCGAATCGGCGGTCTCTATTTCGCTTTCGTCGCGGAGGCTGACCAGAAAGGCGGATACGTGGTCCACCAGAAGCCGCTCCAGATCGGCCAAATCGTCGGCAACAACTATGTCGTGCTTGACGGCGTAAAGCCGGGAGACAAAGTAGTCGTCTCCGGCACCCAGTTTCTCATCGACGGCGTGCCCGTAGTCCCGCAAGAAAGCAGCAGCTAGAAAGAGTCCAAGAAACCCTTTTTCGAAACCAGCTCTGACAAATAGCGAGCCGCAAGCGCTAGAGACTGAGAACTGAGAACTGTTTCTGATGGTCGACTTTTTTATTCATCGTCCCGTATTCTCCACCGTCTGCGCCCTGCTCATTATTCTGGCGGGTGCGGTTTGCATCCCGACGCTGCCCATAGCGCAATTCCCAGACCTCGCGCCTCCCCAGGTCGGTGTCACCGCCGTCTATAACGGAGCCAGTTCCCAGACCGTCGAGTCCGCCGTTACCACGCCGCTCGAGCAGCAGATCAACGGCGCGGAGGGCATGAAGTACATCACCTCCTCCAGCGGTAACGACGGCGTCAGCTCGATCACCGCCACTTTCGACATCACACGCGATCCCGACCTCGCCACCGTTGACATTGAGAACCGCGTCAACACTGCATCAGGAAGGCTGCCCGCCGCGGTCAAGCAAATCGGAATTACCGTCGCCAAGACGTCGCAGAACTTCGTTTTCGGCGCCGGCGTCTTTTCGCCGAATGGCAGCCTTTCTACCCTCTTCATGAGCAATTACCTCGACGTCTACGTGCGCGACAATTTGAAACGCGTTCCCGGCGTGGCCGACGTCATCATCTTCGGCGAACGCAAATACTCCATGCGCCTGTGGCTCGATCCGGTGCGCATGGCCGGCCGCGCCCTGACCGCCGACGATGTAGTCAGCGCTCTCAGCGAACAGAACGTTGAAGTCGCCGCCGGACAAGTCGGTTCCCAGCCCTCGCTCCCCGGCCAGCAGTTCCAGATCAGCGTCCGTGCCGTGGGCCGCCTTTCTGAATCCGCTCAGTTCGATAACATCATCCTGAAGAGCAATGCCGATGGGACGCTTGTCCGCCTGCGGGACGTCGGTCACGCCGAGTTGGGCGCTGAAGACTACAGCTCCGACCTTGATTACAACGGGCACGACGCGGTGGGCCTCGGCGTCACCCAACTTTCCACCGCCAACGCCCTCGACGTTCACCGCCGCTGTCTCGTCGAACTTGCGCGCCTCTCCAAGCGCTTTCCGCCCGGCATGAAGTATGAGGTTGCCTTCGATACCACCGACGCGGTCGGCGAATCCATCCGCGACGTTGTCTCGACCCTGGGCACGGCGATTACCCTGGTCATCTTGGTGATATTTGTTTTTCTCGAAGACTGGCGCTCCACCATCATTCCCGCGGTCACGATTCCGGTCTCGCTCATAGGTACCTTCGCGTTTGTCAAGCTGCTCGGCTTCTCCATCAACACGCTGACGCTGTTCGGCATCACGCTCGCCACCGGCCTGGTGGTGGACGATGCCATCGTCGTCATCGAGAACATCGAGCGCCATCTGCAGGAAGGCGAGTCCGATCCCGTCAAGGCCGCGTCCGACGCCATGAAGGAAGTCACCGGCGCGGTCATCGCGACTTCACTGGTGCTGGTTGCCGTGTTCGTGCCGGTCGCCTTCTTCCCGGGCACAACTGGAATTCTGTTCCGGCAGTTTGCGCTGACCATCGCCTTTTCCATCGCAATTTCGGCCTTCAACGCGCTTACTCTTACGCCTGCGCTCTCGGCGCTCTTGCTGGGTCGCGAGCACGGCGAAAAGAATTGGTTCTTCAAGCGTGTCGATCGCGTTCTGGCCGCGGTCAATGACGGCTACGTTCGCATCCTGCGCACGGTACTGCGCTTCGAAATCGTCGCTCTAATCTTGTTTGCCGCCGGACTCGGTCTCGCTTACTTCGTCTTCGGGAAAGTGCCCCAGGGCTTTGTCCCCAGCGAGGATCAGGGATATCTCATCGTCGCTATACAGGCTCCCACCGGAGCTTCGCTGGAATACACGCGTCATATCGGCGAGCAGGTCACGGCCATATCCAAGAATATTCCTGACATCCTCGGCACCTTCGCTGTTGCCGGCTTCAGCTTTGGAGGCAACTCGCCCAATGCCGGACTCACCTTCCTGACCCTCCAGCCGTACGAGAAGCGGAAGGGCCGTGAGCACACCGCCGCCGCAATTCTCGATCGGCTGCGCGGCCCTTTGTTCGGAATCTCCGGCGCGATCGTGATCCCCTTCGAACCGCCCGCCGTGCAGGGTCTCGGCCAGTTCGGCGGATTCCAATTCGAAGTCCAGGATCAAGGGAATCACACGCTTCAGGATCTCGACAAGACCACTCACGATCTCACTCGCGCCGGCGCCGAGCGCAAGGAAAAAGACCTCACTGGACTCTTCACCACATACACTGCCAGCGATCCCCAGTATGTCGTCACCATCGATCGTGAAAAAGCAAAGAGCTTGCACATCCCCCTCAGCCAGATCACCGACACTCTCGGCGTCTACATGGGTTCCGCCTACATCAACGATTTCGATTTCAATAACCGTTCGTATCGTGTGTATGTTCAGGCCGACAAGCAATTCCGCTCGCATCCGCAGGACATTGGGCAGTACTACGTTCGTTCCGATTCCGGCGCCATGATCCCGCTCGAGAACCTGGTAAACATCAGCCAGAGCGCCGCCCCTCAGGTCATTAGTCACTACAACCTTTTTCGCTCGGCGGAAATCAACGGGTCCGCTGCCCCCGGCTTCAGCTCTGGACAAGCCATCACAGCCATGCAGCAGCTCTCCGCAAAAGTTCTGCCTCAGGGCTACACCTACGAATGGTCGGGAATTTCGCTTGAAGAGCTGGCGTCAGGATCCACCACGCTCATCCTTTTCGGGCTCGGAACGTTGGTCGTGTATCTGACGCTCTCGGCGCAGTATGAAAGTTTCGTGCTCCCGTTCATCATTCTGCTCGCCGTGCCCATGGCATTGCTCGGTGCGCTTTCCGCCCAATGGCTGCGAGGCCAGCAGAACGACGTTTACTGCCAGGTGGGACTCGTCATGCTCGTGGGCCTGGCGTCCAAGAACGCCATTTTGATCGTGGAATTCGCCGAGCAGTTGCGCAAACAAGGAAGAACCATTCTGGAAGCCGCCGTCGAGTCTGCCCGCATCCGCCTCCGTCCCATTCTCATGACCTCCCTCGCCTTCATCCTCGGCGTTGTCCCTCTGGTTACCGCCAGCGGCGCGGGCGAGAACGGACGCCACTCCGTAGGGACCACTGTCTTCGGGGGCATGATCATGAGCACCATTCTCAACTTGTTCTTTATCCCCGTGTTGTACTTGCTGATTGAGGGCTTCCGGGAGCGCCGTAGCAAACCGAAAAGCGCCTAAGTCGCGAGCGTCCTCACGCGGACGGGCGGGGACGCCCGTCTCTCCACGAGCGTCCTCACACACTAGCGCGATGACTAGTTGCAGCCTTGGCCATCGGTGATGCTGGTCAGGACTCCGGTGTTAGCGGTGATGCTTCGGCTGTAGCAGTATCCGGTGGAGTTTGAGCTGAAATAATTTTGCGCGCTTGTCTGGTTCTGGTTGCCGGTGACGTTGAAGCTGGCGTCGAAGTCGAGGGTGTCGGTGGGCGTCACGCGGTTTTGAATCAGGCTGAAGGACGTGGCCTGTCCGTTGTGGCTCGTCTCCTCGTCTCGTTCGTAGTACTGGTCGATGGTGGTGGCCTGGGTTCCGGAGCCGTCGGGGTTGAAGCGCAGGGTGATGTTCAGCTTCAGCGGCCAGCTATCGTGGACGGTGTCGGTGAAATTGTCGCCGGCGTTGTGCGTGGTCACGACGGAGTGGATAGTCGTGGTCTGGTTGATGTTCTGCTCGTAGATCGCGGACTGAATTTTGAAATACTGCAGATTCGCGAAGTTGATATTTTGGGCGACGGTTGTGCTGACCGGGCCAGTGGCGCTGTTGATGTATCCAGAGATCTGGAAGTTGTGGCCTGAACGCGTGTTAACCGTGCCCTGGATATTCCCGTTGTTCGCGGTGTGAATATTCTCAGTGATATTGGGCGCGGGGACGGCCAGCGTGTTTTCGGTAAGGGCTCCAGTGATTTGAGTAGAGCCAGAATCGAGATAGAGCAGGAGCGAGGCAGTGGCGGAAAAGTAACTGTCGGCGTTGAAGACGCTGAGGGCCACGGTATGGGGCTGGCCGTCGTCGAGCAGGGAGGCGAATGGCGTCAGGTTGACGCGGTAGGGCAGGAAGTTCATGGTCTGAACTCCGGGGATGGGACGCCACAGATAAGGATCGATGCCGCCGGTATAGATCCAGGGATAGACGGGGGCTACTCCGGCGGGAGTGCCGTCGATGGTGACTTCGGATTCGCGGAAGGCGGTGCCACCGCAACTTTGGAGTTCACCGGCAACGTCGTTGGGGACGCAGCTGTACCAGAATTCGTCGTTCGACTGGCTTTGGGCAAAGACGTCGAAATAAACATCCGTGATGTTGGTTGGAAGCGTCAGGGTTTGTTCGAGCAGGTCGGTGGTGGTGTTGAGTGCAACTGTGCCGCCGGTGGGGCCGGAAGAAAAGGCGATGACTTGATCGGCGGCACGGGGCGGGACTTGATTCGGTTCCAGCGGGTAGAAGAGGATGTCGGCATTGCCATGGAGAACGCTGGTGTAGGTTTGGTTGACCAGGTTGCCAAGATCGACAGTGCCGGCTTGCGTGACCGTGAAGATTGAACTGTAGTCGGTGAGGTCGCGCTCGACGTGCCAGTGGCGGGCGACGGTGTGCGAGGGCTCGGCGGTGGTGCCGAAGTAGATGTTGGTGGGGCCGATCCAGATGTTGGCGGTACGGTCGAATTGGCGTCCCTGGTTGATCGAGAAGTTGGCCTGGAGAATGACTTTGGCCCAGGGACCGGGGCAGGCGGCGGGCGGAGTGTAGGTGAAGCTCTTGGGATTGAAGTCGGCGAAAACGAATCCCTTATAGAGAGTAACTTTGCAGGGTGTCGTGTGCGGGCGCGGCACGGGCGGATCGGCGAAGGCGGTGTTGCCAGAGCCGATCTGGAGATTCTGAGCGCCGGCGATGGCGGAAAGCAACACGAGCAGCGAGAAAAGCGTGGCGGCGAATGTCGAAACGGGGGAAGTGGTCACCGGGAGCCTCCGAATATTGGTGCAAAAAGTTGCAGAGTTAGAGAGTGGTTGCGCGGTGAGAAGCCGTGCTGGTAAGGGAGTCTAGTGAGGGAGCGAGTGAGCTGTCAAGGCGGGGAAGCCGGGTTCGGTTGAACTCTTTGATGAACTTCTGGCGGATGCGAAGATCATAACCACAGGGGGCACTGGGGAACACGGGGAATCACAGGCGAAGGCCGAGACCATAACGTTACGCTCAGGACAGACATGACAAGCTGAAGTGGAGGGCACGGAGGTTTGGAGTGAAGATGTTTTTTGTATTCTTGGCGGCGGTTGCTTGTTGTGCCGGCGGATTCGCTGAGGATCATGCCGCTCCGGCTACTCGCGTGGTTGTACTGGGGACCGGGAATCCGAGCGCGGATCCGGATCGGTTGGGGCCGGCGGTGGCGGTGGTGGTGAATGATCGGGCGTATCTGATCGACTGCGGTCCGGGAGTGGTGCGGAGGGCCGCGGCGGCGGAGAAGAATGGGATTGCGGCTCTGCAGGCAAAAGAATTGAAGATCGTTTTTATAACGCATCTGCATTCGGATCACACGCTGGGCTATCCGGACGTGATTTTTTCGCCTTGGGTGCTGGGGCGGACGGAACCGCTGGAGGCTTATGGCCCGCATGGGCTGAAGAATATGACTGCGCACGTCGAGAAGGCTTGGGAAGAGGATGTGCGGATTCGGCGGCGTGGTCTGGAGCAGGCTAACGCTACGGGATACAAAGTCAACGTGCATGAGATCGGGCCGGGAGTGGTGTATCGCAACGAAAACGTTACGGTGACTGCGTTTCCAGTGAAGCATGGGATATGGAAAGAGGCGTATGGATATAAGTTCGAGACTCGCGATCGGAAGATTGTGATTTCGGGCGATACCGCGCCTACGGACGAAGTGGTGAAGGCTTGCGATGGGTGCGATGTGCTGCTGCACGAGGTCTATAACCCTCATGGAGAGGAGTTGAAGGAAGAGCACTGGAAGCAATATTTCCGGACGTTTCATACTTCTCCGGCAGAGTTAGGAGAGATTGCGCGGCGGGCGCGGCCGAAATTGCTGGTGGTGTATCACCAGGTGTTGGAGAAATTGCCGGAGGCGGATCTGGTGGAGCAGATTGGGAAGGAGTATTCGGGGGAGTGGGTGTCGGCTCGGGATTTAGGAGTGTACTAGGGCAGGTGTTCAAGACTCGCCGATGCGGGACTTAGTTGGAATTTAAGACCTACGACCATGGCTAAGGACAAGTCAAGGCCCGTCCAGGCAGTGGATGAGTTGCCGGCCAGCGTAGGCCAGTTCCTGAAGGAATTGGGATTCCGTGCGCGGGCATTCCACCGCACGACCTCAGACGGTATTACACAGGTGATTGAGTTTCAGCTCGCGAGATTTGATCCTCCGGGCGCACGGATATGTGGGATTCCGCCAAAACCCGTATGGAAAATTTACGGTCAACGTTGGAGTCTATGTTCCGGAGTTACATGCGTACGGCTACACCGGCGGTGGGAAGCTAGCGTTTATTCATGAGTATGACGGCTGGGTTGGCGAGAGGTTGGGGATTTTGGGGCCCGAGCGTCAGGACCTTTGGTGGGACCTCAAGGCCGTGCATGAGCAGGCGGCAGAAGTGTTTCGCCGAATAGAAAGAGATGCCTTCCTTTCCTCGCAAAGTTCGAAGGAAAAGGATACTGATTTCAGCAGGTTCACCCGCAGCCGGCAGAACCTCGCTGTGCAATTGTACTGAGAACGGCGGCATGAGGCTAAATCGCTACTTCGTGCAGCGCGGTCGTACGACCCAAATCATCCATCTTCAGCAAGAATCCGCAGTTTTTTGGAAGAGCTCGAATTGAAAGAGTAACCCTCATGAAGCGGGGGCGGACGAATGCGTCCGCCCCAACGCGAGCGACCGGACGGGGCGGAGCCCCGTCACCACACGTCTACTTCTTCAGCGACGACTGGTAGCGCTTGTTGATTTCTTCCCAGTTGACTAC
>Ga0210410_10000870_pt1 | contig 29935 bp, 29 predicted proteins | sample IncBWC4MmetaG_FD_161058 | JGI IMG/M metagenome (GOLD analysis project Ga0210410, IMG submission 161058) | Forest soil microbial communities from Barre Woods Harvard Forest LTER site, Petersham, Massachusetts, United States - Inc-BW-C-4-M | ecosystem: Environmental > Terrestrial > Soil >...
ATGGCCACCTGCAGGATGACATGCTGCGGGCGATTCGCCTGGTTGTCGACACCGGCTTCCACTCCAAGCACTGGACGCGTCAACAGGTGGTCGACTATTTCCACGAGCACTCCGCCATCGACGAGCCCTCGGTACAGAGCGAGACCGACCGCTACATGGCGTGGCCGGCGCAGGCACTCGGCTACAAAATCGGACAGCTCGAAATTCTGAAGCTCCGCCAGTACTCGAAAGACCAGCTCGGCGGCAAATTCGACCTGCGCGCCTTCCACGACGAGGTGCTAGCCGGCGGCGCGCTTCCGATGGACGTGCTCAGCACGCGCATTCACGAATGGGTGGGACAACAGAAGCCGCAAGCATCTCTAGCATCGTCGAGCCCGAATCAAAATTGACGGCGAGATCGTTTCCCGGAGTATCATGTCCCGCTATGACGATGCCAACGCCCGAACAAGAACGCCTGCGCATAGCCGGAGTGTATTCCGCGATGAGCGACGAAGAACTTGGTCAGATCGCTGATAGCGGCGATGAATTGAGCGCTATCGCCCACGCAGCTTTCCAGGCGGAGGTTGCGAGGCGTGGCCTCAATATGGCGATTGCCCCGCACCGCGGCGAAGACGTCTTCGAGTTCAATGAAACCGTTACCCTGCGCCAGTTCCGCGACCTTCCCGATGCGCTGCTGGCGAGGGGTAGCCTGGAGTCGGCGGGGATTCAGGTCTACCTGGTGGACGACAACATGATCCGCATGGATTGGTTCATCTCCAACCTTCTCGGCGGAATCAAGCTGAAAGTTCGCGCCGAAGATGCGGAAGCGGCCAGCGAAATCCTGAACCAGCCCATCCCCGCAATGCTGGATGTTGAAGGCGTCGGAGACTTCGAGCAGCCGAGATGTCCGCGCTGCCAGTCGCTCGATGTCGCTTTCATCGAGTACATGCACGGTTGGACCTGCAGTGCATGCGGCAATGAGTGGAAATCCTCGTAGAGACGGGGCTTGCCCGGTCTCCGCCTGCAGCGGCGACACTCGCCGCCGAGGAGACGCGGCCAGCCGCGTCGCAACCGGGAAGTTATAATCCTTAGCAATGCGACAATTTTTTCGCATGTTGCTTTTGGCTCTCGTCTTGATGACAGTAGCGTTGGTTTCGGCGCTCACGGCCATGCGGCTGGCCATCCACGGACGCGAGGTGACCATCCCAAAACTGGTGGGCATGAGTCCTCTCGAAGCCGAACGCGCGGGCGCGGCTTCGGGTCTGCTGGTGGTGGTCGAGCGGCAGTTCTACAGCGCGGATATTCCCGAAGGAAAAGTCATGACCCAGATGCCGCCTCCGGGAGTGAAAGTGCGGCGAGGCTGGTCGATCCGAGTGGCTCAAAGTCTTGGGCCCCAGCGGGTGGCGATTCCCAACGTGACAGGAGGGAGCGAGCGTGTTGCCGAGTTGAACATACGGCGCCGCGGGCTCGGTCTGGGCTCGGTCGCGCGCTTGCCGGACGCGCCGCTGGACCAGGTGGTATCGCAAAGCCCGTCGGCGAACGCCAGCGGCGTATCTGCACCCAAGATTAGTCTGCTGGTCGGCGACGGTCCCGAGCCCGCAATTTATGTGATGCCGAACCTCACCGGACAACCGCTCGGCAGCGCAATGCTAGCGCTACAGGACGCCGGCATCCGGGTCGGCAAAGTTAGCGTGCTTCCGCCGCCGCCGTCGCCCTTCGAGCCGCAAACCGCGCCAGTTGCGCCGTCCGTGGTTTCTGAGCCCAGCGCCGCGAGCATGATCGTGACCCAGACTCCGGCCCCAGGACAGAAAATCGCGGCTGGCAGCGCGGTGAATTTCGAAGTCCGCTAGCCATTGCTCGTGGAGGGCCGGGCGTCCCCGCCCGGCCGCCGGACTGGACGGGCGAGACGCCCGTCGCTCCATCGATTATCCGCGTTCGATCATCGCGGCGAAAAAGCCGTCGCAAGGATGCACGCCGGGAATTGTTCTCAGATAAGGTCCGGCGAGAAGCGATGCGATATCTTCCCAGCACATTTCGCCCGACTTCCGCAATTGCTCCAGCTCTCCCTTCAAATCAACGATCTTCAGCTCCAATGTGCCATCGAGGGCTGCTTCCACCACCGTTTCGTTTTCCTCGCGCTCCATCGAACAGGTGGAATAAACAAGCCGCCCGCCGATCGCAAGTTGGGAAAGCGCGGACTTCAGGATGGCGACTTGCCGCGACTGAAGATCGTGCAGGTCTGCGGCTTTCAGCCGCCATTTGATCTCTGGGTTGCGGGCCAGAGTGCCGGTGCCAGAGCAGGGAACATCGGCGAGGATACGGTCAAAGGTATAGGTAAGAGGCAAATGACGCGCATCAGCGGCGACAACGTACACGTTCGTCGAACGATTGAGGTTCCGCAGCAAACGCGCGCGATGAGGATGCAGTTCCGTCGCGAACACCATGGCGCGCGGGTTGCGGCGTGCGAGCAATGCAGTCTTGCTGCCGGGAGCGGCGCAACAATCGAGAATCCTCTCTCCACGACCGGTCAGCAATGCGACCAGCTGCGAAGCTTCATCCTGAATCGATATGCGGCCTTCCTGGTGGGCGCGTGTTCCGGTTACATCGCCCGAGCCAACCCTCTGTGCCGCCGATAGCAGTCGCCCCGGCGAGAGCTGCACGCCAGCCGCGGCAAGTTCGGCATAAGATTGATCGTCGTGAATGTGAATGGCCGTGTCGGGCACTGTCTGATCATATGTGCAGATCTGTCGCGCCGCTTCGAGTCCATAGCGGTCAGTCCAGCGTTCCACCAGCCACACGGGATGAGCAGCGGTCTGAGCCAGCGTAATCGAGTCGGGTGATTTGCCGATTTCGCTGAGGACATCTTTTGCGCCACCTCCGGCGATTGTTCGGAGAACCGCGTTTACGAACGGAGCCGCCGAGCGTTTTCGCGCAGCTTTGACCAGTTCTACACTTTCAAAGATCGCCGCGTGCGCCGGGACTCTGGAGAGAAACTGCAATTGATATACGCCCAGCCGCAATGCCGCGAGCACCTCGCCATCCAGCCGCTCAAGCTTCTGCGACGACGCGGCAGCTAGTCGCTGATCGAGCAGAGACTGCCAGCGGAGAACTCCCATCACCAGTTCGGTGGCAAGTCCGTGATCACGCGAGGAGAGCTCTGCGAGGCGATCCGAATGAAGCAGTTCGGAGGCGTAGGCCCCTTCGCGCTCGACCCGAAGAAGAATTTCGAACGCCGCAGTTCGAGCAGGAGAAACGGCCATCGCAGCCTATTGTCCCAGATGGTCGCCGGATTTGGGCCGGTAGCCGTTGATGAATTCTTGCGCGGTCATGCGGCGCTTGCCCTCGACTTGAATTTCGATGAGTTCCAGGGCCGTGCCAGCGTTTTTGCCGTTGTCTTTACCGAAGCCCTGGCCACAGCCAACAAGCAGGCGCGTTCCCTCCACGGCCACTTCTCCGGGCGTCAACTTGGCCGCATGTTGCCTGGGTTGAGCACGATGCACTTGCAGCGTTTTACCCTGAAACGTCGTGAACGCCCCAGGCCACGGCTGAAAACCCCGCAGTCGGTTGAACAGATGGGTTGCGCTGCGAGAGAAGTCCATCCGGCCATCTTCTTTGTTAAGAATCGGGGCAAGCGTGGCTTGCGCATGATCCTGCGGGGTCGGGCGAACTTGCCCGGTCTCGAGTCCGCGCAGGGTCTCGACCATCAGACCCGCGCCGATGGACGCCAGCTTCGGGCCCAACGTCTCGGCTGTATCCTCCAGCCCGATCGCGATTTCGCGCTGCATGAGTATGTCACCCGTGTCGAGGCCTGCGTCGATGCGCATGGTTGTCACCCCAGTGACCGATTCACCGTTGGCGATCGCCCACTGGATCGGTGCTGCGCCCCGGTACTTTGGCAGCAGAGACGCATGCAGGTTCAAATTTCCGAGCCGGGGAAGATCAATCATCCACTGCGGAATGATGCGGCCATAGCCGACGACGATGATCGCATCCGGAGCAATCGCAGCTAGCTGGCTGCGGAATTCTGCGTTGTTCTTGATAGTGCCCGGTTGCAGAACGACAATGCCCAGGCGGGTGGCCGCATCTTTCACAGGCGAAACAGCCACATCCATCCCGCGCCCCCGCGGCCGATCAGGTTGCGTCACCACCTGCGACACGGAATGACCGGCCTCGACCAACTTCTCAAGCGTCGGAACCGCAAAGCGAGGCGTGCCGCAGAAAACCAGGAGCATAGGTCTCAGGTCTCAGGTGTCAGGATTCGCAAAACCTACAGGGCCACAGGCTCGATGCCGACCATCAAAGGATCACAGAACAAAATGTTTTTCCTGAGACCTGCCACCTGAGACCTGCCTTCCTACCACTCTCCCGCCTTCACCATCTTCTTGATCTTGCGCTTGATGAGGTCGCGCTTCAGCGCGCTGATGTGTGAGATGTACAACTTGCCGTTCAAGTGATCGGTCTCATGCAGGAAGGCCCGCGCCAGCAACTCTTCTCCGGTGTGCTCGAAAAACTTTCCGCTCAGATCCTGCGCGCGTATCGTCACGGTTTTGGCGCGCGTGACCTCCTCGCGAAATTCAGGAATGCTCAGGCAGCCTTCGGTGCTCCGCTGACGGCCTTCTTTGCGAACGATCACCGGATTGATGAGGACCAGCTTGGCGGCCGGTTCTTCCTTGAAGGTCACATCCACGACGGCGACTCGTTTCGAGACGCCGATCTGCGGAGCGGCCAGGCCAACACCGCGGGCCGCGTACATCGACTCGAACATGTCTTCCACCAGCTTCTTGAGCTCGTCGTCGAAAGTGGTCACCACGGCCGCGGGTTTTTCCAGGACGGGGTCGCCAAATTTCACAATTGGGTGAATCATTTTGGGATTACTAAATTTCGATTACAACTTTCGGATCAATAATTCTTCAGTTGTTCCAGATAGCCTTGGAAATTTCGCTTCGTTTCTTTGATCGAGTCGCCGCCGAATTTCTCGAGCGCGCAGCGCGCCAGAGTGAGCGCGACCATGGCCTCGGCGCCAACGCCGGCCGCGGGCACCACGCATACATCCGAGCGCTCGTACGCCGCTTTTACCGGTTCGCGCGTCGCGAAATCCACCGACTGTAATGGACGCCGCAGCGTGGAGATCGGTTTCAGATAACCGCGAACCCGAATCTCCTGCCCATTGGAGACGCCACCCTCCAGACCTCCAGCATTGTTGCGCGCGCGCGTGAAGCCCGTAAATCCCTTATCACGCTGATAGCCGATTTCATCGTGCACGGCCGACCCCGGCGAATGCGCCGCCTGAATCCCGCTTCCAATTTCGACCGCCTTCACTGCCTGCAACGACATCACCGCCGCGGCCAACAGCCCATCCAGCCGCTCGTCCCATTGCGCGTAGCTGCCAAGACCGGGCGGAACGCCGCGCGCCACCACCTCGAAAACGCCGCCCACCGAATCACCCGTGCGCAGAACCTTATCGACTTCTCCCTTCATGCGCTGCTCGACATCGGCGTCGGCGCAAGCCAGCAGCACTTCGTTCTTGCGCGACATTGGCTCGATTTGCTCCCACGCGATTTCCCGATCCGCGATTGAAACCGCGCCGACCGCAATCACATGACTCAAGACTTCCACGCCCAACTCTCGCAACAGCAGTTTCGCGAGCGCGCCAATTGCAACCCGCGCCGCCGATTCCCGAGCCGAGGCGCGCTCCAGTACATAGCGCGCTTCCGTGAAATCGTACTTCAAAGCTCCGGCAAGATCGGCGTGGCCCGGGCGCGGCGACGCCACCCGCTTGTGTTTCTCGGGATCGCCCGTCTCCACCGGCAGCGCCTCTTTCCAATTCTGCCAGTCGCGATTCTCGAGCATCACCGCGATCGGAGAGCCGATCGTCTTGCCGTGATGCACCCCCGAAAGAAAGTGCGCCCTGTCGGTTTCGATCTTCATGCGCCCGCCGCGTCCAAAGCCCTGCTGGCGGCGCCAGAGTTCGCGGTCGACAAATTCCTGATCCACCGCCAGCCCGGCGGGCAAGCCGGAAAGAAATGCAACCAGGGCCTCGCCGTGGGACTCTCCGGAAGTGAAGTAGCGCAGCATGTGGAACAGGCATTGTAAATGAAGCGGAAAAGTTCAGCTCTTTTTGATTTTCTACGCCGATTTTTGCGCCGAAGACGTGGCCTATGCAGGTACAATAAAGGGTTCACTTTGTGCTGTCAGCCGCCGGAGGACCCGGCGGTTCAGACTCATCGCGTCACTTCGTCAGAGTACGCGAGGATTTTTTCCATGTTGACCACAAAGGCTGGTCCGTTTCATCCGGAATTAGCGGAGCCCATTCGCTGCGTGATCGTCGACGATCACGAAATGCTGCGCTACGGTGTGCGCCGCCTGCTGGAAGACGCCCCCGACTTTACCGTGGTGGGCGAAGCGGGCGATGCCGCCGAGGCGCTCAAGTTGGTGCTGGAGCACCGCCCCGACTTGGTGTTGCTCGATATCAGCATGCCCGGTATGTCGTCGTTCGAAGCCGGACGCCTCATCGAAGAACACTGCACCGGTACCCGCATCGTGTTTCTCACCATGCATGAGGATCGGGAGTATGTGCAGCAAGCTCTGCGCTCGGGCGCCAGCGGCTATCTGCTAAAAGATACTCCGGCGCCGCTTTTGTTGCGCGCGCTGCGGGAAATTCATCGTGGCGAACGATCATTGAGTCCACGGATCCAGACGAAATTGAAAGAGGACGCGATCCAGCCAAATCAGGGACGGGTGCCGCTGCGGAGAAGTAACCTGACTCTGCGGGAACGCGAAGTGATGAAGTTGCTTGCCGAGGGGCTCACTGTGAAGCAAGCGGCGGTAGCTCTCGGTGTCAGCGTCAAGACGGTGGACGCGCACAAATTCAACTTGATGCGCAAACTCGACATTCACAACAAAGCCCAACTGGTTACGGTCGCTATACAAAAAAAGATTCTTCCGCTGCCGGTTCCGATGTAAAACCGTGGCTTCCTGCCAAAGTATCAGTCGCGCGCGCGTGTCATAACTGCTGCGGCAAGGCTGGCAAGATCGGGAACCTCCAATTCCGCTTGCTTCTCGGAAGCGAGCGCCGCGGAGCGTCGAACCGCACCAATCCCCGGGCGAGCCGACTTCCGGTTCACCCAGACGGTCGAGATCCCCAGCGAGCGTGCTGGCACCACGTCGTGATAGATGCTTTGCGCAGCATGCAGCAGGCGATCCGGAGAAAGCGCAAGCGTGCGCAAGGCCATCTGAAAATTGTTGAGGGAGGGCTTGTAGCTTCGCGCCCGTTCCGCCGTGATCACGCCATCGAATTCCACGCCCAAATGCTTCTGCGTCTCTGCAAATAGATCGTTGTCTATATTTGAAATCACCACGAGCTTGTAGCGCTTGTGAAGCTCGCGCAGCGCAGCCACCGTATCCGGAAAAGGCGGCCAGGCATGGACTGATTCGTGCAGCGAGCGGATTTCCTCGCCATTGGCCTCAAAATGGAAGCGGTCTGCAAACGCCCGCACCACCGATTGCAGCACATCCCGGTAGCTTTGATACGGGCCACTTTCCGCCTCCGCCTCAAATTCGCCGTAGAGTTCAAGAATGGCAGCGTCGGACACACTTTGAGTTTGACCATGGCTTCCGAGTACGCGCCGCAGGGCAGGCAGAATCCCCGACTCCCAATCAATTAAAGTTCCGTAGCAGTCAAAGCTGATGCTAGTGAAACGTGAGAAATCCGTCGGCATGGAAGTAGGTGAGTCGATCGGAAAAACGCGCAGCGAAAGACCGTCGACAGTTCAAAGCAGAGTCGCAGATCGCGGCATCGTGCCAGCGTCTCTGCGCGACTTTTGTCGAGGTTACCTTCCCGCGTTCACTTCCAGCGGGGACGTAAGCCGAAAGCTCAGCGCCGACTCGGCGGGAAGAACGATCTCCTTATTGCCGGTAAATGCGGCTCCGCCCGTACCTGCGCCAGCGCCGGCGGCCGCGCCAATCGCAGCGCCTTTGCCCCCGCCGGCCAAGCCGCCGATGATTGCGCCGAGCGCTGTGCCACCGCCTGCCATCACGGCTGTGCGCTTGCCTTTGCCCTTGAGCGTGCGGGTAATGGCTGAAGTTTTAATCCGCTGCTCGGTCCCGTTTACCGTAATTGAATTCAGCCGGACCTCCAGGATAGCCCCGCCCTTGAACCTGCCCAAAGCTTTTGCGTCGACCACCGTGCCACGCGCCGCGGCGCCCGCTGGAATCACTGTATTCCCGTCCACGGTGACTGGAGAAACTAGAGTGGCGCTGAAAGACTGACCCGGCGAGCTGATCTTCGATCCGACCGATTCTCCCAACCTCACCGTCAGGGTTGTGCCTGCGGGCACGACCAACGGCTGCGGCTCAGGCGCAGTTGGCGCGGGTGCGGATGTCGCTGAGGCGCCTGGAGAACTACTCATCGCATTTCCACCGGCAGCATTCGACGGCGCCGCCATGTCTTGGCTGGCAGCGTTGGATGCCGTGTCGGCTGGCTTCTTCGAGCAAGCCACGAGTGTAAACATCAGGAAAATGGACAATAAATACAGCGCACGAGAACGCATGATCGTTTCCTCCGGAACAAGGTTGTTGAGGCCAAAACTGTATCAAAGCAGACGAAATGAGCAAACGCAACGGGACGATTCAACCTTGGCGCGCGGACTCTACGCTCGCTCTCTTCTCTCTATGCCTTCTGTTCGCTGAGCATGTCAAGCACCGGTGCTTCGGAAGCGGGCTGCTCCCCCGCCGCGGCGGCGGCTGGCCGCGCGCTCGCATCTTCCACACTGGTTTTCGCAGCGGGCGCTTTCTCGCCTTGCATAAATTTCCGGGAATCGAGCAGCGGACGCCCCAGCGAGGCGTTATAGCTGGTCCACGGTCCTTCGAGTTCAGCCTCACGCTCGAAGTGAGCGCGCATCGCCTCCATCTTGGAATCCAGATCGTCAAGATAGTGCAGCATGAGCGCTTCCGGAAACATCGGCAGTTTGGGCGATCCGAAATCGTACTGCCCGTGATGGCTGATGATCATGTGTTCGAGCAGAATTTTCAGCTCCTCGGGGAAGCCCGGCAGTTTTGCGAGCTTCGCCTGCAACATCTCGAGTTCGATGATCATGTGCCCGAGCAGCTGGCCGCGCGTGCTGTACGAAAAGGCGCGGTTGTAGGTCAGTTCCTGAATCTTGCCGATGTCGTGCAGGAACGCTCCCGTCAACAGCAGGTCGCGATTGATCTGCGGATAGTTGCGGCTCATGAGATCGCAGGACCGGAACAGTGACACGACGTGATCGAGCAGTCCGCCGATGTAGGCATGATGAAGAGTCTTGGCTGCCGGAGCATTACGGTAGCGCTCGGCAATTTCCGGGTCCGCCATGAACAGTTCGACCAGCGACTTCAGGTGCGGATTCTGGAACGTGGCCACAAACTCCGTCAGCGTTCTCCAAAGCTCGCCAATATCCTTGGAGGTCTTGGGCAGGTAGTCGGTGAAGTCGATATCGCCTTCGTCCATGCGCCGCAGCTTGTGAATCGTGAGCTGAAAACGATTCTTGTACTTGTTGACGAGCCCCTTGACCTTGAGAAAGTCGTCCTGCTCGAAGGCGAGGATGAATTCGTCGACGTTGTCCCACATCTTGGCTTCGATCTGGCCGCTGCGATCCGCCAGGATCAACGCCAGGTAAGGCTCGCCATTTTTCTTGGCCTTCACCTGCTTCGACGCCACCACGAAGCTGGAGGTGATGATCTTGTTTTCCTGCTGGGAACACTGGGAGATGAAAAACTCTTTCATGAGCCTCCGCGAAATCGGCTTGCCGCGTGGATGCAGACGCCCGCCGCGAGCACAGCCAAGAGTAGCCTAAAACACGCCGAGCTTCTTTTTCTTTTTCAGAGTCTTCGCGTTGGTCTCTTTGGCCGCGGTCTCGACGGGCTTGGTTTGTTTAGCGCTCGCGCCCGAATCGAGGTAACCGGACTTGATATCGATGAAGGCTTCTTCGCGCAGCGTGGTCAGAAAGGCGCGCAGCGCCGGCTGCAGTTTCTGCATATACAACGCATCCTGGATGCGCGGCTCAACTTCCTTCATCGGGGGGATGCCCGCCATCTGATGTTCGCTCGCCTGCAGAATCACATAGCCCTGCTTGGTGCGAATTACGTCCGTGACTTCACCAGCCTTCAGCGCGAAGACTTTATCTTCCAGTTCTTTTGAGAGCGTGCCGCGCTTGAAATAACTGAGGTCGCCGCCGTCTTTCGCCGACGGCCCATCGGAGTACTTTTTCGCCAGGTCGGCAAACTTTCCGCCCTTGTGAATCTGGTCGAGTACGTCCTGCGCCTTGGCCTGGGCGGCGGCGAGCGCTGCCTCCGTCTCCGTCTCCGATGGCGGCTCGGGCTTGGCGTCAGCACTGGCGGTGGGTTTGACGGGCGTTTTGGGCGCAATCAGAATTTCGCTTAGGCGAACCTGCTCGGGCCGCTCCATCTCCGCCCTGTGCTGGTCGTAAAACTTCTTCACGTCGTCCTTGTTCATGGCCAGGTGCGAACCCACTTCCTGCCCGATCACGCGCTGCGTAACGATCTGGTTGCGCAGGTTCTGCTTGAAGTCCTCATACGAAGCTCCCTGCGCCTCCGCCGCCTTCTCCAGTTCTTCCATGGTTTCAAGTTTCATCTCTTTGCGCATTTCATCGAGGCGCTTGATGAGTTCAGTGTCGCCCGTAATACCGAGGTCTTTGCCTTTTTGCAGCAGGAGTTGCTGGTCAATCAGATCGCGCAGAACGTCGCGTTGCTTCTCGGCAAAAGCGCGGTCGGCGTTGGCAGGATCCTGCTGCTGAACCTCCTGCTTGAGCTGATCGCGGCTGCGAACGTACTCCGTGCGCGTGACAATTTCGTTGTTCACCCGGGCGATGATCTCTTCGACCACGGTATCGGCCGGCGAAAGAGATGGGAGCAGCAGGGCGTAGCCAACAGTCAACAGCAGGGGTAGTCCGGTCTTCTTCATTCGGGGCTCTCTCGAAACCTGGGGTAAACTCGGGAAAATTTGTTTGTTTATTCTACGCCGCAAGCAGCCGGAAGGCCAAGCGTGGAGGCCAAGCGAAAAAACTCACGTAGGGACAGACGCCCTCGGCTGTCCATCGAGCGAAGCTCGAAGCTCGCCAAAACTAATTTCCGCGTGTCAGCGTCAGTGCGGTCACGTCGTTGTGCTTGGGAGCCATGTGCATGAAGTCCTGCACGCCTCGCAGGATGCGCTGGGAAAGGTCTTTCGCCGAAGCAGGTCCCGCCTGCAAGATGCTCTTGACCCCGTCCAAACCAAACTCCACTTTCTTCGATTCAGCCTCCACCACACCGCGTGAGACCACCGCCAGCGAGCCCTTCGGTCCCAAGCCAACGATCCGGGCGTCGGTGGGGGCGAGCGAGAACAGCCCGAGCGGGAGGCCGGTGGCGGGCAATTCGACGACGCTTTCGTCATCGCGCAGCAGGCCCGGTGTGTGGCCCGCATTCACGTAGCAAACCGTGCCCAGTTCTTCGTTATAGCAGCCGGCGAAGGCTGGACAACTGCGCACGCCTCGAGCGGCACGCATGATCTCAAGATTCAGACGGCGCGACAGTTCGATCATCGCTTCCGATTCGTTCAATTCATGCGCGGCGAAGATCTCCTCGCCCGACGCGCGGAAACAAGCCTGCGCGGCTTCCAGCACGGGGCCGCTGGTTTCGCGTTTGCCGGCGAGGTCAAGCAATCCGAAAAGGAAACGTTGTGGGCTCACGCGCAGGAAATCGTGAAAATCGCCTCCCGCCCGCGAGGAAAAATAGGCGACCGACAAGTCAGCGCCTTGGAGCGCGGGGCTGTCCCCGTGAAGGATCTCCGGAATTTCCTCCGCCGTTGTGCCGAACCCGAGCCGTGAAAGAAGGCCTGCCATGACCGGCGAAATTTAACACAAAGTCTGGGTCGGGGCAATGAGCAGGACGTGCCAGAACGTGCCAGCCGAACGCGAGGAGCACGGCTTCACCGTTTGCGGAGAGACTGCGGATTTTGTGTAGAGACGGCCTGCCCCGTCTGCCCCCATCGAAAAATGATGGTTCGAGATGGCGGGGAATCTCCATCATTTCATACCTATTAACCAGTTGGTACTGGTACCCCCGTCCCCCGGTCTCCTAGAACCATAGAGTTGGCGGGAATTTTCGGACTTGGTCTTTGAATCGTAAGGACTTATATCAAGGTATTGCGGAACAAGGAGTTAGGAGAAAGTAATAGAAATCCTTCGCTTTTTGGCTCCGGTCAGGTCGGGTTTCGGCAGCGGGCTCTGCTCGTCGACGGTGCTCAGGGTGACGCCCGCTAAACGCCTCAACTGTTGTCCAACAATTCTGAAAATGGGTTTGGAGCAGCTTCGAGAGCCGTCTTGGTTGGACGGGTATACGTCGGACTGCACCAATCCGGTGAGTATTGTCCCACGGGGCGGATTGCCGGTCTGTGACGGTCGCTACAGATGTTTGTCATGAAAAACCCGTCGCGCCCACCGTCTATTTTCTAACGGTTCTGTCTTCTGACGCGTCGTTGGGGCGCCGCGAGGGGGGGCGAAGTATTCAGAATGGAGACGTCTATCTTTGAGTAGAGACGCCGAAGCAATGCGAATAGCCGTCGTCGTCGGTAAGGACAAACTCGGTCTGCCCATAGTCTCGATGTTCGAGTTCTGAAACACCGAACTCAAGGCTCTTCAATCGCTCTCTGGTTTTGTGTATATCCGTCGGCGCCCAGTAGAGCCGAATGCCCTCGTAGTCTTCCGGCTTGACCGGAGTCCCCGCGCGTTGGTTCAGCATAAAACATAACTCGTCTTTCCGAAGCATGCAGAAGATCAGCTTGTCGTCTTTGCGCATTTCTGAACTCATCGAGAATCCGAGACCATCAACCCACAAACGCAGACTCTTCTCCAGGTTTGCGCTCGGAATGATCGGGATGCATGATTCAACAGGCATAACAGGCTCCTTTCGCCAAACCAAAACGCCGGTCAATGCATTCAGCAATCCATGCGCGACACCCGCGCTGTGCATTCCTGACCGTGGATGAGTGTACGCCAGCGAATCACTGAATTTGGCCTGCACGCGCGACTTCGATTATCGAACTGGCAGGGAGCAGGAATTGCCGTTGATTCGCGGAGAAGCGCTCCAAAAAAACGAGGTGAGGATCACTCGCGGTATGTCGCGAAGGGTTTACCTGTCCGCCCACGTCGCGGCTCGCGACGTTCGGACGGTGTGCCACGAGCTCGAGAAAATCCGTCGCGCCGTGCCGACGAAGTTGGCAGGGTGCTCGCCTGCTAAGCGCCGCGCCGGGGTCTTGTTAGAGGCTCTTAGGGGCAAAAGCCCGTCTCTTGACGAGACTAGCTCCGGGTGGCAAGGCTGGCGTGCCCTTCACCAGACCTGCTTGAATTCTGCCGATCAGCTTTATTTCGGCACCAGTTCTGCCACCGTCAACTGATCGGCCTCGCGCAGTTCGGGAAACAGCCATGCCCAGGTGGCGATCACCAGCAGGGTTCCTACTCCTCCGAGGACTACAGCGGGGACAGTGCCGAACCATTGCGCGGTTAGTCCGGACTCGAATTCGCCTAGCTCGTTCGATACTCCGATGAACAGCATGTCGACAGCGTTGACGCGGCCGCGCATCTCGTCGGGAGTTGCAACCTGAATCAACGTTGCGCGAATGATGACGCTTACCATGTCGCTCGCCCCCAGCAGGAAGAGCGCAACCAGCGAAACGATAAGGCTATGCGACACTCCGAACACGATGGTCAGCACGCCGAACGCGGCTACGGACAGCAGCATGGTTAGGCCGGCGCGGCGGCGGATTGGGCGATGAGCGACCACGATCGCCATCAGCGCGGCGCCCGCGCCGGGAGCGCTGCGCAGCATGCCGAGTCCCCAGGGACCGGTGTGCAAAATTGTTCTCGCGTAGACGGGCAGCAACGCAACCGCTCCACCTAATAAGACGGCGAACATGTCGAGCGAGATTGAACCGAGGATCAGCTTCTTCTCCCAGATGAAACGAAAACCTGCTAGCACGGTGCGCAGGCTTATCGGTTCCTTCTCTGCCAGGTCCTTTTCCGGCGATGCGGTCCGCGGATGAATGCGCAGAGTAAGAATGGTGGACAGGATGGATACAGCCACCGCAATGGCATAGACGCCTTCCGGACCGTGAAAGAGCGCATAGGCCATTCCTCCGATGGCGGGACCGGCGATGGTTGCGATCTGAAAGGTGCTGGCGTTCCAGGCGACTGCGTTTGAGAAATGTTCTTCGGGAACCAACTGCGGCAGCAGCGCGCGGCTCGCCGGCCAGTTGAAACAGCGGAAGATCCCGAGCAGCACTAACACGAAGTAGATCGAATGAGCCGATTGGGGAGCGCGCCAACTGATCGCGAGCAGAAGCGCCGAGCACAAGGCGAAGCCGCCATAGCACCACATCAGGAGCTTGCGGCGATCGTAGAGATCGGCGGCGTGCCCGGCGAAAAGAAACAGTGCAAAGCCGGGCAGAAACTGGGCGAGGCCAACGTATCCGAGATCGAGCGGGCGCTTCGTGATCTCGTACACTTGCCATCCCACGGCGACGGATTGCATCTCGAGCGCGACGACGATGAAGAACCGCGCGAGCGTGTAAGAGACGAAGTTGGGATGGGTGAAGGCTACTCGCCCGGCAAGGCGCGGGTCTTCGGCACTGGAACTGAGCATTCCTTATTACTCTGCCACAGAATCATGCACACAAATCCATTTGCAGCGGAATCAGCGGCGGTTAATGAGCGAGGCGACGTAGCCCCCGCCGAATCCGTTATCGATGTTGACTACGCTGACATTCGAGGCGCAGGAGTTCATCATCCCGAGCAAAGCGGCGAGGCCTTCGAAGGCGGCGCCATAACCTACGCTGGTTGGAACGGCAATCACCGGAACTCCTACCAGGCCACCGACTACGCTCGGCAGCGCGCCTTCCATTCCGGCGCAGACTACGATCACACGCGCCTTCGCGAGCGCTCCGCGATGCGCCAACAGGCGGTGGATGCCCGCGACCCCGACGTCATAGATATGCTGAACGTTATTGCCCATCAATTCCGCCGTGACGACTGCTTCTTCCGCGACGGGGATGTCGCTGGTTCCTGCGGACACGATCACGATCACGCCCTTGCCGTGCAGTTTGCGATCACGTTTGAGTACGATGGCGCGGGCGATTGGCCGATATTCTGTCAGGTCCACAGCGGCGGCCACGGCGGCAAACTGTTCCTCGGTAGCTCGGGTCGCCAGCACGTTTCCGCCGTGGGCGGCCAGGCGGGTGAAGATGTCCGCTACCTGACGCGGCGTTTTTCCCTGAGCAAAAATCACCTCGGGCATTCCCTGGCGCAGGGCGCGATGGTGGTCGATCTTGGCGAACCCGAGGTCCTCGAAAGGCAGGTGACGCAGGCGCTCTACGGCCTCGTCGGGGGAGAGGCGCTTTCTTCGAACCTGCTCGAATAGCTTGCGAAGGGCTTGCGAATCCATAGGACGCAGACGTTATTGTAGATGGCTGGGGCTGAGCAGAGTCGAGCCGTACAAGATCAACCACAGGGGCACAGAGGAACACAGGGGAAACAGCCACAGGGGATGGCATTCGATTTCGCTCCGATAACCTTGCTTCGAGGGGCCTGGCAACCTCGTCAGCGGGCTCTGGCGGATGCCAAAAATCAAGTCCTTTCAGTAACTTACGTAGATTACTCCAGTGGTTCTACGACCATCGGATAGATTGCCTCCGCGTCCGGCGCGCCCTATAATCAGCGTACTCTGGTTCCGGGATTCTCCGGCAGGTTCGCAGGTGGGTATGCCCTGGAGTAAGTGTGCCTTTTGGCCGATCTGAAACTCGTATGCGAAAATGCCGGCAAATCACGCTAATTGGCAGCTTGACCGCGATCTCCTTTCTTTCAACACTGTTTTCGACGATGCCAGTGCGAGCCCAGTCAGGTGTGCGGGCGGGCGCTATTACTTCGACCAGCGACGAATCCGGCCGCAAGATCTACGTGAACGTGGATAAGGCGAATGGGGATGGATCTTCCTCCGCTGCTTCGAGGGCAGAGGCTTCTACGCGTTCCCGATCCCCGCTGGTTTATTGGAGTGTGACCGAACATCGCTTCAAGCCGGTTCCGACGAGCGGAGCGGTGATGCGAGCGGCGCGCTCGGCGGCTTCGGAAGTCAACACCTACCTCGACGGCAGAGCTCAGTCTCACCAGACTCTTAACCGCGCTTTTACCGCGCAGGATATCGACGCCGCGATTGACCAGGCGGCGGCCCGTCACAACGTGGATCCGAGCCTGGTGCGTTCGGTGGTCAAGGTGGAATCGAATTTCAATCCCAATGCGGTTTCACGCAAAGGCGCGATGGGGCTGATGCAGTTGATGCCCTCGACGGCGCGTTCGCTCAATGTTTCCAATCCTTTTGATCCGCAACAAAACGTGGACGCCGGGGTTAGACATTTAAGGAGGCTGCTGGATAGCTATGGCGGCGACGTTCGCCTAAGTCTGGCAGCCTACAACGCTGGTTCGGGAGCGGTGGCGCGCAGCGCGGGCGTTCCGCATTTCAGGGAAACGCAGAACTACGTTCGCCGGATCACGAATTTGTACAACGGTGGCAGCGAACCGGGGTCGTACATCTTTGGCAACCCGGTGCATGAGCCGGTCCGCGTGCAGCGCGATGCGCGGGGCGTGCTGTATATCAGCAATACCCAATAGCATCGTCTCCGTGGCCATCGTGGGAGCGTCGGACGATGCCCAGCCCTGAAGGGGCGTCTGATTTAGAAAAATGGCGGTATCGCTAAAGCGATACCCTGATACGAAACCGGTGGCGGCAAAAGCGATACTCTGACACGAAACCGGTGTCGCTAAAGCGGTACGCGGTACACTGAGACCAGACCGGAGTTCTTCCGCAACCGCTTAGTGCGTGGCAGTGAGTACGGAATCGGCAAGTGAAGACCCAGGCTTCTACGACCCTAACTCGAGGCCCCCGCGCCCTTCGCCTCGGCGCAGCGCTTTTGCTGGCGCTGCTACCGCTGGCTACCGCATCGGCTGGCATCCATCACAACGATGCCTGGGCGCGTCAGCAATTCTCCAAGGCGGAACGCATGCGGGAGGCTCTCAACGGCCGTCCCGCTGGAGAGCGCACTCGCCGAGAATACCAGCGTGTGATCGACTCGTACCGCCGTGTGTATTTTGGTTCTCCGTCCTCATCGAAAGCGGATCCGAGCGTAGTGGCGACCGCTGAACTCATGATCGAGATGGGCCGGCGCTTTGACGATAACAAGATCCTGCGCGGCGCCGTCGAACAATACCGTTTCCTGCGCAAGGAATATCCCGGCAGCAAATACCGCTTCGACGCGCTCTTCACAATCGGCGAGATCTATAAGGACGATCTTAACGATCCTGAAGAGGCGCGGACGATCTTCGAGGACTTTCTTCATCGCTATCCGCGCAACCGGCTGGCCGATGATGCCCGCGCGGCGATGAAGGAAATCGATGCCGACGCGGACGCAATGGAACGCGCGGCACAGAAGGCCGCACACAAGCAGCAGCGGTCTTCCGATGTCAGTGGTAATGTCAGTGGCACCGGCGCCAACAGCAATAGTGACGCCAGCGAATTCGTAAGTGCCGCCAGCGCCCGGCGCAGCGCCCTGCCGCGCGTCACCGGGGTGCGCCATTGGTCTACCCCTGATTACACCCGCGTCGCCATTGATGTTGAGCAGGAGGTGAAGTTCGGTTCCCAGCGCATCTCGCATCCCGACCGAATTTTCTTCGACCTGCGCGACACCAAGCTTGCTTCGACCCTGGTCGGAAAGACCTTCGACGTGGACGACGGCTTCCTGAAGAAGATTCGCGTTGCCGAATTTCAGCCGGGGCGCACGCGGATTGTGCTGGAAGTGGACGACCTCGCGAGATACGACGCTTTCCTGTTGCCCGACCCGTACCGGCTCATCATTGATATACACGGCAAGGACAATTACGCGAAGCAGAGCCGGGCGACGGGCATTCTCAAGACGGATGTGGGCAGAACGGACGTTATAAAGACGGACGCACCCAGCGTCAAGCGCCGGCCGGATCCGCCGAAAACCACGACCGCGTCCGCGGAATCGGCCGACGATTCCAGTGAGCCTGTTTCGTCGAGCGGGGACTCGAAGCCTGATGACCGGAAAGCGCAGCAGGATAAAGATGCGGTTCGCTTTTCGAAATCGGAACCAGTCGAAACGGACATACCCGCCGAAGATGTCAGCGCGGACTCCAAGCCCGACTCCGCAAATCCAGCGAGCGGCATTGGAGTGATCAAGACCACGGTTGCGGTCAAAGGCTCAAATCGCAAGATACCAAAAACGATTGTCGAGGCGGAGGACAGAGCGCCGTCGACGGTGGCTACTCTTAAGCAGGAAAAACTTCGGCCAGAGGTGACGTCTTCATCCTCCTTGCGCCGGAAAAAATCTCGTTCAGCCGCAGCTGCGCCTGATACGGCGGATCTTCGTCCTGAGACTCGCGAAGCACGTCCGACCGCTGCCGGCGACCGGTCTTTGATTCGCGCCCTGGGCCTGAAAATTGGCAAGATCGTAATCGACGCCGGCCACGGCGGCCATGACACTGGCACAATTGGTCCGAATGGCCTGCTGGAGAAGGATGTAGTACTCGATGTAGCGAAACGCCTCGGCCGTTTGCTCGAAGCCCGGCTTGGGGCCGAAGTTATTTATACGCGCCAGGACGATACCTTCATCCCACTCGAAACCCGCACCGCGATTGCGAACCGCGAGCGGGCGGACTTGTTCATCTCGATTCATGCCAACTCGAGCCGTGATTCCGATGCGCGCGGCGTCGAAACCTACTACCTGAATTTCACCTCGTCGCCGGAAGCCCTGGAAGTTGCCGCCCGCGAAAATGCGGTGTCGGAGAAATCGATCCACGAACTGCAGGATCTGGTGAAGAAAATTGCGCTGAAAGACAAAATTGACGAATCGCGCGAGTTTGCCGGCGATGTGCAGGAATCGCTTTACGGAGGGCTGGCGCTGAACAGTGCCGGAATCCGAAATCGCGGGATCAAGAAGGCGCCGTTCATCGTGCTGATCGGAGCGAATATGCCGTCAATTCTGGCCGAGATTTCGTTCGTGTCGAATCCCACTGACGAGCGAAAACTTGAAACCTCGGAGCATCGCCAGCGCATCGCCGAATCGCTCTATCGGGGTGTCTCCAAGTACGTCAGCGGATTAAGTGGGGTGAAAGTGGCGAGCAAGATCGACAAGCCTGAAGGGCAATGAAGCAGCGCCGGGCTCCCGGCTGCCTAAGTCCCCCATGAGTCAGAACCTGGTCGCAAGGACCTGCAGCCTGTCTGCCTCCGTGACATTCGTAATGCTGCGACGGTGTTTTCCATGGCAGAAGCGAACCACCCACGTTATTGTGGCGCAGTCTATGCTCGAAAAGGTGTGGATACGGAGCGGAAGCGGCATCATGAAGGCGGCGGTCTGCTGTCTTCTGGTTAGCGCGTTCGCGTTCGCGCAAACTCCCAAAGCAGCCTACTCCACCGAAGCCGCCAAACTGGTGGCGCTCGAGCGTATGTGGAACCAAGCCCAGGTCATCCGCGATGCGACTGCGGTTGCAAGCATGATCGGCGACAAGTTCATCAATACGGAATGGGATGGAGAAGTCAGCGATCGAGGGAAGTTTCTGGCGGACTTCGCGGATCCTAAGTTCCAACCCAGCCTCATGAATATCCAGGACGTGAAAGTAGATATGTACGCCACTACGGCGATCGTGACGGGCACTTATCATACGAAAGGCACTTACGGATCCAAGCCGTATGAGCATTTCGGACGCTTTACTGATACCTGGGTTTTTCAGGATGGCAGGTGGCTGTGCGTGGCCAGTCATACCAGCCTGCTGAGAAAATAGATCCTGAATCCTGCTCTTCCATCAGGCCCAATCCACCAGTGTTTGATTGATTCCGGCATCGCCCGGCCAGCCCCTTACCAGTGGACCACGGCCTCGTAGCGCGTGCCTTCGCGGCGAAACCGAGCTGCGCCCGGCTTGGACCGGCGAGGAGCCCGTCCCCACACGCGCTCACTCATCAGCTTCCCCTCAGGGTGGAAACTTTCTTGGGCTGCCGGTAGTCTAATCGAGTGGGACCGGTGTCCCTTTTTTTCGAATGAAATTCTCGCGACAACTCTCTGTTGTATTTTTATCTCTTTTCTGCGCTGCCGGCTTCGCCGCTCAGCCGCCTGAGCCGGTCCCGGTGTCTCCGACCGCGGTTCTTCCCAGCGAGTTTGCTGGCTGGCAGGTGAAAGGCGCTGTCACCAGGAGTGACGATCCGGCCGCGGCCGATGCGGTGAATGCGCCTGTGCTCAAGGAGTATGGCTTCCAGCGTTTGGAGAAGGCGGCTTATACTCGCGACGACGGCCGCAATCTGGTAATCAAAGCCGCCGTGTTTCGAGATGCCAGCGGCGCTTACGGCGCCTTCACCTACTACAATTCTGCCGAGATGGGGGAGGAAATAATTGGCAGGCAGGCGGCTTTTCTGAATAACCGAGTGCTGTTCTATCAGGGGAACGTGCTGGTGGATGCGGTGTTCGACAGAATGAGCGTGATGTCGGCGTCGCAACTGCGGCAACTGGCCGGGCTGCTGCCGCAAGCTGAGGGCAACAATGGCAACCCGCCTTCGCTCCCCACCTATCTTCCGAAGAGTGCTTTCCAGAAGAACTTCGAGAAGAATACGACGAAGTACATTCTGGGTCCGGTCACGCTCGATCGGGTGGGATCGCCTTTGCCGGCTTCGATGGTCGATTTCAAATCTGGCGCGGAGGTTGTGATTGGAAAGTATGCGGCAGAAGCGGGCGATGCCACGCTGATGCTCATCGAATATCCGACGCCGCAGATTGCCTCCGAACGACTGCGGCAGATTGATGCCTCGCACGTTGATCCCTCACACCCGGTCCCGCAGCAGCAGCCGGGAGTTACAACCATTCTTGATGTGGGCCCGTTCTTCGACACGCGCACCGGCCCGATCATCGTGATTGCAGCCGGCCCGCTTTCAAAAAGCGAAGCGAGATCGCTGATGTCGTCGATCAGCTACGAAGCCGATGTCACGTGGAATGAAAATACCTACGTCAGCAAGAAAGACAATCTGGCAAACTTTCTGTTCAACGCGATTGTTCTTTGTGGGATCGTGGTGGGCCTCGCACTGGTTGCAGGGATCGCGTTTGGTGGCTTGCGTGTGCTCGTGAAGCGGCTTTTTCCCGACTCCGTTTTCGATCGCCGGGAAGCGATGGAAATCATCTCGCTGCACCTGGAAGACGACCCGGGGCGGGCGCCTCGGGAGCGGTAAGTCACTCAATCGAATGTCGTTAGCGTCGAAAAGAAGGAATTTTGCTCAATTGCGAGCCCGTTTGCTGACTTGTAGACGTATCCTGTAAGTTGTTGAAAATAAGACTATTTAAGTCACAAATTTTGCTTGACACTGCGCTTTTAAGGCTCATAAGATTCCCGCAGAAAGTTCTGATGGATTAAACCTCCGTTGGAACTATTCTCCCTTAAAAGAAAAGGCCGCCCAAGTTGCCGGGTGGCCTTTTCGTTTTGGAAGCAGTTCCTGGTGAGTTCTCAGTTCTCAGTTTTCCGTTCTCGGTAAAACCGAACTGAGTTTGGCCGACTGAGAACTGAGAGCTTGTTCCGGAACTTGTGAGTGCTTGCATCCGTACAATACATTGACAACAACGTGTGAGCTCGGGAGGCGAAAGAAATGTTTTGCGATCAATGCGGTGCGCAGTTGCAATCGGGAGAGCCACGCTGCGGACGCTGCGGCAAGACCGTGCTTGGACTCATCGAACTTCGTCGCAGCCGGGTTCGCGACCATGTCCGGCTGGTGGGCATTCTCTGGATGGCGTACTCGGCGTTGCACGTGGTTGCCGGGGTTGTTCTGATTGTTGTCGCGCAGGTGATCTTCGGCCAGTTGACCGGCATGATCCACATTCCCGACGGCCCGCCACCCCAAGTCACGGTCTGGCTGCGGCCTCTTATCAGTTTCGTTGGATGGTTAATCCTGGCGAAAGCCGCGGCAGGCTTCATCGCCGGTTGGGGCTTGCTGCAGCGGCAGGAGTGGGCGCGAACGGTCGCTCTGGTCGTGGGCTTCGTGGCGCTGTTGAATGTCCCTCTCGGTACCGCACTTGGCATCTATACGCTCTGGGTGCTACTGCCCAGGCAATCCGATGACGAGTACAAAGCGCTGGCGCAGGCCGCGTAGCGCACTCCACATTTGCTCGCGCACGACGACTGAAAACGTCCCCAAAAGAAAGCGTGTTCGCCGAGTTCGGCGTTACGTCGGGTTGCCGGCCTGATTGCACCAATCGAAGTCGGGTTTTAGAATCGCAAAGCAGTCCGACGTAGCTCAGTTGGTAGAGCAGCCGATTCGTAAACGCACTCAGGCTTCCGTATGTTGTTGTGGAGTCTGGTGGTCTCAGGGTTTAGGGGGGTTCTAGGGTGTCCCTGAGCACCGTTTGTACCGCATTTTGTACAGCGATTTGACTAGCCGATTTCAGGTCGGCTGGTCTTCGTTCCTCCTTCGCTCACCGCTCCCGATCATCGCTCCCCGCTCAAATCCCACATCAATCTTCCGCCGCCCAGCCCGAGTTGCGGCGGCAATCGCCAATTGCTGCGACGGGAATGTATGGGGCAGGTAAAACTGAATCTCGGTTTCTTACGTTGTAATTATCGCACTTCGAGGTTCAGGAGATTCCAAACAAAGGCAGCAGGCGCAGGGACGTTCCGTTCACCGTCACCCCGCTGCAGCACCGCTTATACTTCTTGCCGGAGCAGCAGTGCAAACGCTACGCGGGTTCAGTTTCCCCGTCGCAAGTGCGCGACTTTCGGGGAGCAATGTCGGGTCGTGCCGACAAGGGAATCATAATCACGACGGAGGCACGCCGAGAAGCATCGCGAGACAGTGTCGCGCCGATTGAACTCGTGGATGGAGAAAAAGCCGGTTGAGATGTTCAAGAAATACGAATTGGTGTTAGGCCTGTAGCCACCTATGAAATCGTCGAGTCCTTCTTCGATCAATTCAGGAGTTCACCAGCACAAATCCATCCCGATGAGCATCCCCGTGGCAGGCGTGGCAGGAGCCTGAGTTGCTTCAGACGCAAGTAGCGTTCATACTCCCGTCATGACACTCAAAAACGCTGCACTGTTAGCTTTGATCGGGACAATATTGATGACGGGTGTTTTGGTATGGGTGTTCGTTTCCAACCTGGTCAATGTCCTGCGGGGCGTGGACGCGCCAGTGGTGCTCTTCTCGTCATTCATCTATGCGTTTGGTTGCTTCACCCTGATGGTGTTCTTTTTCGTGTTCCATCGAGCGCAGCGGTAGTCGTAATTTCGGCGAGGACGGCCCTGAGGATTACGGCAACTCGAAGACGACTTGCACAACCTCAGTGGTGTCTTGAGGTGCAACTTCAAACTTCCATTTTTCGACCGCAGTGGTGGCTGCTTGAATCAGCACCGGACTTCCCCCCAGCACCTTCGTAGACTTCACTCGTCCATTGGCTCGGACGACGACTTCCAGCTTGACCACGCCGCCAATCTGCATTCGCTTTGCAATTTCCGGATAGAAGGAAGCGATCCTGCTGACTACCTTACGCTCCTCGTGGCCCTGAGTCTGTGCCTTGCTGGTGCCCGCGAGGAGAGTGACCAACAGCGCAGCCGGAACAATCAAACTGCTTGCTCGACGCATGGGGGATGCACCTTCTTCCTTGTACCATCACCCTATCGAGACAATGCCGCAGGCACAACTGTCCGAAGTAATGGGTTTCCAATCACTTCTCGATGTCGGTCGTCGCTGCTGTGCGACTGTGGGGGCTGAAATTCGGATACCTTCAGGAAGCACCGCCTGCTGGGTATGGTCTGCCGGGAGGGGCTCAGGTCATCAGAGGTCATGGTAGGCTTTGTGGCCAGTCTTGCGGGCATGTGGCGGAACCATGATGACCGGGGGTTGCGGCTCGATAGGCGCTGCTTGCATCTCAAAGTTGGATATCGGCGAGCCGAGAGCAGAGGGGGAGGACTCGATTCCCCCCAGAAAGCGGCTATGAACCGGACGAGTGCGTCAGGCGAGCCTCTTGAATGGAATGTCCCGGAACTCCCAACGTTTTGTAGTGCTGCCGCGAAGGGGCGGGAAGGTAGTTGGACCAAGACTTTGTGCGACGAGCATACAACTATCAACTGATCCAAACTGCTCAGACTGACCCTCACTCCACCAGCTAGACTCTCGATTATGACAGTAGAAGTGGAAGCAGCAGTAGTGCCAACTGAAAACGCGGTTGTACCTATCAAATCCGGTCAACCAGCCATATCCTCTGCGACGATCACCGAAAACAGCAAGTCGACCAAGTTCCGTCGCAACAGTCAAGTCCACAACGGATCGAAGCTACTCTGCAAGGAGTGCAACCCACAAGCCGAGTCTGAACTGAGGCGGATCAGAAATAAAGAGTTCGGAAAGAGAAGAAACTGATTCCTGCCCTAGCAGAAGCGGCAGACTGCGCTCATTGGTCGCCAATCAAGTCCTTACTTCGTCTTAGGATTATCCTCGTCTTAGGATTATCCTCGCCGTAGCCGGCGCGTACTTCATTCTCGTCAACTGACCGCACTTCATTGCTGCCGACATCCACGTTCACATCTTCGTGGCTCACCACCGTGGAGCCATGCGGAACCACGACTGCCCCATCCTTCGGCACGGTCATCCCCACGAACCGACTCCTTCTCATCATCCTCCTAAAAGGTCTGCTATGTATCGCCCTCCGATCTGCGATCAATGAATGGCCACAAACAGTCTGGAGGCCAGTGGAACACTGCTTTGGATTCGTGTGTCAGGACTTTGGGCTTCGAGTCATCAGGAAGTTGGTCGGAATCGTAAGCTGGTATTTCGATTGTCATGCCGCGACTCTCCAAAAGCACTTTGGCGCAGTATCTCACTAAACTGCACCATCAGAAACAAACGGTGGACGGCGGGGGAAGGGTCGGGTGAGTTTGTTTACGTCTCTCTAATCGTATTAAGTTACTTCGTGATGTATTGAGTGTCTGTTCAAAAGTGGACACCTCGTACTATTCCCAGAATGGGAAGAGAGAAGGACGTGCCCATACAAAGTAGTCGTCAGCACTTTCGTTGTGAATGGCAACTACGGTCGTTGGGGAATCGGCACCGTCCCGCTTGTCACCACTGCTCGACGACCCCGTAAGTTCCTCGGAATGGGCTTCAGCACCGATCCTACACCGTGCTTCTCGCGGGCGTGATTCTGCATTGCTCGCGCTGCTTGCGTGCTGCGACTGCCGAAGCTCTCATTGAATGAGTCGATACGCTCCGTATGTGAGCAGTCGTGACAAATCAGGACAATGCTATCGGTCTCTTTGCTGATTGTGTACATGGTTCGAGCTTACTCTCTGTCTTATCGCACAGAATGTACATAATTGAACAGACGAGGGGGACTTACTCGATACATTAGGCAAATCATATAGGAGAGTGATTTGAAGGAGCCGCAGTCCCTCCCTAGACGTGAATCGCGTGATCTGCGGCTGAGTCCTCTGGCGGTGCCGTCCTCCGACTCTCGTTGGGCGCGGCTGCACCCCATCGTCCACAAGTGCCGGATCAGACCAGTCGCCCAGATCGGCCTGACGCAGTACGACCCGCCGCTCCTCCGAAGGACGACATCGTGGGATGGCTGACGAACTCCTCATGGCCTTCGCAGACTCCCTGAGTCCACCCGCGACTCCGTGGCGAACACGCACCGACTGACCCACCCCGGTCCGATGTCTCAGCTTGCAGCCTTCTGCTCGGCTCAGGATGATAATCCCGGGTGAGGTGGATGGTTGGGCTACCGTTCGTTTTCGTGATGGCTCGGCGGCAATCTGCATCGAAAGTTGGATCGCTACAATCCAATGAAGACGACCTTAAGATAGCGAGTAATCGGCATGGGGGTGTCATGGCCACTCTAGAGATTGCTTTCCTGAACACTCAACTGCAGGAGCGCAAACGCCGGCTGGAAGAGGCGATTGCTCTTGCGCCCCAGAGGGCGGGTCTGGCCGGTCTTTTGCGGGACGTGGATTCTGCGCTGGAGCGCATGGACAAGGGCAGCTACGGGCTGTGCGAAACGTGCCATGACCCAGTGGAAGAGGATCGCCTGTTTGCTGATCCGCTGGTCCGCTACTGCCTTGACCACCTGACTCCGCCTCAGCGCGATGCGCTGCAGCGAGACCTTGATCTGGCCTCGCAACTGCAACGCAACCTGCTGCCGCAAGTCGGGCTGCGGGCTGGCGGCTGGGAGACCAGCTTTCATTACGAACCGGTCGGGCCGGTGAGCGGCGACTACTGCGACCTGATTCCGTCCGATGAACAGCTGTTCTTCGTGCTGGGCGACGTCTCGGGTAAGGGCGTGGCCGCCTCCATGCTAATGACGCACCTCCATGCCTTGTTCCGCAGCCTGACTAAAATGGCGCTGCCGCTGGGCCAGATGGTCTCGCAAGCAAACCGTGTCTTGTGTGAAAGCGCATTGGCTGGACAATACGCCACGGTGGTGTGCGGGCTGGCTAAGCCTACCGGGGAGGTGGAAATCCACAATGCCGGGCACTGGCCCGCGATCGTGGCTGGAAAAGGCGGCGTGCAGCTCATTGAATCCACAGGCTTGCCGCTGGGGATGTTTTGTGAAGTCGAGTTCTCCGCCACGCACCTACAAATGGAAGCCGGCGACACACTGTTTCTCTACACCGATGGCCTTTCGGAAGCCCGCAACGCGAACGACGAATACGGCGTGGACCGCGTCACGCACCTCGTGCGCCAGCAATCCTCGCGGCTTCCATCCGAACTGATTATTGCTTGCCTCGAAGACCTACGCTCCTTCGAAAAGGGTGGAGTGCGCTTCGACGACTTGACGCTGTTGGCGATGCGGCGAGTAGGCTCTTGACCCATCCCGGGGCGAGCCGGGGGTGTAGTTGGTGTAAACGCGAGTGGCTGTTGAAAAAGGAACCAAAGCAGTAATTTCGGTGAATTTCAGCGTCTACGGCCGACGACACTCGTAACTTGAACGAATTTCGCGGTTGAAATTCTCAAAAAAAAAGACTTTTCCAACAGCGTGCCCGGCCGGTGGCCGGGGCAAATCGTGGCCCTGAACTTTATCTCAACCGATTGTCCACTCAGGAGTTCTGTGTGTTGTCCGTCGCTAGGGGTTGCAGCGAGGTGCGCTTCTCCTCTGAGATAACTGGTGCTGCGGTCTTCCTTCCTTGCCAATGTCAAATTGACGCTGACGTTCTCCCAACTCTTCATTCTGGTCTTGGGATCAGCGTCCGGCTCGACGGGTGGTGTCGCCCATGGCACCAGAATTGGTTGATCACCTACATTCTCCAATCGGACGGTGATTGTGATTTTAGTTCCATCGGAAACACGCGGCGCGGCTTGATGTCCATGATTTCGAGTTGAAGCCGCTCTAGCGACTGCTGCACGATTGCGCCGTCACGAAATCCAATTGCGTTGTCGCCCTCGGCGCAGTTTCTCAGTATTCTGCTTGGTGGGGGTGGTGTCGATGGTGACATCGGTGTTGGTGAAGTAACGGGAGAGGCCGGTGCTGTGAAGTCTTTGGTTGCTACCACCCTCTCCGATACCAGAGATTCTAGCTCAATCTCCTTGAGGCCGTTGATTGTTGTAACCAGACGCGGGTGTTGAAAAACTCATTTTCCTCAAAAACCTGCCGAAATTTGGGATAGAAAATCTCCAGACGACCCGAGAGAATCGTTGGGGTATGGCAGACCCATGGGGCCGACCTCCCAGGTCACCTAGTTTTGTCTTGGCAGTGCCCGGAGGTAAGCCACCAATTTCTTTACGTCGTCTGGCTTGATCTTCGCGCCGAAAGCCGGCATCTTTCCTTTGCCCTTGGTGATCACTTCAGCCAGCACCTCATCGGTTTGCTTCTGAACTTCCTCGGAACGCAGATCCTTCGCATGGAATGCCTTGCCGGTTGCGTTGTCGCCGCTGCCATTAGCCGAGTGACACAGGACGCAGTTTGTCTTGAAAATTGCGGCGGGATCGGACTGGGCCTGCATTGCGGATGGCAGAGCCAGGCAGCACAAGACGCCTGCTGAAATAAGGCGCGGAAAAAGCTCTCTCATGTTATCTCCCTGAATTTACTTGTTCCAGCTGCGGCCGTCGGAAAATCGTTTGTCTGGTTCCGGAGCCCCCCCAGCCTGTTCCTTGTTGCACTTCTTTCAGGCCAGGAGTCCGTAATATTTGCGAGGGCTTAGAACACAAATCGTGCCAGCAAATATACCGTGTTGTTTGCGGTTGCATCCCGTCCCGCGCCGTCGTAGTTTACTCGCGCGCCATTGAATCGGAAGTAGCCCGTATATTGCACCGCAAGATCGACGTTCTGTTCAGGCCACCACGACAAATTTAAAGTGTAGCCATTACTCTGAGGCGATCCATTGGCGCTCCCCGTAACCGCAGCCTGGGGAAAGAGCAGTGGGTCCCGAGTTCCGGTTATGTCAAAAAAACCAGCCGTCCCAGACAATTTTGTGCCGTAGTGGTATTCGACATTTGCCTGGGCGGTGTTCAGGTGGTGGCGGGTCTGCTCCGCGCCGCCAGCAGCGACCGTCGCCACCAGGGACGAGTTCTCCCGAATATAAGTACCGCGGACGGAAAGTACGTCGTTCTTGAACTGGGGAATCGTCCGGTCATACTGAAAGTCTGCGGCGAAGTCTGTGTACCCATCCTCCAGGCCGGCGACGCCATTCGGAGTGCTTTTCACATGCGTGCCATAGCCGCCGATTTCCAAGTAATTATTCTTAGTGGAAGCCTGCCAGGCCACACGCCAGTACGGCGCCACACCCCGGATATTGAAGCCGAACCCCACGCCGGAGTTGGGCTGCGCGCCTCCAATATGTTCAGATCTATAGATCGTTCCTGCCAGGTACCAATGCTCGTTCCACATTGTGTATCCGCCCACTCCCGCCACATCCTGGGCTAAACCTCCATTGATCAGCGCGCCGGCGGAGGGTCCCGGAGCAACGTTGCTCCCGACGAACGGGTATCCCCAGGCAGGCGTGCTATTCCAAAGATCCTCGACGCCAGGATTGTTATTCAGTGTTATCCCGTAAGTGAAAGGCTTTCCAAACAGCGTGCTTCCGTGATTCGCATAGCGGATGTCTGTGTTGTCCCAAGAAAAGTGATCGCCCTGGCTATCGTAAGTGACCTGTACAAAGCTGCCGACATGGCTCGTCCAGGCACCGGCCAGGAAGAGCGATGCCGCCTGGGGAAACTGGAAATTGCCGTTCTGGGTGGACGGCTGAGGTGATTTTGTTGCAGTGAACGAAGTATCGAAGATTATAGAAAGAGGAAATGCCTCAAGCAGGTGCAGCGCGGCATTATGATCCTTCTTGTCATCACTCACCTGGGCCTTTGTGGTGAATGTATAACCCTCCAGCTTGAAGGTTCTTCCGAATGGTGTCAGCTCGGGTGGAGCGTAGTGGCAGGACGCGCAGGAGAGTCCTGTCTGGCGTGAATAGCTGGGAACGGCTTGTGCGCCGGGCACGGAGAGAGCAACTAGCGTTATGATCGCAAAGCTTTTCAAAAAGGTTCCGCTTAACAAATACCCAGATTGCGCGTCGAACATTGGTTCCTCCTTAAGTTCTTGGACCCTATGACTTGTCGTCGCCACCCAGCGTTGGTGCTTAGCTGCGCGCCACCTGTTGATCGTCGAACCGGTCAATCTGCACGATGGCATCGCCTGACCATTTCGGTTAGGTATATAGGCGGTGCTTGCCACAATACTGCTCAGAATTGCTCACATTTCCCTAGCTCGCACGGATGTCGTACCGATCGACCTGACCGACGGAGAGGCCCCAGAGCGCGACTTCAGATGCACCGTAGCCTCCGATTGCTTCGGACCGTCTGACTTCCGCCGGGTGTCCCCGATCTTCGCGGACGCAGGCATCGGGAGTAACTTGGGCTTGAT
>Ga0210410_10000871_pt1 | contig 29918 bp, 26 predicted proteins | sample IncBWC4MmetaG_FD_161058 | JGI IMG/M metagenome (GOLD analysis project Ga0210410, IMG submission 161058) | Forest soil microbial communities from Barre Woods Harvard Forest LTER site, Petersham, Massachusetts, United States - Inc-BW-C-4-M | ecosystem: Environmental > Terrestrial > Soil >...
TGCGGATGCTGTTAGTGCTCGTCGTCGCGCGCCTGCACGTGCGCCGCAGCCGCCGGCGCGCGGGGGAGGCCGGCCCGTTCCTGCCCCCGGTCTCGATCGTCGTGCCGGCGCACGACGAGGCGGTCGGGATCGAGCGGGCGGTGCGCTCGCTCGCCGGCAGCGACTACCCGGCCGACCGCTTCGAGGTGATCGTCGTCGACGACGGCTCGACCGACGGCACCGCCGACATCGTCGAGCGCCTCGAGCTGCCGAACGTGCGCGTGCTGCGCCAGGCCAACCAGGGCAAGCCGGTCGCGCTCAACCGCGGCGCGGCGACCGCGCGGCACGCGTTCATCGTCACGGTCGACGGGGACACGGTCTTCGAGCGGGAGACGCTGCGCGCCCTCGTGGCGCCGTTCCGCGACCCGCGGGTGGGTGCGATCTCCGGCAACACGAAGGTCGGCAATCGTGGCGGGGTGCTCGGCCGCTGGCAGCACATCGAGTACGTGATGGGCTTCAACCTCGACCGGCGCGTCTACGAGATGCTCGACTGCATGCCGACCGTGCCGGGGGCGATCGGCGCGTTCCGCCGTGCGGCGCTGATCGACGCGGGCGGCGTCTCGGGCGCGACGCTCGCCGAGGACACGGACGTCACGCTCGCGATCGGCCGCGCCGGCTGGCGCGTCGTCTACGCCGAGGACGCGCGCGCCTGGACCGAGGTGCCCTCGACGCTGCGCGGGCTGTGGCGCCAGCGCTACCGCTGGGCGTACGGGACGATCCAGTCCGTCTGGAAGCACCGCCTGGCGCTGCTCGACCCGCGGGGCCGGCGCGCCGGCAGGCGCGCGATCCCCTACCTCGCGGTCTTCCAGGTGCTGTTTCCGCTCGCTGCGCCGCTGATCGACCTGTTCGCGGTCTACAGCATCGTCTTCCTCGACCCGTTCCCGATCCTCGCCTTCTGGCTCGCCTTCAACGGCCTGCAGCTCGTGCTCGCGTGGACCGCGTTCGGCTACGACCACGAGTCGCGCCGGCCGTTGTGGGCGCTGCCGCTCCAGCAGCTCGTCTACCGTCAGCTCATGTACCTCGTCGTGATCGAGTCGATCGTGACGGCGTTGATCGGCAGCCGCCTGGCGTGGCACCGGGTCGTGCGGACGGGCGACGTGGAGATCGGCGAGCGGGCCTCGACGTGAGCGGTGCGCTGGTGGCTTGCGCGGTCGCGGTCGTGGCCGCGATCGGCTGCGCCGGGTGCGGCGCGGGCTCGCATTCCCAGGGCGCGACGACGCAGCAGCCCGCCGCCTCGACGTCGCAGCCCGCCGCCGCGACCGCCCCGAGCGCGACGCGGCGCGCCGCAGAGGCGCGCGTCGCGGCTGCGCTCGCGCGGCTCGCCGCCCGTGGCCGGCCCGTCTACTGCGGCGGGCGCACGCGGCCGTGGGTGGCGTTCACGTTCGACGACGGGCCGGGCGTCTACACCAGACTGGCCGTGCGCATCCTGTCGGCCGCGCACGTGCCGGCGACGTTCTTCCTCGTCGGGCAGAACCTGGCTCCGTTCGACTCGGCGCGCCGCGTGGAGCAGCGGATCGGCGCGCTCGGCGACCACACCTGGACGCACCCGGACCTCGCGATGCTGGGCGCCGGCGCGGTCGAGCAGCAGATCGCCTCGACCAAGCAGGCGATCGAGCGCGTCAGCGGACGGCGCGTGCAGCTCTTCCGGCCGCCCTACGGCGTACGCGACGCGACGGTCGACGCTACGGCGCGCCGCCTCGGGCTCGTCGACGTCCTGTGGACCGTGGACAGCGCCGACTCGCTGGGCGCCAACTACGCGCAGATCGCCCGCAACGTCCTCGCGGGCCTGCACCCCGGCTCGATCATCCTGATGCACGAGAACCGCGGTCAGACGATCCGCGCACTGAAGTTCCACATCCTCCCCCGCCTGCGCGGCTCGCATCTGCGGCTCGTCACGCTTCCCCAGCTCCTCAGCCAGGACCCCCCGAGCCCGCGTCAGCTCGCGCTCGGCAGGCTCGGCTGCGGCGGCGGGCCGACGCGACGCTCGGGCGCGTGACGGCGGGCGCGGCTCAGTCGCCGATCGGCGGTGCCGGCCGACCCGGCGTCATGTCGTAGGTGATCCAGCCGGTGCGCGTGGCGACGCGGTCGTAGGCCGTCCGCGCGCGGTAGTTGTCGTCGGCCGTCGTCCAGCGCACGACGGCCCAGCCGCGCTCGACGGCGATCGCGTCGATCGCCTCGAACAGCGCGTCGACGACGCCCATCGAGCGCGTCTGCGGGTCGACGAACAGGTCGTCGAGATACCCGCAGACGATGCCGCGCAGCGGGCGCACCCACGAGCGCAGGTGCGCGAGCCCCACGGCCGGGCCGTCCTGCTCGCTCGGCACGGCAACGAGCGCCTCGATCGACTTGGCGTCGTGGATCCAGGACCAGATCAGGCGCTGGTGCTGCTCCGACGTCGGCCAGCGGTAGAAGTCGCAGTAGCCGCCGAACAAGCGTCGCCAGTCGTCCCAGTCGCCGTGCTCGACTGGTCGGACTCGCCAGAGGTCGCTAGCTCGCTGGTCGGCCATGGGTCGGTCGAGGATCGAGGGTACGCGACCCCCGCCCCCTGAGCGCCGACGTGCTGCGGTGCCGGCTCAGCGAGGGCTGTCGAGCGCGGCGCGCTGCAGCCCGAACAGGCTGAGCACGCGCGGGTCGTCAAGGCGGGCGACGGTGAGGTCCGCCTCGATGCGGCTGTCGCGGTCGGACGGGACGGCGATCAGCAGCAGGCCGGCGGCGCGGGCGGCGGTCGCGCCGAGCGGCGAGTCCTCGAGCGCGATCACGTCGGAGGCGTCGACGGCGAGCTGACGGCAGGCCTCGAGGTAGACGTGCGGCCACGGCTTGGGCGCCGCGACCTGCTCGGCGCTGACGATCGTCGCGAAGTGGTGCCGCAGGCCCGTCCGGCGCAGCACCGTGTCGACGACGGCGGCGGGGCCGTTGCTGGCGACCGCGAGCGGCAGCTCGCGGCCCAGCGTCGCGAGCAGGCGCTCGGCGCCGGCCGTCGCCTGGATCGGCAGCAGCTCGACCGCCTGCTGCAGCTCCTCGCGCAGCAGGTCGTGGGAGATCGGGAGGTCGAGCGCGCGGCCGAGGCGCTCGGCGGCGAGCCCGACCGACGCGCCGTTGAGCGACGCGAGGCTCACGCCGGCGAGCGAGCGGCCGGCCTCCGCAGCCACCGCGCGATACGCGGCGTGCCAGCAGTGCTCGGTGTCGACGAGCAGGCCGTCGCAGTCGAAGACCGCCGCCACGGGCCACGGGCGGCGCACGGCGGGTGGCGTCCCCGGGGCATGTGAAAATGCAGTTACGGCTCTTTCCATGAGTGTGTAACGAGATTACCTTAGCCGTCAGCGGAACAAGGACTGGTGCATGAGAGCTTCATCCCCCAACGACGCGTCGCCCGGCGCGCAGGATCGACAAGACGAGACGACCCACGCGGTCGTCGCCCGCGTGCGCGCACTGCTGCCGTCGTTGCAGGCGAGCGACGCGCGCGTCGCGCAGGTGATCGTCGACGAGCCCGACGCGGTCGTCTACCGCTCGGTCAGCGAAGTCGCGGAGGCGGCGGACACGTCGACCGCGACGGTCGTGCGCTGCGCGCAGAAGCTCGGCTTCCGCGGCTTCCACGACCTCAAGCTGGCGCTCGCCCGCGAGCAGGCGACGTTCGCGGCGGCCGCGCGGGCGAGCGTGACGGAGACGGCGGACCCGCGCCTCGCGCCGCTCGCGCAGGTCGTCGCAGCCGGCACGCAGACGCTGCGCGACGCGCTCGCGCTCGTCGACCCGCAGGCGTTCGAGGCGGTCGCGGCGGCGCTCGCCGGCGCCGGCCGCGTGCTGTTCGCCGGCTTCGGCACCTCGGCGCCACTCGCGACGGACGCGGCCTACCGCTTCTCGGCGATCGGGCTGCGCGCGGAGGCGTTCGGCGACGTGCACGTCCAGCACTTCCAGGCGCGGCGACTCGAGCGCGGCGACCTGTGCGTGGCGGTCAGCCACACCGGCTCCACGCGCGAGACGCTCGAAGTCGTGCGCGCCGCGCACGAGAGCGGCGCGAGCACCGCCGCGATCACGAGCTTCGCGCGCTCGCCGCTGACCGAGCTGGCCGACCACACGATCCTCGCCGGCACGCGCGAGGTCTCCTTCCAGCTCGAGGCGATGGCGAGCCGCCTCGCGCACCTCGCGCTGCTCGATGCGCTGCTCGTCGCGACGGCCGAGCGCGATCCCGAGCGCGCCGAGGCCGCGCTCGCCACCTTCAGCGACATGCTCGGGGAGCACCGCCTGTGATGCGCCTCGGACTCGTCAGCGACGTGCACTGGATGGCCGAGCCGCCCGCGATGACGGCAGGCTGGCACGGCACGGGCGCCGAGCTGCCCGGTGCGCTCGACCGCCTCGCGCTTGCGTTCGACCGCTTCGCCGAGCGCGACGTCGACCTCGTCGTCGTCGCCGGCGACCTCGCCCACCACGGCGACGTCGGGTCGCTCGCGCAGGTGCTCGCCGCCTGCACGCGGGCGAGCGCGCCGGTGCTCGTCGTCGCCGGCAACCATGACGTCGACGGCGACGCCGACCGGCTCGCGCGCGCACACGCGCTCGCCGCGGCGCCCGGCCTGAGCGCGGGCGCGGTCAGCCTCGCGACCGCCGCGGGCGAGCTGCGCGACGGCGTGCGCGTGGCCGGCGTCCACGTCGGCGAGACGGCTGGATGGTTCGGTGCGCGCCTGCGCGCGCTGCCGGACCCCGCGGCATGGGGCGAGCAGCCGCTCGTGCTGATCAGCCACTACCCCGTGCTGTCGCTCGCGACCGCCGTCTCCGAGGAGGGCTTCCCGTACCCGGGCGACCTGCTCGACCGCCGCGACCTCGCCGGCCTGCTCGCGGCGCGGCCCGCGCCGACGCTCGTCGTCGGCGGCCACGTCCACGCGCGCGCCACGCTCGCCGACGGCCCGGTCCTGCAGCTCACCGGCGGGGCGCTCGTGGAGCCGCCGTACGAGTGCGCGGTCGTCGACGTCGACGTGCCCGCGCCGGGGCGGCTCGCGGTCCGCCGCGAGTGCGTGCGGCTGCGCGAGCCCGACGGCCTGCGCGAACCGGTGCTCGCACCGGAGCGCGAGGCGTGGCTGTTCGACGGACTGCAGTGGAGAACGATCAACCGAGGGGAAGGCCATGAAGCAGAGCATCGACAGGATCCTGACGACGCACGTCGGCAGCCTGCCGCGACCTGACGGGCTTGCGGAGACGCTCACCGCGCTCGACCGCGGCACGCTCGGCGAGGCCGAGCTCGCAGCGCTGCCGCAGCGGGTCCGCGAGGGCGTCGCCGCGATCGTCGCGCGCGAGGTCGAGACGGGCATCGACGTCGTCAGCGACGGCGAGCTGAGCAAGTTCGGCTACGCCACGTACGTGAAGCAGCGCCTCAGCGGCTTCGACGGCGAGGACCAGCCGCTGGCGCTGTCGGAGTTCGCGGACTTCCCGAGCTTCCGCATGAGCACCGCGCTCGAGGTCACGAACCCGGCGTGCACGGGACCGGTCGCCTATCAGGGCCTCGAGGCCGTGCAGGCCGACATCGCGAACCTCCGGGCGGCGCTCGACGGCACGACGGCGACCGAGGCGTTCATGAACGCCGCCTCGCCGGGGATCGTCGCCGACTACCTCGCCAACCAGCACTACGCGAGCGAGGAGGAGTACCTCTACGCGCTCGCGGACGCGATGAAGCAGGAGTACGACGCGATCGCCGCCGCCGGCTTCGTCCTGCAGCTCGACTGCCCGGACCTCGCGCTCGGGCGCCACCTCGCGCCGGCGCCGCTGTCGGTCGCGGACTTCCGCAAGAGAATCGCGCTGCGCATCGAGGTGCTCGACCACGCGCTGCGCGACATCGCGCCCGAGCAGCTCCGCATGCACATCTGCTGGGGCAACTACGAGTCGCCCCACCACCACGACGTCGAGCTGCACGAGATCGTCGACCTGATCCTCGGCGCGCGCCCGGCCGGCCTGCTCGTGGAGGCGGCCAACCCGCGCCACGAGCACGAGTGGCGCGTCTTCGAGGACGTGAGACTGCCCGAGGGCAAGGTGATCGTCCCCGGCGTGATCGACACGCTGACGTCGTACGTCGAGCACCCGGAGGTCGTCGCCCAGCGGATCGTCCGCTACGCCGAGGTCGTCGGCCGCGAGAACGTGATCGCGGGCACCGACTGCGGCTTCGCGACGTTCGCCAACTTCACCCCCGTCGACCCGGACATCGCGTGGGCGAAGCTGCGCTCGCTCGCCGCGGGCGCGCAGATCGCCTCGCGCGAGCTGTGGGCGACGCCCGCCGAGAGCCCGGAGCCGGCGCTGCCGGTCTAGCCGCACGCGCCGCGCGCGTCGGCCCGACGCAACGAGGACGTGCTCCGCGGCAACGGTGCACGCCCTCGCGGGCCGAGTGCGATCGGCGAGCCGATCACCTTCGACCAAGGACCCCGATCATGGAATCCGCACGCAACGCTATCGCAGCCCGGCCGCTGCTCAGCAGGCAGCCGCTGAAGGGCATCGCGTTCACCCTCTTCTCCGCCATCGCCGGCGCGGCGCTGTGGGGCCTCCTGCGCGGCCCGTTCGCGCTCGACTACGGCTCGGCGACGCTTGTCTTCACCGTCTGCATCGTCTGGTTCTGGCAGCTCGCCTGGTCGTTCGGCGGCTGGCCCGCATCGCTCTTCACCGAGAGCCGCTGGGTGCGCGGTGCAGTGAACTGGACGCTCATCATGCTCGTCGTCTGGCTGACGATCAGATGCTTCGAGTGGTGGTTCGACAAGCCGTTCGCGCAGACCGCGATCGGGACCTGGGGCCTGACCGCGCTGTTCGCCGCCGTGCTGAACCTGTTCTTCTTCGGCAACCGCCTCGTGCTGCCCCAGGGCGAGGTGCGCCAGCCGCTGTCCGGCCTCGCGAACACCGCGTGGGCGCTCGGCTTCCTGCCGCTCGTGCTGCTGTTCCTGCCGAAGCTCGCGGGGCTTCACCCGATCGGCATTCCCTACATCTGGTTCCCCGTCGCGCTGATCCCGCTGACGTACTTCGGCGGCAGACCGTTCGACAAGCTCGGCCAGCCGTATGCGGGCCTCGCCTACGCAGGCGTGACGTTCATCGGCACGGTGCTGTTCGCGGGGATCCTCAAGCGCGCCGGGATCGACTTCTTCTCCGCCGAGGTCGCGGGGGCGAAGGGCAACATCCTCGTCGCGACGTGGACGAACGTCGGCCTGCTGTTCGCGTGGCTGTTCAACATGTGGCCGGTCGGCAAGCTCGCGCAGCCGCTCAAGGGCATCCTCTCGACCGTCGGCACGCTCGCGATCAGCCTCGCGATCTACGCCGCGCTCGTGAACGGCTTCGGCGCGGCCGACTACGGCGCGGTGATGTTCGGCCAGTTCTGCTTCCTGTGGGCGCAGGTCTCGTTCGCCGGCATCGGCCTGTTCGACGTCCTCTCCTGGGGCTACGAGGACGACCCGGCCGGCGCCGGCCCGGAGCTGGGCGGCAGCGCGACCGTCGAACGCCGCGAAGGGAGCGCCGTCGAGGTCGGCGCGGGCGCGTGACGTCCGCCGTCACCCGCCTGCTGATCTCCTGCCCGGACCGCCCCGGGATCATCGCCGCCGTCTCCGCCTTGCTCGGCGGAGCGGCGGCGAACGTGGTCAGCTCGCACCAGCACTCGACCGACCCCGAGGGCGGCACGTTCCTCATGCGGATGGAGTTCACGTGCGACGCGACGAGCCGGCAGCAGATCGAGGCGCGCTTCGCCACGGAGGTGGCGGCCCCGTTCGGGATGACGTGGCGCATGTGGGACGCCAGCCGCCGCAAGCGCGTGGCGATCCTCGTCTCCAGGCACGACCACTGCCTGCTCGACCTGCTGTGGCGCTGGCGCCGCGACCAGCTCGACGGGGACGTCGTGCTCGTCGCGTCCAACCACGCCGACCTGCGCGCCGACGTCGAGGCGTTCGGGTTGCCGTACCACCACGTGCCGGTCCCGAAAGGCGGGAAGGCGGCGGCCGAGGAGCGGCTGCTGGAGCTGCTCGCCGAGGCCGAGGTCGACGTGGTCGCGCTCGCGCGCTACATGCAGATCCTGTCGGGCGACTTCCTGCGGCGCGTCGGCGTGCCGGTGATCAACATCCACCACAGCTTCCTGCCCGCGTTCGCCGGCGCCGGCCCGTACGAGCGCGCGAAGGAGCGGGGCGTGAAGCTCGTCGGCGCCACCGCGCACTACGTGACGGAGGAGCTCGACGCGGGCCCGATCATCGAGCAGGACGTGATCCGCGTCACCCACCGCGACAGCGCGGCGGACCTGGCGCGCCTCGGCGCCGACATCGAGCGCACCGTCTTCGCGCGTGCCGTCCAGTGGCACTGCGAGGACCGCGTGCTCGCCCACGGCAACACGACCGTGGTGTTCTGATGTCGCTGCGCATCGGGTTGATCGCGGACCTCGCCTCCGACCAGGACGCGCACGGCGCGCGCGCCCGCCTGGCCGCGGCGACGGCGTGGCTCGTCGAGCGCGACGTCGACCTCGTCGCGGTCGACGGCGATTCCCCGCGGCGCGGCGGCTTCACGTCGCTCGCGCTCGCGCTCGGCCGGCCAGCGGACACGCCCGTGGCGACGGTGCTCGTCGCGGGCCCGCCGGCGCCGGACGGTCCGCTCGTCGCCAACGCGTCGCTCGCGACGGGCGCGCCGACCGTCGTCGTGAGCGGCTACCTCCACGCGCGCGAGAGCCGCGCCGCCGGCCCCGTGCTCGAGCTCGGCCAGCGAGCGACGGGCGAGGCGCCCTGCGCCTGCGCGATGGTCGAGATCGCGCACGCGGAGGACGGGGCGCTGTGGGTGTGGCACGAAGCGGGACGGCTGGCGGAGCGCGACGTCGAGCGCGCGCCGATCCGCTCCGCGACGCTGGAGGCGTGGACCTTCGACGGGTCGCGCTGGCGGCTCGGCTCGGCGCGCGACGGCGGAGGCTAACTGGCCCGGTCGACGACCGCGCGGTGCAGCGCCTCGAGCAGCACGTGACAGCGGGGGTCGTTCGCGCCGAGGCTTCCGAGCTGGTTCATGGCATACGAGAAGCCGACGTCGAGCTCGGGCCATGCGCCGTGGGCGGAGCCGCCGGCGCCGGTGTGGCCGAATGCCGCCGGGTGCGGCCCGAGCAGCATCAGGTCGGTCTGCAGCTGGAAGCCGAGCGCGAACGCCGTCGGGCCATGGAGGTAGGGGTCGTAGCCGCGTCCGAGGCAGCGGCGGCCGAGCTCGATCGTCGCGGGCGAGCACAGACGCACGCCGTCGAGCTCCCCGCCCGCCGCGAGGCAGGCGTAGAGCCGGGCCGTCGAACGGGCGGCGACGATCGCGTTCGTCGCCGGGATCTCCGCCGCGTGCCATGCGCGCACGTTCGCGGCGAGGTCGTGCCCGAGGAACCGCGGCGGGTTGGCCCACACCGACCAGCCGATCGAGCCCTGCGGTGGGACCGCCTCGTCGGCGCTTCCCGTCTCTCGCTCGATCACCGCGACGCGCGGCTCCAGCGACGCGGGCAGCCCGATCCAGCACTCGAGCCCGAGCGGCTGCGCGATCTCCTCCTGGAAGAAGCGCCCGATGCTGCGTCCGTCGACGCGCCGGACCAGCTCGCCGCACAGCCACCCGAACGTCACGCCGTGGTAGCAGTGCCACGCTCCCGGGCGGGTGATCGGCGCCTGCGCGGCCAGCAGCGCCGCCATCCGCACGTCGTCGGTCGCCTCCTCGACCGTGACGGGCGTGGCCAGCCCCGGCAGGCCGGCACGATGCGAGACGACGTGGCGGACGAGCACGCCCTGCTTGCCCTCGGCGGCGAACTCGGGCCAGTAGTGGCAGACGGGCGTCTCGAGGTCGAGCAGCCCGCGCTCGACGAGCAGCAGCATGCATGTGGCCGTCAGTCCCTTCGTGCCCGAGAAGATGCCCACGAGCGTGTCCTCGGCCCACGGGACGTCGTGCCGGCGATCGGCCATCCCGCCCCACAGGTCCGCGACCGGCTCGCCGCCGACGACGGCGGCGAACGCCGCCCCGACCTCGCCGTGCTCGGCGAAGTTGCGCTCGAACGCCTCGGCGACGCGTTCGTAGCCGGGCGCCACGCGGCCGTGCACGCTGGGGACCGTCGCGGCCTGGCGCATCAGCGCGACGTCCAGCCGAGGTCCATCGTGACCGGCGTGCCGGTGAACGTGCGGCCGCCGCGGCCGGCGAGGAACGCGACGACGTCGGCGACGTCGTCGGGCTCGATCAGGCGCTTGACGGCGTGCGGGGCGAGGATCACCTCCTCGAGCACGCGCGCCTCCGGCAGCCCGTGCGCCTTCGCCTGGTCGGCGAGCTGCGCCTCCACGAGCGGCGTGCGGACGAACCCGGGACAGACGGCGGTCGCCATGATCTCGTGCTCGGCGCCCTCGAGCGCGAGCGACTTCACGAGGCCGAGCACGCCGTGCTTGGCCGACACGTAGGCGGCCTTGAACGGCGAGGCGACCAGGCCGTGCACCGACGCGACCACGATCACGCGCGCCTGCGGACTCGCGACCAACGAGGGCCAGGCGTACTTCGCCAGCAGGAACGGGCTGGTGAGCAGCAGCGCGAGCAACGCGTCCCAGCGGTCCTCCGGGAACTCCGCGATCGGCGCGACGTGCTGCATGCCGGCGTTTGCGACGATCGCGTCGAGCCGCCCGAAGCGCTCGACCGCCGCGTCGACGGCCGCCTGGTTGCCTGCGCGCGTCGTCAGGTCGGCGACGAACGGCTCGGCGGTGCCGACGGGCTCGGCGCTGCGATCGACCGCCAGCACGTCGAAGCCGTCGGCGAGCAGCCGTTCGCAGACCGCTCGCCCGATGCCTCCGGCGGCGCCTGTCACGAGCGCCGCCGGCTTCGTCGCCGCGCTCATCGCGCGCCGGCGCGGCAGCGGCGCTTCCTCCGGGCCGGACCCATGCGCCAACCGTAAACCAGACGTTCGGTTGATTTCAATCACTAGCGACTCTGGTTCGGCCACTGCGGAGCGCTACGTCGCTGCGACGACCCGGATCCCGTGCGAGGCGCACAGCACGTCGACCTCGGGCGTGGCGCGGTCGACCACGACCGTGTCGACCGCGTCCAGTGCGCAGACGCCGGCGAAGTCGGTCGCGCCGGCCTTCGTGACGTCGAACGGCACGACGACCTGGCGCGCGCGTTCGATGATCGAGGCCTTGACCTCGGCGTCGCCGACCGTCGCGACGCTCAGCCCGCCTGCGGAGAAGCCGCTGACGCCGACGAAGGCGATGTCGACGGTGAACTGCTGGAGCGTCTGGATCGCCACCGGGCCGATGAGCGCGCCGCTGTGCGGCTGCAGCTGGCCGCCGACGAGCACGTGCTGGATCGCCGGCAGGTCGGCCACCTCGAGCGCGACGTCGGGCGAGTTCGTCAGCACCGTGAGGCTGCGCAGCCGCTCCGGCGGCGGTTGCTGCTGGCGGCTCGACAGCGCGCGGGCGATCCTGCGCCCCGTCGTCCCGCTGTCGAGGAAGACGGAGTCGCCGCTGCTCAGCAGCGCGACGCAGGCGCGGCCGATGCGCTGCTCGGCGTCCTTGCCGGCCGGCGCGCGAGTCGCGGGCGTCAGCTCGCGCCCGGTCAGCTCGCGGTCGATCGGCTGGAGCGCGAGCACCCCGCCGTACGTGCGCTTGAGGACCCCGAGGCTGTCGAGCGCGCGCAGGTCCTTGCGGATCGTCTGCTCGGTGACGGCGAACAGCTCGGCCAGCTCGCCGATGCGAGCGCGTCCGCGACCCGCGACGTACTCCGCGATGTGGCGCTTGCGCTCGTCCGCGAAGACGGGGTCCGTTCTGCCCAGCGCTCCGATGATGTCCACGGCTGTCAGTCGCTTTCGAGAGGTCGTGAGTTGAAAACGGTTGGAAGTCTAGTGAATCGCTACGACGAACATACCCACCACTCGGGCAAACGGATCGCTTTCGAGCAGCGGTCGAGCCTGAATCAATGCGCATCGAACTAGCAGACCAGGCTGGCACGACTGCGCGGCGACGTGTGAAATCGCCTCTTTTACAGGCTAATCGTCGTCTTCATGGCCTGTGACATGTCAGATTCGACTTCCCGCGGTTGCATTCGAGTGCCATCAAGTGCTTAGATCTAGGTGCGCTCCATCCGCCCAACGGTGAGAGCGCATGGTTTGAGGAGAGAGCCTGTGTCGAACCCCAACGCACCCATCGCGCAGCTGACGCACGTCCACGGGCATGCCGACGCCGGCTTCGAGCCGGTCGTACGCGCGTTCGCAGCCAACTTCGCCGAGCGCGGCGACCTCGGCGCGGCGCTCGCCGTGGTCCACGACGGCCGGCTCGCGGTCGACCTGTGGGGCGGCGTCGCCGACGCGGCCACGGGCCGCCCGTGGCAGTGCGACACGCTGCAGGTGATCTTCTCCGGCACGAAGGGCCTCGTGGCCGTCTGCATGCTGATGCTGATCGAGCGCGGCGCGCTCGCGCTCGACGAGCCGGTCGCGACCCGGTGGCCGGAGTTCGCCGCCGCGGGCAAGGCGGACGTGCGCGTGCGCGATCTCGTCGCCCACACGGCGCGGATGCCCGGCGTGCGCGCGCGGCTGGCGGAGGCGGACCTGCTGGTGCCGCAGCGGATCGCCGAGCTGCTCGCGGCGCAGCCGCAGGAGGACGACCCGCGTGCCGCGTTCGCCTACCACCCGCTCACGTACGGGTGGCTGTGCGGCGAGCTGGTGCGGCGGGCCGACGTCGGCGGGCGCAGCATCGGCCGCTTCTTCGCCGAGGAGGTCGCCGCTCCGCTCGGGCTCGACATCTGGATCGGGCTTCCGCCGCAGCACGAGGCGCGCGTCTCGACGCTGCGCTACGAGGACCGCTGGGTCGTCGAGTCCGCGCTCGCCGAGGCGACCGTCGATCCGGACGACGCGCTCCACCGCTCGGTCAACCAGAACCCGCCGCTGTTCCCAGCCGAGACGATGAGCTGGAACCGACCCGACTTCCACGCGGCCGAGATTGCCGGCGGCGGGGGGATCGCGACCGCGCGCAGCATGGCGCGCCTGTACGGCTGCCTCGCGCGCGGCGGCGAGATCGACGGCGTGCGGATCCTCGACCCCGCCACCGTCGCGCTCGGCCGGACCGAGCTGTCGCGCGGGATCGACCTGCTGTCGGGCAACCCGCTCGCCTTCGGCGTCGGCTTCCAGCTCCAGACCGCGCGCCTGCGCTACGGGCCGCCGGCCGATGCCTTCGGCCACGACGGCGCGGGCGGCTCGGTGCACGGCGCGTGGCCCGCGCAGCGCGTCGGCTTCTCGTATGCGATGAACGAGCTGCGCTGGAGACCCGAGGCCGACGACCCGCGCGTTGACCCTGTGCTCGCGGCGCTCCACGAGGCGGTCGGCGGCTGATGTCCACGCGCGTCGTCGTCCATGGTCGCGTCGCGCCGGGGTTCGCCGCGGTCGCCGAGCAGTTCGAGGCGAACTTCGCCGAGCGCGGCGAGCTGGGTGCCGCATTCGCCGCGGTCGTCGACGGCCGGGTCGTCGTCGATCTGTGGGCCGGTGTCGCGGACCGCGAGCGCGAGCACGCCTGGCAGGAGGACACGCTCGTGTGGATCTACTCGGGCGCGAAGGGCCTCGTCGCTGTGTGCATGCTGCTGCTGATCGAGCGCGGCCAGCTCGAGCTGGAGCGGCCGGTGGCGGAGTACTGGCCCGAGTTCGCGGCGCACGGCAAGGACGGGATCCTCGTCCGCCACGTCGTCTCGCATTGCTCGGGGCTGCCCGGGGTCGGGATGCCCGTGAGCAACGAGCAGGCGACCGACGGCGTGCGGATGGCTGCGCTGCTCGCCGCGCAGCCTGCGATCGCGCCACCGGGCACGACCTTCTACTACCACGCGATGACGTACGGCTGGCTGTGCGGCGAGCTCGTGCGCCGGGTCGACGGTCGCAGCGTCGGCACGTTCTTCGCCGAGGAGGTTGCCAGGCCGTTGGGGCTGGAGGCGTGGATCGGCCTCCCGGAGCAGCAGGCGGGACGCGTCGCGCGGCTCGTGCGCGGCGCGAGCCTCGCCCGCCCGAGGCAGGGGCAGGACGATCCGGTCGCGTGGTCGGTGTGGGACAACCCGCCGCGCTTCGGCGACGGCGAGCTGCCCGCCAACACCCGCGCTTGGCAGATGGCGGAGCTGCCCGCGACCGGGGCGATCGTGAGCGCTCGCTCGGTCGCGCGCCTCTACGGCTGTCTCGCGCGCGGCGGCGAGCTCGACGGCGTGCGCCTGCTGGGGCCGCAGACGGTCGCGCTCGGCGCGAGCGAGCTGTCGCGCGGACGCGACCCGTATCTCGACGCGCCGATGGCGTTCGGGGTCGGCTTTCAGCTCCAGGTCGAGACGATGCACTTCGGTCCTGAGACCGCCGCCTTCGGGCATGGCGGCACCGGGGGATCGATGCACGGCGCCTGGCCCGAGCTTCGCACCGGGTTCTCGTACGCGATGAACCTGCTCCAGAGCTTCCCTGCGGCGGATCCACGTCCGCAGGCACTGCTCACGGCACTGCACGACGCAGCCGTCGCGAGCGTCGAAGAGAACCGGCCGGGCAGGCCGGACCCGCAGTCGGTGGTTTCGGTATCGAATGAGGAGGAGAGCTGACGTGGAGATCAACGGCATCGAGGACGCCATGCGCATGGTCGCGCTGTCGCGGCGGAAGTTCATCGGCCAAGGGCTCGCAGCAGGCGTCTCGGCGTCCGCGCTCGGCACGCTGCTGTCCGCCTGCGGCGGGACGAGCGGCACGTCGGCCGGCACGACGGCGGTCGGCACGCCGCCCAAGGTCCCGACGGGCACGTTCACCGTCGCGCTCGCCGGGCCGCCGACGTCGCTGGACCCGGGCCGGCGCCTCGGGCTCGGCGCCTTCTACGCGACCGAGGACATCTACGACGGCCTCGTCACGTTCAACCACGACTTCACCGACGTCGTGCCGCAGCTCTGCGAGAGCTGGACCGTCTCGCCCGACGCGACCGAGTGGGCGGGCAAGCTGCGTCCGGGCATGACGTTCCACGACGGAACGCCGATCGACGCGACGGCGATCCGCAAGAACTTCGAGTACTTCCTCAAGAACGCGGCGTACCTGTTCATCCCGCTGCCGCTGAAGAAGATCGACGACTCCAAGCCGGACACGATCCGCTTGGTGTTCCAGTCGCCGTACCCCTACTTCACCCGCAACGTGACGCTGCTGAAGATGCAGAGCCCGAGAGCGATCGCGGCCGGTCCCAGAGCGATCGACAAGCACCCGATCGGCAGCGGGCCGATGCAGTTCGTCTCGTCCGACGCCAACACGATCCAGCTCGAGCGCTTCCCCGGCTACTGGAACAAGGGGCTGCCGCACGTCGAGCAGATCAAGTTCGTCATCACCAGCGACCCCGCCGCGCGCGTCGCCGCGCTGCGCTCGGGACAGGTCAACCTCGCGACGAACCTCGCGCCGAGCGAGGCCGCGCAGGTGAAGAGCGACCCGCGCACGAAGCTCGTCAGCAAGGCGTCCTGGGTCGTCACGACGATGAACTTCAAGCTCGCGGCGCCATCGGTCCACGACGTGCGCATCCGTCAGGCGGTCGCGTACGCGATCGACCGCGAGGCGATCCTCAAGTCGATCGGCGGCGGCGTCGGCGTCGTCGCCGACTCGCTCATGCCGCCCGGCACGGAGGGCTACTCGAAGATGTCGCCGGCATACGCCTACGACCCCGCCAAGGCGCGCGAGCTGCTGAGAGCGGTCGGCGGCCCGGTCGCCATCCACATGGCCGTTCCGGCCGGCGACATCCTCGCGAACTTCCTCGTCAGCGAGGCCGTCGCGCAGGCGATCGTCGCGCAGCTCAAGAACGTCGGCATCGACGCCAGCGTCGACGCGATCCCCGAGTCGCAGGAGCAGAAGGAGCGCACCGAGCTCAAGCCCCCGCACGTCGCGAAGCTGTCGAGCTACACCTGGTTCACCGGCGGTCCGATCATCTACGGCTTCATGGAGTCCGACCACAACATGCAGCAGGCGTACCCGCAGCAGTACGCGCAGTACAGAAAGCTGTCGGACCAGATGAACGCCGAGCCCGACCTGGCCAAGCGCGAGGCGATCATCGCCCAGATCCAGCAGATCCACGTGGACCTGCTCCCGAGCATCCCGCTGTTCGTGATGCCGGCGGTCGACGGCGTCTCGAAGGACGTCCAGGGCTACGTGCCGGACATCCGCAACTTCGGCCCGAACCTCGACAGCGTGTACTTCGCGAGCTGACGGAGCCGCGGTCGTCCGATGAACCTCGTCCGGTATCTCGGCTGGCGGATCGTGCAGGGCATCTTCGTGGTGCTCGGCGCGGTCGTCGTCAGCTTCCTCATCACCAATCTCGCGGGCAATCCGTCCGACGTGATCGGCGGGGGTCTTCTGACCCCCGCCCAGCGCGCGCAGATCGGTCACCAGCTCGGTTACGACCGTCCGGTGCTGGTGCGCCTCGGCGACTACGTCACGGGCGTGCTGCACGGGGACTTCGGCAGCTCGTGGCGCACCGGGCAGTCCGCCCTCGGGCTCGTGCTGAAGGCGCTGCCGAACACGCTGATCCTGATCGCCTGCGCGATGACGCTCGCTCTGCTGCTCGCGGTGCCGATCGCGCTCTACAGCGTGCTGCGCCGCGAGACGCGCGTCGACCGCTCGGCGCGCGCGACGATGATGCTCGTCGCCGCGCTGCCGGACTTCTGGATCGCGCTGCTGCTCGTGCTGCTGCTGTCGGTCAACCTCGGCGCGCTGCCGAGCATCGGCTTCGACTCGCCACGGTCGCTGATCATGCCCGCGCTGGCGATCGGGCTGCCGCTGATCCCCACGAGCGTGCGCCTGTTGCGCGCGGCGCTGCTCGACGTCGTCTCACAGGACTTCATCACGACGCTGCGCGCGAAGGGCCTCGGCGAGGGCACGATCGTGACGCGCTACGCGCTCAAGCACGCGGCCGGCCCGTTCGTGACGCTGCTCGCGATGCAGGTCGGCTGGCTGCTCGGCGGCACGATCATCGTCGAGGTGATCTTCGCCTGGCCGGGCATGGGCTCGCTGCTGCAGGACGCCGTCACCAACCACGACATCGCGGTCATCCAGGCCGCGGTCGTGATCGTCGCGACCGGCTACGTGCTGCTCAACCTCGCCGGCGACGTGCTCATCGCCCTGATGGACCCGCGCATCCGGGTGGGTGCACGATGACCGCGCACGCGGTCCGCGAGGCGCTGCCCGCGAGGCGCGCACGCGTCCGCCTGCCCTTCAAGGGGCAGACGACGCTGCGGCTCGGGCTGGCGATCCTGCTCGCGATGATGGCGGTCGGCGTGCTCGGCCGCGTCGCGCTGCCGAGCGCCGACCAGCAGGATCTCGCCAACGCCTTCGCGGCGCCCGGGAGCCCGGGGCACCTGCTCGGCACCGACCAGCTCGGCCGCGACGTGCTCGCGTGGATCAGCGACGGCATCTGGATCGCGCTCGCGGTCGCGCTCGGCGTCGTGGTGATCTCGTCCGTCGTGGGGGTCGCCGTCGGCCTCTGCGCCGGCTACTTCGGCGGCGTCGCCGACATGCTGCTGATGCGGCTCGTCGACCTGTCGCTCGCGATCCCGCCGCTGATCCTGTTCCTCGCCGCCGCGGCCGTCCTGCGCACGAGCATCGTCACGCTGATCCTGCTGATCAGCGCCGTCTCGTGGCTGCCCTACGCGCGGCTCGTGCGCAGCGTGACGCTGCTCGAGCGCGAGCGCGGCTACGTCATCACGGCGCGCCTCGCGGGCGCGTCGCGCACGCGGATCCTCGTCGGGCACCTGCTGCCGTCCGTCTCGACCGTCGTGCTCGTGCTCGCGAGCCTGCAGGTCGGCTACGTGCTGCTGTGGGAGTCGGGCCTGAGCTTCCTCGGCCTCGGCGTGCGCCCGCCGCACCACAGCCTCGGGTACATCATCGCCCAGGGACGCGACTCGCTCCAGCAGGCGTGGTGGGTCGTCGTGCTGCCGGGCGCCGCGCTCGCGCTGCTCGTGCTGGCGGCGAACCTGATCGGCGACGGGCTGCGCGATCTCATCCAACAGGACGTCGAGGTGGCGGAGCGATGAGCGTCGTGGCGGCACGGTCGGTGACGGTCGAGGCGCGGCGCGGGACGTGGCGCCGCGTCGTCGACACGATCGACCTGGAGCTGGAGCCCGGCACCGTCGTCGGCCTCGTGGGCGAGTCCGGTGCGGGCAAGACGCTCTTCACGCGCGCGCTCGTGGGACTGCTTCCCGGCGGCACGCGGGCGAGCGGCACGATCGTGCTCGGCGGGCGCGAGTACGACGCGCGCAAGGGCGCGCGCAGCGCGCTCGGCCGCGACGCGGCGCTCGTGCAGCAGAACCCGATCACCGCGCTCGACCCCCTCGCGCGCGTTCGCAAGCAGCTCGTGGACGGCGTCCTGCGGCTCGGGCTGATGAAGCACGAGGCGGCCGACGCGCGAGCGCGCGAGCTGCTCGGGCGGCTCGGCTTCAACGACGTCGAGCGCGTGCTGCGGCTCTACCCGCACCAGCTCAGCGGCGGGATGGCGCAGCGCGTCTGCGTCGCGCTCGCGCTGATGCCCTCGCCCGAGCTGCTGATCGTCGACGAGCCGACGAGCGCGCTCGACGCGAATGTGCGCGTGCGCGTGCTGGAGCTGATCCGCGAGCTGGCGATCGAGCAGCGCGCGGCGGTCGTCTTCGTCAGCCACGACCTGTCGCTCGTCGGCCGCTTCTGCGACCGGCTCGTCGTCCTGTACGCCGGCCGCATCGTCGAGCAGGGCGACACCACCGACGTGATGGGGGTCCCGCGCCATCCCTACACGCAGGCGCTGCTGGGGTGCGCCGTCACGACGGAGGCGGTGCCCCGTCAGCCGCTGACGTCGATCGCCGGCGCACCCCCGGCGCCCGAGGAGTGGCCGGCCGGCTGCGTGTTCGCGCCGCGCTGCCCGCACGCGTGGGAGCGCTGCGTCGCCGAGCGTCCGCAGCCGACGGTGCTGAGCTCGTCCCACCAACCGCGCGACGCCGCCTGCCACCTCGTCGAGGAGGCCGGCGCCGCGGCCCCGCGACCGCAGCTCGTCACGAAGGAGGTCGAACGCCGTGCTTAGCGTCACGGACGTCTCGCGGCGCTACCCGCGCATGTCGCGCCCCGCGGTCGCGGGCGTGAGCTTCGAGCTCGACCGCGGCAGGACGCTCGCGATCGTGGGCGAGAGCGGTGCCGGCAAGTCGACGCTCGCGCGCATGATCGTCGGGCTCGAACGGCCCACGAGCGGGCAGATCGCGCTCGACGGGCGCGACGTGCGCACCCGCTACGGCACCGTCTCACCGCTGCAGATGGTCGTGCAGAACCCGTTCGACGGCCTCCACCCGCTGCACTCGATCGGCTGGAGCGTCGGCGAGCCGCTGCGCAGGCGGCCGCGGCGCGAGCGGCGCGCGCGGGTCGGCGAGCTGCTCGAGCTCGTCGGCATCGACGCCCGCCGCATGGGGGAGCGACCGCGCGCGTTCAGCGGCGGTCAGCTCCAGCGCGTCGTGATGGCGCGGGCGCTCGCGGCCGATCCGCAGGTGCTGATCTGCGACGAGCCGACGTCGGCGCTCGACGTCTCCGTGCAGGCGCAGATCCTCAACCTGATCCTGCGCCTGCAGTCCGAGCTGCAGTTCGCCTGCGTGCTCGTGACGCACGACCTCGGCGTCGTGCGCGTGCTCGCCGAGGACGTGCTCGTGCTGAAGGACGGCGCGGTCGTCGAGCAGCGCCCGGCGAACGACCTGTTCGCCGCGCCGGAGGCCGACTACACGCGCGAGCTGCTGGCGGCCGAGCGGCCGGTGGTTGCGGTCGGCGAGAGCTGACGGCGGGCGCGCACACCGACAACGAGCGAGAGCAAGGAAGGTCGCCCATGCCCCTGGGATCCCAATCGCAGAAGGTCAACGAGCTGCTGAAGGCGAAGGGCCTCGACCTCACGCAGCCGATCGAGCAACTGCGCGCGCAGATCACGCGCAACCAGGAGGCGTTCGCCGGGCCGTCGCCGTCCGTCGCCGAGGTCCGCGACCTCGCTCTTCCGGGACCGGCGGGAATCGTCGCCGCGCGCGCCTATCGGCCCGAGGACGAGCGGCCGAGCGGCGTGCTCGTGTGGCTGCACGGCGGCGGCTTCGCGTTCGGCTCGCTCGACGAGAGCGACGCAGTCGCGCGTGCGCTCGCGCGCGCGTGCGACTGCCTCGTGGTGGCGGTCGACTACCGGCTCGCGCCCGAGCACCCGTTCCCGGCGGGCGTCGAGGACTGCTACGCGGCCGTGCGCTGGGTCGCGGAGCACCTGCAGGAGCTGGACGCGGCGGGCCTGCCGGTCGCGGTCGGCGGCGACAGCGCAGGAGGTTCGCTGGCCGCCGCCACCGCACTGATGGCGCGTGACCGTGGTGGGCCGGAGCTGGCGCTGCAGCTGCTCGTCTACCCGATGACGTGCTGCGCGCCGCTGGAGCTGGAGTCGCGCCGCGCGCACGCCGAGGGCCTGTTCGCGACGTTGGCCGCGATCGAGTGGCTGTGGGAGACGTACCTCGACGGCGCCGACGGGACGCACCCGCTCGCCTCGCCGCTGCTCGCCGAGTCGCTCGCGGGCCTGCCGCCCGCGCTCGTCGTGACGGCCGAGTACGACGTGCTGTGCGACGAGGGCGAGCGCTACGCGTCGCGGCTGGTCGCGGCCGGCGTGCCGGTGACGGTGCGCCGCTGGCTCGGCGTGCTGCACGGCTTCCTCCAGCAGGGAGCGTACGTCGACGAGGCGGTCGAGGGCGTGGCCTGGATCGGCGCCGAGGTGCGGCCTGCGCTCGCGGGCGTCGCCGCGGGCGATCCGGTCTGAGCCGACGCGCTCGGCGGCCAGCGCGGGCCGGCGGGCGGGCGGGTGCGGATACGGGTACGGGCGCGCTATCCGCGCGCTGCATGCGAGCCGCGCAGCACCAGCCGCGTCGGCACGACGACGCGGCTGCCGGGGCGCTCCGGATCGCCGATGCGGTCGAGCAGCAGCGCGACGGCGGCGCGCGCCATCGCCGCGAGGTCCTGCCGCACGGTCGTGAGGCGGAAGGCGTCCCACGCGGCCATCGCGATGTCGTCGAAGCCGATCACCGTCAGCTCGGTCGGGACGTCGACGCCGAGCCCGCGCGCGGCGTTCAAGGCGCCGATCGCGATCACGTCGTTGGCGCAGAAGACGGCGGTCGGCCGCTCGGCAGCGGCGAGCAGCTCGCCCAGCGCGCGGTGGCCGGTGTCGTGGGAGAACGGGCCGCGGCGCACGCGCGCGGCGGGCAGCGCGATGCCGTGCGCGGCGAGCCCGGCGCGAAAGCCGGCCTCGCGGTCGCGGCCGGTGCTCGTGTCGGCCGGGCCGAGGATCGCGCCGACGCGCTCGTGGCCGAGCGCCGCGAGCTGCGCCGCCGCGGCCTGCGCCCCGTCGGCGTTCGCGCTCGTGCAGGCGTCGACCGTCTCGTCGTCGACCGAGCGGTTGAGCAGCACGACGGGCAGGCCGCGGTCGGCCAGCTCACGCGGAGCCGGCGAGTCGAGCAGCGTCGTGAGCAGGATCGCGCCGTCGACCGAGCCGTCGAGCAGCCGCTCGGTCGCGGGCGCTCCCTCCGGCGCGTCGGTCAGCACGACCATCCGCTGCTCGGCGCGCTCCAGCTCGCCGTGCAGGTGCTCGATCGCCTCCGTGTAGAAGGCGTTGCCGAGGTCGCCGACGACGACCGCGACCTGGCCGGTCGTGCGCGTCGAGAGGCTGCGCCCGCGGCGGCTCGCGACGTAGCCGAGCTGCGCGGCGGCGGCGGCGACGCGGCGGCGCGTCGCCTCCGCGACGCGCGGGTCCTCGCGCAGCGCGCGCGAGACGGTCGGCTGCGAGACGCCCGCGAGGCGGGCGACGTCGTGGCTGGTCGCGCGGGGCATCGGCGGACCCCAGCGTAGCCGGGTCGGCGGCCGGCTTGCATACGTATGTACGATCTCTCGCATGACTACGATCGCTGACGTTCGCTACTTGAAGCAGCCCGGCCCACCGGCCGCCGAGGCATCGGCGGAGGTGCGCCGGCGCGTGGAGGACATGCTGGCCGACATCGCGGCCGGCGGGATGGACGCCGTGCGCCGCTGGTCGCGCGAGCTGGACGGCTGGGACCCCGACTCCTTCGTCGTCGGCGAGGACGCGTTCGAGCGCGCCGCCGCGCAGCTCGACGACGTCCTGAAGGAGCGGATCGCCTTCGCGCAGGCGCAGGTGCGCGGCTTCGCCGAGGCGCAGCGCGCGACGCTCAGAGACCTGCGCGTCGAGACGCTCCCCGGCGTCGTGCTCGGCCACACGCACATCCCGGTCGGCTCCGTCGGCGCCTACGTGCCGGGCGGCCGCTACCCGATGCTCGCCTCCTCCTTCATGACCGTCGTCGTCGCGAAGGCCGCCGGCGTCGAGCAGGTCGTCGCGACCGCGCCGCCGCAGCGCGAAGGCGGGATCAACCCCGCGATGCTCTATGCGATGTGGACCTCGGGCGCCGACAAGGTCGTCGCGCTCGGCGGCGTGCAGGCGCTCGCCGCGCTCGCGTTCGGGCTCGTGGACGAGGACATCGCACCGGTCGACATGCTCGTCGGCGCCGGCAACGCATACGTCGCGGAGGCCAAGCGCCAGCTCTTCGGCCGCGTCGGGATCGACCTGCTCGCCGGCCCGACGGAGGTGCTCGTCGTCGCCGACGGCTCGGCCGACCCGCGCATCGTCGCCGCCGACATCCTCGGCCAGGCCGAGCACGGACCGACGTCGGTCGCCGGCGTGATCGCGATCGGCGAGGACGTCGCGCAGGCCGTCGCCGAGCAGATCGACGACCTCCTGCAGACCTGGCCGACGGCCGAGATCGCCGGGCAGTCGTGGAGCGAGCACGGCTGGATCGCGATCGTCGCCGACGACGACGAGGCGATCGCGCTCGCCAACCACGACGCGAACGAGCACCTCGAGATCCAGGTCGAGGAGCGCAAGCTCGACATGTACCGCGAGCGGTTGCGCAACTACGGCTCGCTGTTCCTCGGCGACCAGGCGACCGTCGCCTACGGCGACAAGGGCGTCGGCACGAACCATGTCCTGCCGACCTCGCGCGCCGCGCGCTACACCGGCGGCCTGTGGGTCGGGAAGTTCCTCAAGACGTGCACCTGGCAGCACCTCACGGAGGAGGGCACGCGCGCCGTCGCCCCCGCCATCGAGACGATCTGCGAGGCCGAGCACATGCTCGGCCACGGCCTCACCGCGACGATGCGGCTCGAGCGCATCGGCGCGCGCTGACGCGACGAGAGGACGATCGCGCGCCGCCGGCCCGGCGGCGCGCGCGTCGTCCCGCGCCGAGTCGGCCAGCGGGGAGGATGCAGTCAGTCCAGCGGGGAGATTGCAAACTGCGAAGGCCCGCGACTCAGCGGAACGCCTGAATCCCCGTGAGCGCGTGCCCGATCTGCGTCGCGGCGATCGGGCGGTCGAACTGGATCCGCTCCGTCGCGTACGCCAATGCTGCCGCGAAGCACGCGCTCCACACGATCCCGTCGCGCGCCTCCGCACGCCCGTGCTGATACTGACCGCGCGCGACGAGGTCGGCGATCGCGTCGCAACGGAGGCTGGCAGAGCGCCGCGGCTGCTGCACACCGTGCGCGGCGTCGGCTCACGCCGCCGGACTCGCCGTGGCGCTACGACCCGAACAGGTCGGCGGCCGTCACGAGCAGGACATCGTCCTCCTTCGCCGCCAACCGCAGCCGGTCGGTGAAGCGCTCGCGGGCGAACAGCGCGAGCCGGGCACGCGCAGCCTTGGGACCCAGCGCGTCCTGCTGGCGGCGCAGGTCCGCGAGCACGTCGATGTCGGCCGTGCGCCGCCATTTGCAGGAGCCGACGAGCACGTAGCGGTGGTCGCGCACGCCGACGACGTCGACCTCCAGGCTCCCGTCGCGCGACCACCACGAGCCGATCTCGCGAGGTCGGCCGAGCGCGGCCTCGTCGGCGTAGGTCGCGGCCCAACGCCGGCAGCACTGCTCGAACGCCCAGCCCATGACGTTGTCCAGGTCGGCGACGATCTCGTCCAGAACGTCGTCCACGCGGCCGCTCTCGAGCCGGCTGCGGTTGCCGGCGAGATAGCGGAACCAGAAGCGGAAGAAGGGGTCGGCGATCTGATTGCTCGCACGTCCCTCGGGGCCGCCGACGCCGAGCGCGTGGCGCGTGGTCACGTAACCGAGATCCTCGAGTCGCTCGAGCTTGCGTGCGAGGTTGCCGGTCTGCACGCCCGCACGTCGTGCGATCGCGTTGTGCGTCGTCGCACCCGCCGCGATCGCCCGCAGGATCGCGAGGTACGTGCCGGGATCGCGGATCCCCTCGCCTTCGCGCAGCAGGTGCCGCGGCTCGTCGTAGAGCGGTGCGTCCTTCGTCAGGATCCGCGTGGCGATCAGCCGTCTCAGCTCGCCGGGGCCGGCCCACAGCTGATACTGCGGCGTTCCGCCCAGCACTGCCCAGCGGCGCAGCAGGGCGACCGGGTCGGCGGTCGATGCGAACGCCGTCGCATCGCGGTAGTCGAGCGGATCGATGCGCGGTCGCGCCGTTGCCCGTCCGAACAGCGGCGCGCCGCGTTCGAGCATCCGCTCCATCAGCGTGAGTGCGCTGCCCGACAGCACGAGGGTGATCGGCACGTCGTCGCGATCCCAGCGGTCCCAGTGGCGCTGGACGATCGAGTCGAGCGCCGGCTGGGCGGCCTTGAGCCACTGGAACTCGTCGAGGATCACCGTCAGCGGCTTGCGCTGCGCCTGCTCGCCGAGGAACGTCAGTGCGTCGTCCCAGGTGGCGAACGCCAGCGACGGCGACCCGAGCAGCGTTCGTCCTGCCTCCTCGGCCAGCAGCTCGAGATGCTGGCGCTCGCTCTGCTCGTCGCCCTGAAACGAGACGGTTCGCTGCTTGGTGAACGTGTGCGCGAGCAGGAAGCTCTTGCCGACGCGACGCCGTCCGATCATCACGATCAGCGCGGCGCCGGGGCCCGATACGGCATTCCGCAGCAGCCGCTGCTCGCATTTGCGGTCGATCAGCTCGGGCATGCCAGTCAACTGTACCGTAAGTAGCTATTCCATAAGTTGCAATCTACGATATAGCGGCTTAGGAAGGAAGAAAGACGCCTGAGCATGGGCGAAAACGGGATCGAACGGTGGGCGAAAACGGCAATGGGTGCCTCAGCACTCCCGCCGTGGGTAGCGCGCGTGCAGCGTCGGCAGCAATGCGGCGAGGTTCGCGTACTCCTCGGGGCCGCCGGCCGCCGCCGCCGACGCGTCGCGGCTGCTGGGCCCACGTCTAACACGCCTCCACGGCGCGTTCCACGCCTGACCGCGCGCCACGGCCCTGGGTTGGACCCGCCGAGCGCATGGGTACCACGACCCGTGCCCGCCGCCCGATCGAGGAGGAGAGATGGGGAACCGTCGCAGCAGGGCCGCTCGTTGGATCGTCACGCTGCTGGCCGCCGTCGCGCTCGCGGCGGCGTTCGCGGTGCCGGCCGGTGCACGCGGGCACGGGCAGGCTGGCCACGAGCTGCACGGCAAGCCTGCGCACGGGCACGAGCGTGACCGCCACGGCCGCGGGCACGGCGACGACGGCCGCCACCGCGAGGGCACGCCGCTCACCGTCATGACGCGCAACCTCTACCTCGGTGCCGACATCACACGGCCGCTCGCGGCGCTCGCCGCGCCGCCCGACAGACAGGCGGAGGCCTTCGTCGCCGCGAACACGACGCTGCGCGCGATCGTCGACCAGACGAGCTTCCCGCTGCGCGCGAAGCAGCTGGCGCGCGAGATCCAGCAGCGCAAGCCCGACCTGATCGGCCTCCAGGAGGTCGCTCTGTGGCGCCACGGCGCGCTCGACGGCACCCCCGCCGAGACGGTCGACTACGACTTCCTCAAGTCGCTCACCGGCGAGCTGGCGGCGCTCGGCGAGGACTACCGCGTCGCCCACGTGCAGCAGGAGTCCGACGTCGCCGGGCCGGCGATCCGCGACGGCTCGCTGCAGAGCATCCGCCTGACGTTGCGCGACGTCGTGCTGAAGCGCGCCCACGACGGCGTGCACGTGACCGCCGCGAGCGGCGCCAACTACGCCGCGCGGATCCCGCTCACGATCGCCGGCGAGTCGCTGGCGTTCATCCGCGGCTACGACGTCGTCGACGTGAAGGCCGGCGGCCAGCGCCTGCGCTTCGTCAACACGCATCTCGAGTCGCAGCGCTCCGACGTCGCGTACGCGCAGGCGCAGGAGCTGCTCGCCGGCCCCGCCGCACCCGACGGGATTCCGACGATCGTCGCCTGCGACTGCAACTCCGACCCGCTCAGCACGACCGTCGACCCGGGCGGCACGCATGCCAACCGGGACCCGTACCTGCTGATCACCGGCTCCGGCTTCACCGACGAGTGGCTGAGGTTCGCGCCCGCCTCGGCCGGTTTCACGGACGGCCTCGGCGAGCTCGTCAACGACGCGCCGGCGACGGCCGCGGCCGCCTTCGACCACCGCATCGACATGGTCTTCGGCCGCCGCGCCGACGGCTCGCCGATGCCCGTCGAGCACGGCTGGGTGACCGGCAAGGACCCGAACGAGCGCACCCCGGCGACCCCGATCGGCCGCCTCTGGCCGTCCGACCACGCTGGGGTGGTGATCCGGCTGCGGCCGTGACGCGGGACCGCACAGCGGTGGGGCGGCCCGGCGCCCCACCGCACCGCCTTCCCTAGCATCGATCCACCGACCCGACACCGATCGGAGGGACGCGTGGCCGTCGAGAAGCCGACCTACTGCCGCATCTGCGAGCCGTTGTGCGGAATGGTCGCGACCGTCGAGGACGGGCGCCTCACGCAGCTGCGGCCCGATCCGGACCATCCGCTCTCGCAGGGCTTCGCCTGCCCGAAGGGGATCGCGTTCGAGCAGGTCCACAACGACCCCGACCGCGTCCTGCACCCGCTCAAGCGCCGGCCGGGCGCCAGCCCGGGCAGCTTCGAGCGCGTCTCGTGGGATCACGCGATGAGCGACATCGTCACGCGCCTGCGCGCCATCCACGACGCGCACGGCGCCGAGGCGATCGGCTGGTACTGGGGCAACCCGGGCGCGTTCAGCGCCTCGCACACACTGTGGATCGCGTCCTTCATGACGCTGCTCGGCTCGCCGCACCTCTTCACCGCCGGCTCGCAGGACGTCAACAGCCGCTTCGTCGCGAGCCACCTGCTGTACGGCTCGCCGCTCGTCGTGCCGATCCCCGACCTCGCGCGCAGCGAGCTGCTCGTCGTGCTCGGCGCCAACCCGCTCGTCTCGCACGGCAGCGTGCTGACGTCGCCGCGGATCAAGGAGCAGCTGCACGGGATCGTCGCGCGCGGCGGGCGCGTGGTCGTCGTCGACCCGCGCCGCACGGAGACGGCGAGCGCGTTCGAGTGGCTCCCGGTCACGCCCGACGGCGACGCATGGCTGCTGCTGTCGCTCCTGCACGTGCTGTTCGAGGAGGGCCTCGCTGACGCGTGCGCGATCGAGGACCAGGCGTCGGGCGCCGACGCGCTGCGCACGCTCGCCAAGCCGTTCACGCCGGAGGCGACGGCCCCGCACAGCGGCGTCGAGGCACAGCAGGTGCGCGAGCTGGCGCGTGCGCTCGCGTCGACCGAGCGCGCAGCGCTCTACGGTCGCACGGGCACGTGCCTCGGCCGCCACGGCACGCTCGTGAGCTTCCTGCTCGACGCGGTGAACGTCGTCGCCGGCAACCTCGACCGCGCGGGCGGCGCGATGCTCGGCACGCTCGGCGTGCCCGGCGAGCGCTGGTTGACGAAGCTGGCGATGCGCCTCGCGCCCGTCGGCTACGACCATCGCCGCAACCGCCTCGGCGGCTTCCCCGAGGTGCTCGGCTCCGAGCCCGCCAGCCTGATGGCGAAGGAGATCGCGACGCCCGGGCCCGCGCAGGTGCGCGCGCTGTTCGTGTCCGCCGGCAACCCGGTCCTGTCGGTGCCGAACGGCGACGAGCTGGAGGCGGCGATCGGCCAGCTCGAGCTGTGCGTCTCGCTCGACCTCTACGTCAACGAGACGAACGCGCATGCCGACTACGTGCTGCCGGCGACGACGATGTACGAGCGCGCCGACTTCCCGCTGCCGTTCCAGGCCTACCTCACGACGCCGTTCCGCCAGGCGACCGAGGCGGTCGTGCCGCCGGCCGGCGAGGCGCGCGAGGAGTGGGAGGCGATCGACGTGCTGATGCGGGGGATGGCACGCCGCACGCCGGGCCTCGCCGCGCTGCAGCTCGTGCGCCGTGGGCTCGGGCTGGTCGGCCGGAGATTCGAGCCGCAGCTGCTGATCGACCTCGTCGTGCGGCTCGCGGAGGGCGGCGACCGGCTCGGCCTGCGCCGCGGCGGGCTCACGCTCAGACGGCTCCTCGAGCAGCACCCGCACGGGAAGGTGCTGCGCCCGCACCTGCGCGCCGGCGTGCTGCGGCGCGTCGTGCTGCACCGCGACCGCCGCGTCGCGCTCGACCACCCCGAGATCGCCGAGGAGGTCGCCGACCTGCGGGCGCGCGTCGCGGCCGGCGCGGACGCGGACTTCCCGCTGCGCCTGATCGGGATGCGCGAGCTGCGCTCGGAGAACTCGTGGATGCACAACGCGCCGCTGCTGTTGCGCGGCGGGCGCAGACAGCGCGCACGCATGCACCCCGCCGACGCGGCCGCGCTCGGGCTGGAGGACGGCGCGACGGTGCGGATCGTCTCGCGCCACGGCGCGATCGAGCTGCCGGTCACGCTCACCGACGACCTCACGCAGGGCGCCGTCGCGGTGCCGCACGGCTGGGGCCACAAGGGAACCGGCGGCTGGAGACGCGCGAACGGCGCGGCGGGCGACGGCGGCGTCAACGTCAACCTGCTGATGTCCTCCGAGCCCGAGGACCTCGAGCGCCTCGCCGGGATGGCGCACCTCAACGGCGTGCCGGTGCGCGCCGAGGCGGTCGTGGCGGTGGCGGCATGAGCGGCAGCGCGCAGGCGCCTGCCGCAGCGGCCGCCCACGAACCGCCTGCGCCCCCGGCCCGCCGGCCCGGTGGAGCCCGCGGCGCGCTGCCGCCCGGCCCGCGCGCCCCCGCCGCGCTCAACTTCGTGCGGCTCGCGCAGCGGCCGCTCGAGACGCTGCTCGGCTGGCATCGCCGCTACGGCGACTGCTTCACCGTCCGCTACCCGGTCTTCGGCACCGGCGTCTACGTCGCCGATCCCGAGGCGATCAGAGCGCTCCACACGGGCGATCAGTCCGACCTGCGCGCGGGCGAGGCGAACGCGCCGCTCGGGGCGGTGCTCGGGAAGCGCTCCGTGCTCGTGCTCGACGGCGCCGAGCACCTGCGGCAGCGTCGCCTGCTGCTGCCGCCGTTCCAGGGCTCGGCGGTCACCACCTTCCGCACGGTGATCCGCGACGTCGCCGAACGCGAGGTCGCGAGCTGGCGACCTGGCGAGCAGATCGTGATGCGCGAGCGCATGCGCACGCTGACGTTCGAGGTGATCGCGCGCGCCGTCTTCGGCGTCGAGCAGCAGGAGCGGATCGAGCGGCTGCGGCGCGCGCTGCTCGCCGTGATCGACGTTCAGTACGCGTTCCTGCTGCCGGACGCGTTGCAGCGCGACCGCGGGCCGCTCAGCCCGGGCAGGTACGTGCAGCGCCGGCTGCGCGCGGCCGACGCGCTCCTGTACGAGGAGATCGCGCGGCGCCGCAGCGCGCCCGACCTCGACGAGCGCACCGACGTGCTGTCGCTGCTGCTGCGCGCCCGCGACGAGGACGGACGGCAGATGACGGACGCTGAGCTGCGCGACGAGCTGATGACGATGCTGCTCGCCGGCCACGAGACGACTGCGACCGGCCTCGCGTTCGCGTTCGACCTGCTGCTGCACAACCCCGGGGTGCTCGCGCGGCTGCGCGACGAGCTGTCGGCGGACGGCGGCGGCGACGGCGACGGCGGATCGGCCTACCTCGACGCCGTCGTCACCGAGACGCTGCGGCTGCGCCCGATCATCGACGCCA
>Ga0210410_10000873_pt1 | contig 29852 bp, 25 predicted proteins | sample IncBWC4MmetaG_FD_161058 | JGI IMG/M metagenome (GOLD analysis project Ga0210410, IMG submission 161058) | Forest soil microbial communities from Barre Woods Harvard Forest LTER site, Petersham, Massachusetts, United States - Inc-BW-C-4-M | ecosystem: Environmental > Terrestrial > Soil >...
CGCGATCGACGAGCGCCTCAAGGCGCGCCGCGACGACAAGCAGTTCCAGGCCCGCCTGCGCCGGCTGATGGCCGAGAACCAGCGCGCGCTCGAGCGGCTGGCGCAGTAGGCGGACCGACCCTCGCCGCCTCGCGGCCGGCCCGCCGGTGACGGCCTTTTGACGCGACGGCTCGCCACTGTGGTTGCACGGTATCTAGATGCTTGCGCGGCGCGCCATCATCTGTGCATGCGGGCGATGATGCTGGACGCGCCGGGGCGGCCGCTGCGGGCTGCCAAGCTGCCGGATCCGGCCCCCGGGCCGGGCGATGTCCTGCTGCGCGTGCGCGCGTGCGGGGTCTGCCGCACCGACTTGCACTTGCGCGACGGCGAGCTGGAGCCGGGACACGTGCCGCTCGTGCTTGGACATCAGATCGTCGGCGAGGTGCTCGTCGCCGACGCCATCGGGACGCACGCGATCGGCGCGCGCGTGGGCGTGCCGTGGCTCGGCTGGACCTGCGGCGAGTGCCGCTATTGCCGCAGCGGCAGGGAGAACCTGTGCGAGCGCGCCCGCTTCACCGGCCGCGACGTCGACGGCGGCTACGCCGAGCTGGCCGTCGCCGACGCGCGCTTCTGCTTCCCGCTCCCGCCCGCGGCCCAGTACCCGGACCTGCAGGTGGCGCCGCTGCTGTGCGCCGGCCTGATCGGCCATCGTGCGCTGCGGATGGCCGGCGACGCCGAGCGGGTCGGGCTCTACGGGTTCGGAGCGGCGGCCCACATCGTGTGCCAGGTCGCCGTGCACGAGCGCCGCTGCGTCTACGCGTTCACCCGCCCCCGCGACGCCGCCGGTCAGGCGTTCGCGCGCGAGCTGGGCGCCGTCTGGGCGGGCGCGAGCGCCGAACAGCCGCCCGAGCGGCTCGACGCCGCGATCGTCTTCGCCCCCGACGGCGCGCTCGTCCCGGCCGCCCTGCGCGCGCTCGCGCGGGGCGGCACGGTGATCTGCGCCGGCATCCACATGTCCGACATCCCCTCCTTCCCCTATGAGGAGCTGTGGCACGAGCGCTCGATCCGCTCCGTCGCGAACCTCACGCGCGAGGACGGCACCTCGTTCCTCGCGATCGCGCCGCGGATCCCGGTCCGCACGCGTGTCACGACCTACCCGCTCGACGGGGCGGAGCAGGCGCTGCAGGACCTGCGCACAGGCGCCTTCGAGGGCGCGGCGGTGCTCGCCATCTGAATGTGCGAGCCTTCAGCCCATGCCCCTCATCCCCATGGTCATCGAGCGCACCGCGCGCGGCGAGCGCGAGTTCGACATCTACAGCCGGCTGCTCAACGAGCGGATCATCTTCCTTGGCTCGCCGGTCGACGACCAGATCGCGAACCTCGTCGTGGCGCAGCTCCTGCACCTCGAGTCGCAGGACCCCGACAAGGACATCTCGATCTACGTCAACTCCCCCGGCGGCTCGATCTACGCCGGCCTCGCGATCTACGACACGATGCAGTTCATCAAGCCCGACGTGTCGACGATGTGCGTGGGGATCGCGATGTCGATGGGCTCGCTGCTGCTGACCGGCGGCGCGAGAGGCAAGCGCATGGCGCTGCCGAACAGCCGCATACTGATCCACCAGCCGTCGGCCGGCTTCGAGGGCCAGTCGACCGACATCGAGATCCACGCGAGAGAGATCATCAAGACGCGCAAGCGGATCGACGAGATCTACGCGCACCACACGGGGCAGCCGGAGGAGCAGGTCAACCACGACATGGAGCGCGACCGCTTCTTCACCGCCCAGCAGTCGGTCGAGTACGGCCTGATCGACCGCGTCATCGAGCACCACTGACCGCAGGAGGGGAGCCGGCATGCCGATCGCAGAGCGGACCGCGCAGACGACCTGGGAGGGCTCGCTCACGAAGGGCGGCGGTCGCGTCACCGGCGCGAGCGGCGGCTTCGGCGAGCTGCCCGTCACGTGGGCCTCGCGCACCGAGCGCTCCGCGGGGCAGACGAGCCCCGAGGAGCTGATCGCGTCCGCGCACTCGTCGTGCTTCGCGATGGCGCTCTCGCACGAGCTGGGGCAGGGCGGCCACGAGCCGCAGCGGCTCGACGTGACGGCCGTCGTGACGCTGGAGATGGTCGACGACGCGCCGACCGTCACGCGCTCGGCGCTGACGGTCGCAGGCGGCGTGCCGGGGATCGACGCCGCCGGCTTCGAGGCGGCGGCGCAGTCGGCCGGGCGGAACTGCCCGATCTCGCGACTGCTCGCCGGCGGCGCGCAGATCACGGTCGACGCGACGCTGGAGTAGCCGTCAGGCGATCGGGTGCTCGATCGCGCCGAGCCCTAGCCGGCCGCGGCGGCGACGCGCTCCTCGTCGCGTGCCTCGACGTGCGTCACCGGCAGCCCGATCCCCCGCGCCTTGCTGACCAGGTCGAGGCGCAGCCAGCGCGAGAGGCGACGTGGCAACGTGGAGATCACGATCTCGTCGTAGGGCGCGCGGTTGATGGCGTCTTCGATCGCCATCAACGGCTCGGCGTCGCCGACGTGCCCCGTGACAGGCGTTCCGGCCGCCGCGCCGAGCAGCGGCAGCGCCTTCGCGAGCGTTCCCTCCGCCTCGCCCGCGTCGCCCTCCTGCGGGTCGACGACCTTGTGCAGCCCGTGGGGGTGGGCCGGCACGACGAGATGGAACGTCGCTGGTCCGCGCCGCACGCGCGCACGAACTGCGTCGCAGAGGCCTTCGGTGGCCGCCGTGCGGTTGGCGACCAGCAGCACGCGGGCCGGCGCGGGATCGGACATGGCGTACCCCCGGATCTCGATTTGCGGTTGACAGCACGATCATTCCCACCGGGACGCGCCGCGCAACGTGCGACGGCGCAACGCGACGCTGCCAGACGCCGCGCAACGCGCGCGGTGCGGGTAGCGTGTCTGAGCATGCGCCGCACGCGTGGCCTCAGCACGCGACTCGTCGCCGCGATCAGCCTGCTCGCCGCCCTGCACCTGACGGTCTTCGTCGTGCTGCTCGTGACGCTCCACGACCTCGGCGCCGCCGACCGCGAGGCGCGAGCCGTCGCCAAGGTGGCGATGACGTCGAACGACATCCGCATCGCGCTCGCCCACGACGACGCGCCGGGCATGCGCGCAGGGGCCGTCGCGCTCGCACAAGCGGGCCGCGCCGCCGGCCAGCGCGACACGACGGCGCTCGCACGCGACGTACGTGCCTACGCGGTTGCGCACCCGGTGGACCGCGCCCTGTATCCCGAGACGCCGGCAGCGCGTGCCCTCGACGGCCGGCTCGAGACGCTCGTCACCCGCGAGCGCGCTGCGCGCACCGCCGAGCGCGACCGCGTGGCTCGCCTCACCCGGCTCGCCTGGATCGCCGGCACGACCGGCGTCGTCGCCACGCTGCTGTGCGCGATCGGCGTCATGCTCTACCTGCGCCGTGCGCTGCTCGCGCCGCTGCGTGGCGTCGTCGACGCGGCGCGACGGCTCGCCGCGGGCGACCTGCACGCCCGTGTCGGTCGTCGCGACGGGATCGGCGAGGTCGGCGAGCTGGCGCGCACCTTCGACCAGATGGCCGACTCGCTCGAGGAGAGCCGCGCGGCGCTCGAACGCCAGAACCGCGAGCTGGCGCAGCAGCGCAGCGAGCTGATCGAGGCGGTCCGCTCGGCGCGCGAAGGCGCGAGCATCGTGCGCGCGGTGCTCGACACGACGCCCGACGCGATCGCGCTGCTCGACGGCGACGGCGCCGTGATCGTCGACAACCCGCCGATGCGCGCGGTGCGCGCCGCCTTCGCCATGCACGCGACGACGCTCGATCCGCGCACGCCGTTCGTGCGCGACGGCGCAAGCCGCGATGGCGCCGACGAAGCCGAGCGACGCGACGAAGTCGTGCTGCCGGGCGGCCGCCGCACGTTCGCGCGCTACGCGGCGCCCGTCCACGACGGCCGCGGTCGCCTGATCGGCCGGCTGCTGGTGGTGCGCGAGATCACCGCCGAGCGCGAGGCGGAGCGCGCGAAGCAGGACTTCTTCGCGCTCGTCTCGCACGAGCTGCGCACGCCGCTGACGGCGATCCTCGGCTACGTCGAGCTCGTGCTGAGCGACGACGCCGCGCCGTTCCCGCCTGAGCACGCGCGCCACCTCGAGGTGATCGACCGCAACGCGCACCGGCTCGTGCGGATCGTCGGCGACCTGCTGTTCGCCGCGCAGGTCGAGGGCGCACCGCTGCTGCTGGAGCCCGGCGAGCTCGACCTCGTCGCGCTCGTGCGGGATGCGGTCGAGCTGGCGCGTCCGCACGCGGAGCAGGCCGGCGTCGCGCTGGTCGAGGAGCTCGAGCCCGTCGAGCGCTGCATCGGCGATCGCGACCGGATCGCGCAGGTGCTCGACAACCTGCTCTCGAACGCGTTGAAGTTCACGCCGCTCGGCGGCCGAGTCGTCGTGCGCCTCGCGAACGACGGGGCGCAGGCACGGATCGAGGTCGCCGACACCGGCGCCGGCATCGCCGCCGACGACCAGCCGCATCTGTTCGACCGCTTCTACCGTGCGCGCAGCGCGACCGTCCGCTCGGTTCCAGGCCTGGGGCTCGGGCTGACGATCGTGCGGACGATCGTCGAGGGCCACGGCGGCACCGTGTCCGTCGACAGCGAGGTCGGTCGCGGGACGACGTTCACGATCCTGCTGCCGGCGGTCGGTAGCGGTAGCCGAAGCCGCGCACCGTCTCGAGCGGACCACCGTTCGACGGCTCCCAGCCCAGCTTCCGACGCAGGTAGCCGACGTAGAGCTTGACCTGGTCGCCACCGAAGCCCTCGACGTCGCCCCACACCAGCTCGAGCAGGCGCGTGCGGCTGAGCGTCTCGTTCGGATGCCGCACGAACGCGGACAGCAGCTTGAACTCGAGCGGCGTCAGTTGGACCGGACGCCCGCCCTCTCGCCCGCCGACCGTCACCTCGCGGCTCACGTAGTCGATCCGCAGCGCAGCGTCCTCGTAGGCGGGGCGCACCTCGGGCGGCCCGCTCGTGCGGCGCAGCAGCGCCTCCACGCGGGCGAGCAGCTCCTGACGGCCGAACGGCTTCGTGACGTAGTCGTCGGCGCCGCTGCGCAGCCCGCGGACCTTGTCGAGCTCGCCGGCGCGCGCGGTCAGCATCAGCACCGGCACGTCGCTGAGGTCGCGGATGCGCTCGAGCGTCTGCCAGCCGTCGAGCTCCGGCATCGCGACGTCGAGCACGACGAGGTCGGGAGCGTCGCTCTCGAGGCGCCGCAGCGCCTCGATCCCGTTCGCCGCCTCCACGACGGTGTAGCCGGCGCGTTCGAGCAGAACCCGCACCAGGCGGCGCACATCGTCCTCGTCCTCCACGACGAGCACCTCTGCCGACTTCACGTCCCCTGCATACCAGACCCGCGCCAGCGTCCGTGCGCCCGGAACCCCAGTCTTATGCGCGGCCGGTGAGGCGCTACGCGAGCCGCGCCGCCAGCGCGCGGGCGCCCATGTGCGCGATCGCCTGGATCGAGATCTGCGGGTTGACGCCGGAGGAGGTCGGGAAGGCAGAGCCGTCGAGCACGTGGAGGTCGCGCACGTCCCACGTCTGCGCATTCGGGTCGCACACGGAGGTCGCCGGCGAGCCGCCCATGCGCGCCGATCCCATGATGTGGAAGGAGCCGAGCTGACAGCGCCCGTTCGCGTAGCCGCAGGCGTCGGCGTCGCGCATGAAGCGCGCGCGGCTGCCGGACCCGCCGCGCCCGCCCGCGCTCGGGTCATAGGCGACCCAGTCGCTGTGCGAGGTGAAGATCCGCTGCGCGCCTGCCGCCTCGTGCATGCGCGCGGCGCCCTCGATCCCGACGCGCAGATGGCGCGTGTCGTAGTCCGACAGGCGGTAGCGGACGACCGGCTCGCCGTCGCGGTCGATGCGCACCTCGCCCCCGTCGCGGTCGCGCAGCAGGACGCCGAACGCAACGGTGTTCGAGATCGCCTGCATCAGCTCGTGGTGGGCGCGCGCGCCGCGCCAGGGCATGAACGGCACCGCGAGATGCGGGTGCCCGGCCGCCGTCTCGTACTTCACGCCGTAGCCCTCGTCGAGGTTGCGGTGCTCGTCGGAGTAGAGCGCCTGCATCGTGCCCTCCCACGGCCGCAGCTCCTCGTCGTAGACGCCCCACACGGCGGTCGCCGGGTGCAGCCGCAGGTGCTTGCCGACGTTCGGGTTCGTGAGGCCGGAGCGCTTCAGCAGCGCGGGCGTGTGGAGCGCGCCGCAGGCGGCGACGACGGCGCGCGAGCGGACGGTCAGGCGGTGGCCCTGGTCGGTCGTGGCCGTCACGCCGCGCGCGGCGCCGCCCTCGACCGTGACGCGGTCGACGGCGACGCCGACGACGATCCGCGCGTCCGCCCCCTGCGCGTCGCGCAGCCAGGTCTTCGCGGTCGACTGCTTCGCGCCGCGGCGACAGCCGAAGCCGCAGTAGCCGCAGTCTCTGCCTTGGTCGCACGCGCCGCTGACGTTGCGCGGCATCGCGTCGATGTGCCAGCCGAGCGCCAGGCAGGCGTCGCGCAGCTTCTGCTCGCGCGTCGAGGGATCGTTGTGCTCCTGGTTGACGCCGAGCCGTTCGCAGACCGCGTCGAGCGAGACGGTGAAGTCGGCGGACGCGAACGCGGGAACGCCCTGGGAGGCCCACTCGGCGCGCACGTCGTCGGGTGTGCGAAACGACGTCGAGTAGTTGACGACGGTGCCGCCGCCGAGGCAGGAGCCGGCGATCAGCCCGACCGACTGGTCGTGGGTCGCTGCGGGCGCGCCGGAGTAGAGGGTCGTGAGGGCCTTCAGCTCGGCGCCGTCGAAGTCGGCGTCGTCGTAGTAGCCGCCGCGCTCGAGCACGACGACGTCGAGTCCGGCTTGGCTCAGCACCGCGGCGGCGGTGCCACCGCCGGCGCCCGAGCCGACGATGCAGACGTCGCAGTCGAGCGTCGTGCTCTCGTCGATCGACAGCGGCGTGAGCTGCTTGGGCGGCGGGTCGTCCAGCGCGCCGAGGGGGCCGGGATAGCCGATCGCCTCCCACACCGGGCTCGGGCCGCCGCCGAGCGCCGGCAGGCCGTAGTAGGTCAGCAGCGCGGCCTTGCGCAGCGCGTGGAAGGCGGCGCGACGCTGCGGCACGCGACTGTCGCACCAGCTAAGCAGCACCTGCTCGCGCCGCTCGCGCGGGAGGGAGCTGAAGCGGTGAAGCCCGCCGCCGCCGAGCGCCGTGACGGGCGCCGTGTCCCACAAGCCGAGCAGCTGCTTCAGCTCGCGCCGCGACGCGCTGCGCGGATCACGCGCGACGAGCGCCAGGACCGCGTCCGGCACGCCCAGCTCGCTCGCGCTCGGGAGGCCGATCGCGGGCGGGCAGAAGGTGTCGCAGATCGCCTCGAGCGACCGGCGCTGACGCGGCGTGAGCTCCATCGCGGCTCCTCCTCGTGCGACGCAGACGGGTGGCGCCAGCCTACCCGCGTGCGCCGGCCGCGGCGGCAGCTCGGCGCTGACGCGCGGCTCAGGCGGCGAGCGCGGCGGGGAGCTCGTGGAGCGTGGCGATCGTGGCGATGCCGGCGGCGGGCGCGCCCGCGTCGGCGGAGACGCCCGTGCCCGGCCGGTCGAGCCAGATCCCGCGCAGGCCGGCGGCCATGGCGCCGTGCGCGTCGAGGTCGAGGCGGTCGCCGACGTGCGCGGTCGCGGTCGGCGCGACGCCGAGCCGCTCGCAGGCGAGCGCGAAGATCGCGGGATCCGGCTTCGCGAGCCCGACCTCGGCGGAGGCGACGACGAGCGGGAAGCGCTCGGCGAGGCCGATCGCGGCGAGCTTCGCGCGCTGCGGCTCCCCCTCCCCGTTCGTCACGACGCCGAGCGCCGCGGCCGGATGCGCGGCTGCGAGCGCGGCGAGCCCCGGCAGCACGTCGTCGAACGCGCGCCACGCGCCGCGGTAGTGGCCGAGGTAGCCCGCGAACCACGCGTCCGCCTCGGCGTCGGCGGGCTCGGCGTGGCCGAGCGCCGCGTGCAGCCCGCGCACCCGGCGGCGCCGCTGCTCCTGGAACGAGCAGCGGCCGGCGGCGTACTCGTCGTAGTGGAGCGCCTCGAGCCGGCGCCACTCGCCGTCGAGCCGCGCCAGCTCGTCCTCGGCGAGGCCGGGCAGCTGCTCGGCGACGTGCGCCGCCAGCCCCGCGACGCGCGCGCCGTCGTGGTCCATCAGCGTCCCGTCGAGGTCGAACAGGACGGCGCGCACGACGCCGCGGCTCAGGCCGGGTCGAGCACGGCGCCGAGGCGCCGCTCGAGCGCGCCGCCGAGCACCTCGCGGACGCGGCCGTCCTCGAAGCGCTCGACGAGCGCGGCCAGGAAGCCCTCGATCACGAGCCGCTTCGCCGCCTCCTCGCGCAGGCCGCGCGAGCGCAGGTAGAAGAGCTGGTCGGGGTCGATCTGGGCGATCGCGGCGGCGTGCGTGCAGCGCACGTCGTTCGCCTGGATCTCCAGCCCGGGGATCGCATCCGCGTGCGCGCGCTTCGACAGCAGCAGGTTGCGCGACTCCTGAAACGCGTCGGTCTGCTGCGCGCCCGGGTCGACGATGATGTTGCCGCGCCAGACCGCCTCGGAGCGGTCCTGCAACACACCGCGGAAGGCGAGGTCGGACGTCGTGTGCGGAGCGGCATGCTCCTGCGTCGTGTCGAAGTCGACGTGCTGGCGGCCGTGCGGGGCGTAGGCGCCGGTGACTCTGCCGTCGGCGCCCGGGCCGGCGAGCTTCGTCTCCATCCGCACCTTGCCGCGCGCCGCGCCGAAGCCGAGCGCGACCCAGTCGAGCGCGCCGTCGCGCGCCACCTCGGCGCGCTGCGTGCCGAAGATCCAGCTTCTCTCGCTCAGCGCCTGGCCGCAGACGAAGCGCAGCCGCGCGTTCTCCCCGACGACCAGCTCGACGACGGTGTTGAAGACGGAGTCCTGTGCGGGGTCGCCGGACAGGTACTGCTCCCACACCTCCGCCTGCGCGCCGTCCTCGACGACGATCAGCGTGCGCCAGTCGAGCGCGCTGCGCTCGGCGCCCTGCACGGCGGTGACGAGGACCGGCCGGTCCAGGGCGGTGCCGGCCGCGACGTGCACGAACGCGCCACCGCTGAAGCCGGCCTCGTTGCGCGCGACGAACGCGTCCTGGTCGGTGACGATCGAGCCGAGATGGCGTTCGACCAGGTCCGGCTGCTCGGCAGCGGCGCGCTCGAGCGAGGTGACCGTCACGCCCGCGGGGAGGTCATCGGGCAGGACGATCGTCGTCGCGTCGACCTGCGTCAGCACGTACGGCGCCTCGAGCCCCTGGAACAGCGCCTCCGCACGCTCCACGGCGCCCGCGTCACCCGCGCTCGCAGGCGCATACGCCGACAGATCGAGGGCCGAGATGTCGGTGAACTCCCAGCCGGGATTGCCCTTGAAGCGGGGCAGGTCGAGCGTCGATGCGAGTGAGGCGGCGCGAGCACGGCGCTCAGCGAGCCAAGCGGGGGATTCAAGAGTGGTGGTCATAGGGCGCAGAGTTGAAGGGTCGGAGTTGCCGGGATCGGGTGAGGCCGGCGAGCGGATCGGCGTGCCTGGCAAGGAAGCAGGGGTGAAGGAGTTGCAGAGCTACTTCGAACCCCGATGACGCAGACCACCCGCTTCGCGGGCGGTGCCCGCGCGCCGAGGCGCCGCCAGGCTCAGCCGATAGAGCCCTCCATTTGGAGCTCGATCAAGCGGTTCATCTCGACCGCGTACTCCATCGGCAGCTCCTTCGTGATCGGCTCGATGAAGCCGTTGACGATCAGCTTCGACGCCTCCTCCTCGGAGATCCCGTGCGACTGGAGGTAGAAGACCTGCTCCTCGCCGATCTTCGAGACGGTCGCCTCGTGGCCGACGTCGACGTCGTCCTCGCCGATGCGGATCGTCGGGTAGGTGTCCGAGCGCGAGTGCTCGTCGAGCAGCAGCGCGTCGCAGACGACCTTCGACTTCGCGCCGTGCGCGCCCTTCGCCACCTCCAGCAGGCCGCGGTAGGAGCCGCGCCCGCCGTCCTTCGAGATCGACTTGGCGAAGATGTTCGAGGTCGTGTTCGGCGCCGCGTGGACGATCTTGCCGCCGGCGTCCTGGTGCTGGCCAGCGCCGGCGAAGGCGATCGAGAGGATCTCGCCGTGCGCCCGCTCGCCCATCAGGTAGACGGACGGGTACTTCATCGTCAGCTTCGAGCCGAGGTTGCAGTCGACCCACTCGACGGTCGCGTCGGTCTCGGCGACCGCGCGCTTCGTGACCAGGTTGAAGACGTTCTGCGACCAGTTCTGCACCGTCGTGTAGCGGATCCGCGCGCCGGGCTTGGCGATCAGCTCGACGACCGCGGAGTGGAGCGAGTCCGACGAGTACGTCGGCGCGGTGCAGCCCTCGACGTAGTGCACGTGCGAGCCCTCGTCGGCGATGATCAGCGTGCGCTCGAACTGGCCCATGTTCTCCGTGTTGATGCGGAAGTAGGCCTGCAGCGGCATCTCGACGTGGACGCCCGGTGGCACGTAGACGAACGAGCCGCCCGACCACACCGCGCTGTTGAGCGCCGCGAGCTTGTTGTCGTTCGCGGGGATGATCGTCGCGAAGTACTCGCGCACCAGCTCCTCGTGGTCGCGCAGCGCGGAGTCCATGTCGAGGAAGATCACGCCCTGGTCCTCGAGGTCTCTGTGGACCTGGTGGTAGACGACCTCGGACTCGTACTGCGCGCCGACGCCGGCGAGGAATCTGCGCTCGGCCTCTGGGATCCCGAGACGGTCGAACGTTCTCTTGACGTCCTCCGGAACGTCGTCCCATGAACGCTCGGCACGCTCGGAGGCGCGCACGAAGTAGTGGATGTTGTCGAAGTCGACCTCGGCCAGCAGCGGCGAGCCCCACGTCGGCATCGGGCGGGCGAGGAAGTGGTCGAGCGCCTTGAGGCGGAACTCGCGCATCCACTGCGGCTCGCTCTTGAACTCGGAGATCTTCTCGACCAGCTCGCGGGACAAGCCCTTCGGCGCCTTGTACAGGTAGTTCTCGGCATCGTGGAAGCCGAAGCGCTCCTGGTAGTCCGCGTTGATCCCCTTCAGGCTCTGCTGCTCGGCAAGCACCTCGGGCGTGGCCATGTCAGTCAACCTCCAGCTTGATCACGTCGTCGACGACGACCACGGGAAAGGTGTCCACCGGCACGTAGGCCGGCAAGGTCAGGGGCTTGCCCGTCTTGAGGTCGAATCGCGAGCCGTGGCGCGGGCACTCGACCGTGCACGTCGCCGCGTCCAGCTCGCCCTCGGCGAGCGGGCCGTCATCGTGCGAGCAGCGGTCTTCGATCGCGTAGAACGTGCCGCCGCAGTTGAAGACGCCGATCTCGAGCTCCTCCCACTCGACCAGGCGCATCGCGCCGGGCGGCAGATCGGTGACGGGGCAGACGGTGATCGTTTCAGGCAAGGGGAAAGTCCTAGTGCGGCGATCGGATTTACGGCCTGAAGTGTAGCGAGCGAGGCCGCGGGTGCCCTACGCGGCCTCGTCGGCGTCCGGCCAGGCGGCGGCGCCGCCGAGCGCGGCGCTCTTGAGGACCTTGAGCGACAGCAGGGCGCACTTCATGCGCGTGGCTGAGATGTCGATCCCGAGCAGGTCGAGCACGAACGACTTGTCGAGCGCGAGCAGCTCGTCGACGGGCATGCCCTTGACCTCGTCGGAGGCCATCGAGGCGGCGGCCTGCGAGATCGCGCAGCCGTGCCCGGAGAAGCGCACGTCGGCGACGCGACGCTGCTCATCGACGGCGATCTGGACGCGCAGCTGGTCGCCGCAGAGCGGGTTGCTGTCCTCGAACTCCAGCTCCGGCGACACCAGCTCAGGCGCCGGCGGCGACCAGTTGTGGGGTCGCTTGTAGTGCTCGAGGATGTACTCGCGATAGAGGTCGTCCATCGCCCTACACCCTAGCCACAGTGGGGACCAACCCTTGGCTCCCGTAGACGGTGCGTCGAACTACTTTACTTCTGGGCAACGCCATACTAGGATTTGCCTTGGTTGGCTGGGGGCGTGCTCTGCGCGCAACTTTCCGGTTGACCTGCCGCCCATTGACTTGCTCGCGGGGACGCGAGACGAGGCAGCGGCGAACCGGCGAGGGCCGTCGCGACCACGGCCCTCGCCGCCTTTAAGCGGTCGCCTCGTCGCGCCTGGCTGCGTCATCGGTCGCTCGCCTGCGATTGCAGGCCACGCTCCCTGCTTCCTTGCCAGACACGACGATTCTTCCCGCTTAAAGGCGGCTTTCGCCGGGCTAGTGCTCACAAACGAAAGACTCTTCGGACCTCGTGGAGGCCCTCGACGAGTGCGTCGACGTCGTCTTTCGTGGAGTGCGCGGCGAAGCTTGCGCGGGTCGTGGCGGGGACGCCGAGGCGGCGCATGAGCGGCTGGGCGCAGTGGTGACCGGCGCGGACGCAGACGTTGCGGCGGCCCAGCAGCTCGGCGACGTCGTGCGGATGCACGCCGTCGAGCGCGAACGAGACGAGCGAGCCGCGGTGCTCGGCGGCCGGGCCGTAGATCGTCAGCCCGGGCACCTCGGCGAGCGCGTCGAGCGCGTAGGCGGTCACGGACTGCTCGTGCGCGCGCACCGCCTCCACGCCGAGCGCGTCGAGCCACTCGACCGCCGCGCCGAGGCCGGTCGCCTCGACATACGGCGACGTGCCGGCCTCGAACTTGTGCGGGATCTCGGCGAACGTCGAGCGCTCGAAGTCGACCGAGGCGATCATGTCGCCGCCGGTCAGGAACGGCGGCATCGCCTCGAGCAGCTCCCGCCGCCCGTGCAGCACGCCGACGCCGGTCGGTCCGTAGACCTTGTGGCCGGTGAAACCGTAGAAGTCGGCGCCGATCGCACGCACGTCGACGCGCAGGTGCGGCACCGCCTGCGCCCCGTCGACGAGCACGACGGCGCCGGCCGCGTGCGCTCTGGCGACGATCTGCTCGACCGGGTTGACCGTGCCGAGCACGTTCGAGACGTGCGCGACCGTCACGAGCTTCGGGCCGCGCGCGAGCAGCGCGTCGAGCGAGTCGAGGTCGAGCCGGCCGTCCTCCGCCAGCTCGACGTACGCGAGCTGCGCCCCGACCTCCTGTGCGAGCTGCTGCCACGGCACGATGTTCGCGTGGTGCTCCATCGGCGTGAGCACGATCGTGTCGCCTGCGCTCAGATTGTGCCTTCCCCAGGCGTACGCGACGAGATTGATCGCCTCCGTCACGTTCTTCGTGAAGATCGTCTCGGCCGTCGGCGCGCCGATGAAGCGCGCGATCCGCTCGCGCGCCCCCTCGAAGCGCTCGGTCGCCTCCTGCGCCAGCGTGTAGACGCCGCGGTGGATGTTCGCGTTGTGCAGCCGCAGCGACGCGTCGAGCGCGTCGAGCACCGCCTCCGGCTTCTGCGAGGTCGCGCCGCTGTCGAGGTAGACGATCCGCTGCCCCGCGATCTCGCGCTGGAGGATCGGGAACTGCGCCGCGACCGCGGCGGCGTCGAACGTGGAGCTGGCGGCGGTCGCGGACATCGTGAGGGCCTAGGCCGCGGCGGCCTCGACCTCCTCCCTGATCCAGCCGTAGCCCTTCTCCTCCAGCACCGTCACCAGCTCGGGACCGCCCTCCTTGACGATCCGGCCCTGGTACATGACGTGCACGTGGCTCGGCTGCACGAGGTGGAGGATGCGCTGGTAGTGGGTGATGATCAGCACGCCCATGTGGTCGCCCGCGATGGCGTTGACGCCGTTGGAGACGACGCGCAGGGCATCGATGTCGAGGCCCGAGTCCGTCTCGTCGAGGATCGCCATCTGCGGTCTCTGGAGCGCGAGCTGGAGGATCTCCATGCGCTTCTTCTCACCGCCGGAGAAGCCCTCGTTGAGGTAGCGCGCCGAGAACTCTCTCGGCACCTCGGTCAGGCGCATCGCGGCCTCGACCGTCTGGCGGAAGTCCTTCAGCGAGATCGGCTCCTCGCCGCGCGACTCGCGGTGCGCGTTGAGCACCGTGCGCAGGTACTTCGTGACCGTCACGCCCGGCACGGCGACCGGGTACTGGAAGGCCATGAAGAGGCCCATGCGGGCGCGCTCGTCGGTGTCGGCCTCGGTGATGTCCTCGCCCTTGAAGAGGACCTGGCCCTCGGTCACCTCGAGGTTCGGGTGGCCCATGACGACGTTCGCGAGCGTCGACTTGCCGGAGCCGTTCGGGCCCATCAGGGCGTGGATCTCGCCCTTGCCGACGGCGAGGTCGAGACCCTTGAGGATCTCCTGCTCGCCGGCGCGGACGTGGAGGTTGCGGATCTCGAGCTCGGCCATGGTCTCCTGCGTGGGGTTTCGGGGGAGGGAAGTCAGGCCGCCGGCACGGCGGCGGCGGGGGAAGCGGCGGCGTCGACCGTCGCGGCGATCGTCGGAGGGACCGACGCGGCCGCCTCGCGGCGCGAGAAGTCCACCAGCTCCGCGAGCGTCGTGGTCTGCAGCGAGCGGGCGATCCCGCCCTGCACGCGCATCCACAGCAGCTTCGTCGCGCAGTGCTGGTGCTCGCCGGCCACCGACGGCTGATGCGAGCAGAGCACGCGCTCCGTCGTCTCGGTCACGAAGCACTCCATCGGGGCGATCGCGCCCTCGAGCGCCTGCACGACCTCGTCCATCGTGATCTGCTCGGCGGGACGGGCGAGCCAGTAGCCGCCGTGCGCGCCGCGAGCGCTCATCACGAGCTCCGCTCTCTTGAGCCGTGCGACGACCTGCTCGAGGTACGCGAGCGGCAGCCGCTCGGCCTCCGCGATCGCCTTCAGGCTCGTCGGCTGCTCGGGCGTCTGCCGCCCCAGCTCGACCATCAGGCGGACGCCGTACTCGGCCTTCGAGGAGAAGATCACGGGGGAAATCCTACCAGCGCGGTCGGTTAATCTGCGGTCGCACGGACACGCCGCCGGCGCCGCTCGGTCATGATGCGGAGCGGTGGAAGCATCGACGGCCCCCACGCTCGCCGGCCAGGACGAGGTCGCGCACATCGCAGCGCTCGCGCGCGCCGGCGGCCGGCTCGGGATCGACACGGAGTTCATGTCCGAGGGGCGCTACCGCGCGTTGCTGTGCCTCGTGCAGGTCGTCGCCGACGACTCCGATGCCCCCGGCGGGACACGCATCGCGCTGTTCGACACGCTCGAAGCACTCGACCCCACCCCGCTCGCCGAGGTGCTCGCCGATCCGCAGATCGAGATCGTGCTGCACGCCGCGCGCCAAGACGTCGCGCTGCTGCGGCGCGTCTGGGACACCGAGGTCACGAGCATCTTCGACACGCAGGTCGCGGCCGGCTTCGCCGGCCAGGGCGCGCAGACGGGCTACGGCAACCTGCTCGGCGGCGTGCTGAGACTCCACGTCGCCAAGAGCGCGAGCTACACGCGCTGGGACGCGCGCCCGCTGACGGCCGAGCAGCTCGCCTACGCGCGCGAGGACGTGCTGCACCTGCTGGAGCTCAGCGACGCGCTGCACGAGCGGCTGGAGGCGAAGGGCCGGCTCGAGTGGGCACGCGAGGAGTGCCGTCGGCTCGAGGGCGCGAGCGACGAGCGCGATCCGGAGACGGCCTTCGAGCGGCTCCCGCGCGCCGCCTCGCTCGACCCGCGCTCGCGCGCCGTCGCGCGTGAGCTGGGCGCGTGGCGCGAGCGCACCGCGTCGGCCGAGGACAAGCCGGTCGGCACGATCCTGCCCGACGCCGCGCTCGTCGAGATCGCGAAGCGCAAGCCGGCGAGAGCGTCGGAGCTCGAGCAGATCCGCGGCCTGCACGGCGGGCACCTGAAGCGGCGCGGACCCGAGCTGATCGCCGTCGTCGAGCGCGGCTGCGCCGCGGAGCCGATTCCCCGCGAAGCGCGCGGGCCGGGCTCCGAGCCGCGCGACGCGCCGCTCGTCGCGCTCGTCGAGGCGGTCATCCGCTCGCGGGCGATCGAGGCCGGACTCGCCTACGAGCTGGTCGCATCGCGCGCGGAGCTGGAGCGGATCGTGATCGCCGCGCGGCGCAGCGAGCCCGAGCCCGACGTGCGCGCGCTCGACGGCTGGCGCCGCGAGCTCGTCGGGGCCGAGCTGGCGGAGCTGCTCGCCGGGCGGCGCGCGGTGACGATCGAGGGCAGCCGGCTCGCCGTGCACGACGCGGTCCAGCCGGCCGTCTAGAACACCTGCGCGAGCGAGCGCCGGCGGTGCCGCCGCGGCGGCTAAGCTGCGCGTCGTGCAGGGGATCCGTCGCATCGCAATCGCCGTGCTGCTTGCGCTCGCAGCCGGCGGCGCCACCGCGACGGCCGCCGGCCCCGGCGGCGCGGCCCCGGGCGACACGCCGCCCGGGAGCACGAGCGGTGGCGGCGGCAGTGGTGGAACCACCCCGACGCCGGCGCCGACGACGCCGATCGCACCGCTCGGGTCGGTTCCGCTTCACCTGCACACCGCGACGCTGACGCAGGACGGCGGCGTGCTCGTGTGGTCGCTCACGGCCTCGCGGCCGTGGACGCCGGCCACGCTCGGCACCGCCGCGCAGTCGCTGTGCGTGCGGCTCGTCTACGAGACGCAGGGCTTCAACTCGCGCGACGTGTGCGTGGCCCCATCCGGCTCGACGCTTCGACTGACGTACGCGCGCGTGCTGCGCTCGGGCGGGCACGGACCGTCGCATCCGCTGGGCGGCCGGGTCGCCCGTCCCGACGGGCGCTCGCTCGTCGCGCGCTTCGACCCCGCGAAGCTGGGGATCCCCTACAGCTCCGTGCGCTGGCGCACGCTCGCGAGCACAAGCGGCTGCGCACTCGCCTCCGGCACGAGCTGCTTCGACGCGCTGCCCGCCGATGGCGCGGTGCTGCGCCTGCGCGCTCCCCAGCCGGTCGGCTGCACGCCCGCCGGTCCGGCGTACGTGACGAACGGCTCGCGTGGCCGCCACGTGGTGGCGCTGACGTTCGACGACGGCCCCTCGCCCTACACGTCGGCCGTGCTCGACGTGCTGAGACGCGAGCAGGTGCACGCCACCTTCTTCGTCATCGGCCAGCAGGTCGCCGGCGGCGCGGCGCTCGTGAAGCGCGAGCTGGCCGAGGGCCACATGGTCGGCGACCACACGTGGAGCCATCCGAACGTATCCGGCGGCGGCGCGTTCGCGTCGGGCCAGATCACCTCGACCGCGAGCGCGATCCAGCGCGCCACCGGCTTCCGCCCGTGCCTCTTCCGCGCCCCGTACGGCGCGGTCAGCTCCTCGCTGATCGGGCTCGCGCACGGGCTCGGCTTCACGACCGTGGAGTGGGACGTCGACCCGCAGGACTGGTCCACCCCCGGCAGCGGCGCGATCTACTCGCGGATCGTCGGCAACGTCCACGATGGCTCGATCGTGCTGATGCACGACGGTGGCGGACCGCGCTCGCAGACGCTCGCCGCGCTCCCCGGCATCATCCACACGCTCAAGGCGCGCGGCTACGGCTTCGTCACGGTCCCCGAGCTGACCGGCGCGAGACTCCGCTTCGGCTGATCGCCCCGGCCCCCCGTCTGGACGCGACCCACTGCGTCCAGGGGGCGTCCAACCTCGAATGTCGTGTTCCCGGATTTTGGTATGGTGCGGGCGGGATCCGGGAACGCTTCCGTTCCTTGCTGCAAGACGACTCTGGGAAGTCAATCGACGACGTGTCCGTTCGACGGCGTCCGCCAGGGATGGCTGCGCGTCGTCGGCACGCGGGCCGGGGGAGGCGACATGCCACGAGGAGACCAGGGCAGCAAGCCACGCCGGCAGTGGGCGCCGGATGCCCGTGCGCTGAGCGTCGTCGGCGACCGCTGGGTGATGGTGATCGTCCGCGACCTCGCCTCCGGCCCGCTGCGGCTGGAGGCCCTGCGCCGCTGGCTGCCCGGCGTCTCGGCGGGCGCGCTGGAGTCGCGCCTGTCGCGAATGGCGGAGGCGGGACTGATCACGCGCCGTCGCCGCCGCTCGCTGCCGCCGCGCGTCGACCTCGAGCTGACCGAGCGTGGCCACGCGCTCATGGAGGCGATCGGCGAGCTCGCGCGCTGGGAGCTGCGCACGCACTGGTCGCGCCCGCGCGAGGACGAGTGGGTCGACGTCGGTGCCTGCTTCCGCCTCGCACCGTTGCTGCCGCGCGCCGCCGCCACCGCCGACGGCCGCCTCGTGCTCACGATCGCCGACGCCTCCGGCGGCCCGGAGCACTACACCTTCGTGCGCGACCACGGCCGCGCCCGCATCGAGCACAACGACTCACCCGAACCGGACACACGCATGAGCGGCGCCCAGGCCGCCTGGGTCAAGGCACTCAGCCCCGAAGGCGCCCCGTCGACCCTCAAGGTCACCGGCAACGGCGACCTCGCCGCCGAGTTCCTCGACCTCTTCAAAGCACACCTCGACTAGCAACCACAACGCGCCGACAACGCCGGCACCCACAGAGCCGACCGCTTTCTGGCGAGCGCATCGCCGTGGCTGGCAAGGACGCAGGGAGCGTGGGCTGCAAGCGCAGCCGAGCGACCGAGGACGCTTGCCAGGCGCGGCGAGGCGCCGTCCAGAAAGTGGTCGGCGGCCAGCGCGTCCCCCACGCGCTGGCCGCCGAGGGCCATTGGAGCCACCGAGGCGGCTCTAATGGCGGTTGGCGGCGACGCCTGCCGATTGCGACAACGTGGCGGAGGTCCCGGGGTAGAAGACGTCGAGCATCCCCCGAGCTCGACGGCTCCGGGTCCACATCCCATCGCCACGCTGCGCACGCAGGCACGAGGCCGCCGTGCACTGCCGATCGTGATGCGTCGCGCCTCCGTGCGCTGGCGTGTTGCTGCCTCCGTCGCGCTCGTCCGCCCCGTGCAGGAGGACGGAGGTCGCGAGCCGGCGCCCACGGCGATCATCGACCGACAGATCTTGCGAGATTGAGTGACCTGCTGCCGCAACGACCTGCGATTGAGCCTTTGCGTGCAGCAACGAGCCTCCCGACCTCGAGCTTTAACGTTCGGAAATACGAAGAACTGTTGTTGAACGTGCATCGCCGCAGCGCGCCGATACCGCGTTCCCCCTCCATGCGGGCGACTTCTTCAGTCGATCGCGAAGGGCACGCTAACGCGGCCGGCGCGCCACGTCAAGCGATTAATTTGATTGATCAGACAAGCTCCGCCGCTCGCGCGAGGCTCAGTTGACGAAGCTCCCGGAACGTTCATTGTTCGCGTTCGCGAAGAACACGAAGACGGCGTACGGAGGCCCTGGACGCATGTCCGAAGGAGGCGCGTCGGCGCGCTCTCCTCACGCCTCGGCGCCGCCGCCGATCGCGTGCCGGGAGAGCCGCTCGAGCGCGCGCACGACGGTCGAGTTGTCGGCCTCGCCATGGCCGCGGCTCTGCTCCGCGCGGAAGAGCTGGTCGACGATCGCGGTCCCGGGCAGCGCGACGCCCAGCTCGCGCGCCGTCGCCAGCACGATCGCGAGGTCCTTCGCGTGCAGGTCGAGCTTGAAGCCCGGCGTGAAGTCGCGCGCGAGCAGCTTCGGGCCGCGCACCTCCAGCACGCGGCTGGCCGCGAGCCCGCCGCCGAGCGCCTCCACGATCACGGCCGGGTCGACGCCCGCCTTCGATCCGAGCACGAGCGCCTCCCCGAGCGCCTCGAGCGTCAGCGCGACGACGACCTGGTTGCACGCCTTGACGACCTGTCCGGCCCCGCTCGGCCCCACGTGCGTGATGCGGGCGCCGAGCACCTCCAGCACCGGACGGGCGCGAGCGAGCGCTCCCGCGTCACCGCCCACCATGATCGACAGCGTGCCCTCCTGCGCGCCGACGTCCCCGCCGCTGACCGGGGCGTCGAGCATCGTCGCGCCGCGCGCCGCGGCGTCGGACGCCAGCTCGCGCGCGACGCGCGGCGCGATCGTGCTCATGTCGACGAGCACGTCGCGTGAGGCGGCGCCGGCGAGCACGCCGTCGGGCGCACGGTAGACCGCCTCGACGTCGGGCGAGTCGGACAGCATCGTGATCGTGACGGCCGCGCGCTCGGCGACCGCCCGCGGGGAGGCGGCGCGCTGGGCGCCGTCGGCGACGAGCGCGTCGGCACGTGCCGGCGTGCGGTTCCACACCACGAGCGGGAAGCCGGCGCGCAGCAGGTTGCGCGCCATCGGGGCGCCCATGATCCCGAGGCCGACGATGCCCACGACCGGCTTGGCGCCCGCGGGCGGCGCGTCAGGCTGCTGGGCTGGCGGATCGGCGTGCATCGCGGCCTCCGGGAGGTCGGTCGTTTCCGTAGTATGGAAATGTCCGTCATACCACGGGCAGGAGAGACGAGGCGATGCCGAGCACAGCCAAGCACCCCACCGTCGTGCAGTCCGTGGTGCGCAGCTTCGAGCTGCTCGAGGCGGTCGCCGCGGCCGACGAGGCCGGGCTCGTCGAGCTGGCCCACCGCACCGGTCTTCAGCCGAGCACGACCCACCGGCTGCTCGCGACGCTGATCGAGTGCGGCTACGTCGTGCAGGACCCGCAGACGAGCCGCTACCGGCTGAGCCTGAAGGTCGTCGAGCTGGCGGGCGGCCCGGAGCACCGCACCGAGCGCCTGCGCACGGCCGCGCGTCCGCATCTCGTGGCGATCCGCGACGCGACGAACGAGACGACGAACCTGTGCGTGCTCGACCGCGACACGGTCGTGTATGTCGACCAGGCCGAGAGCGCGCACGCGGTGCGGATGCTCACGGAGATCGGGCGTCGCGTGCCGGCGCACGCCTGCGGCGCCGGCAAGGTGATGCTCGCCCATCAGCCGCCGGCGATGATCGCCGCGCTGACCGCGCGCGCGCCGTTCGCCGCGCTCACGCCGCACACGCTGACCACGGCGGCGGAGCTCCAGGTCGAGCTGCGGCGCGCGCGTACGCGCAAGTACGCGATCGACCGCGAGGAGTACGAGGAGGGCGTCGCCTGCGTCGCCGCGCCGATCTTCGACGCCGACGGCGAGGTGCTGGCCGCGGTCAGCGTCTCGGGCCCGACGGCGCGCCTGCTGCGCCACGACCTCGGCGAGCTCGGCGAGCTCGTGCGCTCGCACGTGCAGGAGATCTCGCGCGAGCTCGGCCACGAGCCGGCCGACGAGCCGGCCGCGCCGGCGCTCGCCTGACCTGACGTGCCGCCGCGGCGCGACACGCTGCCGGAGGAGGGCGCGCCGTTCGCGGCCGAGGTCGTCGTGCGCGGCCAGCGCTTCGCGAACGAGGACAGCGGCTTCGCGGTGCTCGACGGCGAGGCGGACGGGCAGCACGTCGTGCTGGTCGGGCCGCTCGCGCACCTCGAGCCGTACGAGCGCGCGGCGGTGACGGGCGCGTGGGTGCGCGACCCGCGCTACGGGCCGCAGGTGAAGGTGCGCGAGGCGCATCCGCTCGCGCCGGCGGACGAGGACGCGCTCGTCGCCTACCTGCGACGCGTCCGCCACGTCGGGCCGAGACGCGCCGCGGCGCTGTACGCCGCGCATGGCGAGGGCGTGCTGAGCGCGATCGACGCCGACCCGCGTGCGGCGTTCGCGCGCGCAGGGCTGTCGGCCACGCGCGCCGGCGAGGCGGCGCGCTCGTGGGACGCGCTGCGCGCCACGCGCGGGCTCCACCTGCTGCTCGCGCCGCACGGGCTGGCGCACCTCGCGGCGCGGATCCACCGCCACTACGGCGACCGCGCGTACCGCATCGTCGCCGAGCGACCGTACGAGCTGACGGCCGTCTTCGGCGTCGGCTTCGCGACGGCGGACGCGATCGCGCGCGGGGTGGGAATCCCGCTCGAAAGCCCGGCGCGGGCGCGGGCGGCGATCCTGCACGTGCTCGCCGAGGCGGAGCGCGACGGCTCGACGTGCCTGCCGGAGGGCGCGCTGCGCGCCGCCGCCGGCGAGCTGCTCGGCCGCGAGTCGCCGGACGGGGAGCTGGTGCGCGAGATGGCCGAGGCGGGCGACCTGGAGCTGGACGTGGATCGCGACGCGACGGCGGACGGCGACGCGGTCTGGGTCTACCGCGCCGACACGGCGGCACTCGAGCGCGAGCTTGCCCAACGCGTCCATGGATTGCTCGCCGATGAGCCGTCGCCGAAGCTGCACCCGCCCGACGCGCCACCCGAGGACGTCCTCCCGGACGGCGGCGAGCTGGCGCCGGAGCAGTGGGCCGGCGTGCAGGGCGCCTTCGCCCACCGCTTCTCGCTCGTCACCGGCGGCCCTGGCACCGGCAAGACCGCCTCGATCCGCATGATCGGCGCGATCGCGGCGCAGCAGCGCGCGTCGCTGCTGCTCGTCGCGCCGACGGGGCGCGCCGCGCTGCGGATGCGCGAGGCGACGGGGCTCGAGGCCTCGACGGTCCACTCCGCGCTCGGCTGGATCCCCGGCGAGGGTCCGACGCTCGACGAGGACGACCCGCTCCAGACCGACCTGCTCGTCGTCGACGAGACGTCGATGGCGAACCTTGAGCTGCTCGTGACGCTGCTGCGCGCGGTCGGTCCGAGAACGCACGTCGTGCTCGTCGGCGACGCCGACCAGCTCGCGCCCGTCGGCGCCGGCAAGCCGTTCGCGGAGCTGGTCGCGTCGGAGCTCGTGCCGACCGCGCGGCTCGCGCACATCTTCCGCCAGGCGGCCGGCTCGATGATCGTGCAGGGCGCGCACGCGATCCGCGTCGGGCGCGCGCCCTCCTTCATGCACACGCAGGAGATGCGCCACGACCTGTTCCTGATCGAGCGGTCCGACCCGGTCGCGGCGCGCGAGCAGATCGCGGGGCTCGTGAGCCGGCGGCTGCCGGAGCACTACGGCGTCGACCCGGTCGACGACGTGCAGGTGTTCGCGCCCGTGTACCGCGGCGAGCTGGGGATCGACGCGCTGAACGACGCGCTGCGGGCGGCGCTCAACCCGCATGGGAAGCCGGTCGGCAACGGGCGGCTGCGAATCGGCGACAAGCTGATGCTCGTCGGGCGCAACCTGCACGAGCTGGGGATCATGAACGGGACGCTGCTGCGGCTGCTGGAGGCACTCGACGGAGACGCCGACAGCTCCGAGGACGAGGACGGTGACACGAGCGCAGGCGGGCTGCTCGTCGCGACCGACGCGGGCGCGGTGATCGAGATCCCCCCGGCGGAGGTCGGCCAGCTGCGGCTCGCGTACGCCTGCTCGGTGCACCGTGGGCAGGGGATCGAGCTGCCGATCGCGATCGTCGTCGCCCACCCGGCCGCGGGCGGCCGCTTCCTGCGCCGCGAGATGCTCTACACCGCGATCACGCGCGCGCGGACCGCAACCGTGGTCGTCGGCACCCGCGCGATGGTCGCGCGCGCGGCGGCGACCGCAGACGTGGGTCGCCGCCACAGCCGCCTGGCGGTGCGACTGGCGCGGGCGGAGGGCTGAGCGCGAGCGCGAGCGTCGACGGCGCGTTCGTCGGCTTCGCGCAGGCGCTCGCGCTCGTGCCGGGCGTCTCGCGCTCCGGCGCGACGACCTGCGCGGGACTGCTGCGCGACCTCGACCGCGCGGCGGCGGCGCGATACTCGTTCCTGCCGTCCGTCCCGGCGGTCGTGCTGTCGGGGCTGTTCGAGCTGCGCCACATCGGCGGCGGCGGAGGCGCAGGCGTCGGCCCGACGGTCATCGCCGCCGTGCTCGCGTTCGTCACCGGCTACGCCTCGATCGCGTTCCTGCTGCGCTACCTCGCCCATCACACGCTCGGCGTCTTCGTCGCCTACCGCGTCGTGCTCGGCACGCTCGCGATCGTGCTGGCGGCGGTCGGCGCGATCGGCTGACGACCGCAGAAGCTCATCCGTTTGGCCAGACGCAGGCGGCCGCGGGCGCGCTAGTCTCGCCGGCCGTGGAGTTCGAGGTCGCCCCCACCGAAGCCGCGCTGCACGAGATCCCGCTTGGCGGCAGCCCGTTCCCGCCGATCGCCAACTACGGCTTCCTGTCGGACTGCGAGGTCTGCGCGCTCGTCGCGCCGAGCGGCAACGTCGAGTGGATGTGCCTGCCGCGGATGGACGGCCCGAGCGTCTTCGCCGGCATCCTCGACCGCCATGCGGGCCGCTTCCGCGTCGGCCCGCGCGACGAGGCGGTGCCCGCCGATCGCCGCTACCTGCCCGGGACGATGATCCTCGAGACGACGTGGGGCACGCCGACCGGCTGGCTCGTCGTGCGCGACGTGCTCGTGGTCGGGCCGTGGCACCACGGCGACGAGCGCTCGCACCGTTACGCGCGCTCCCCGCGCGACCACGAGGCGGCCCACGTGCTGCTGCGCACGATGCGCTGCCTCAACGGCTTCGTCGACGTCGAGATGGACTGCGAGCCGGCGCACGACTACGCGCGCAGACGCGGCAGATGGCACTACGACGGCGAGGGCTACGGCGACGGCGTCTGCACCGTCGAGCGGGGGGGCATGCAGCTGCGCCTGCGCACCGACATGCGGCTCGGCTTCGAGGGCCCGCGCGCGCGAGCCGAGACGCGCATGCGGGCAGGCGAGACGCGTTACTGCGCGCTCGGCTGGAGCTCGCACCTGCCGCCCGCGACGTACGAGGAGGCCGCCGACCAGCTGTCCGTGACGGGCAACTTCTGGCACGAGTGGATCAGCCGCGGTCGCTTCCCGGACCATCCGTGGCGCGTCCACCTGCAGCGCTCGGCGCTGACGCTGAAGGGCCTCACCTACGCGCCGACCGGGGCGATGATGGCCGCCGCGACGACCTCGCTGCCCGAGACGCCCGGCGGCGAGCGCAACTGGGACTACCGCTACACCTGGCTACGCGACTCGACGTTCATGCTGTGGGGCCTCTCGACGCTCGGCTTCGACCGCGAGGCGCACGACTTCCTCTACTTCATCACCGACCGCCTGGAGGAGGGCGGGCAGCTGCGGATCATGTACGGGATCGACGGGCGCGAGCGCCTCGACGAGGAGGAGCTGCCGCACCTGTCGGGGTACGAGGGCGCCAAGCCCGTGCGCATCGGCAACGACGCGTGGGACCAGTGCCAGCACGACGTGTGGGGCGTGCTGCTCGACTCGATCCGGCTGCACGTGCGCTCCGGCGACCGGCTCGACGACCGCATCTGGCCGCTGATCGTGCAGCAGGTCGACACGGCGGTCGCGGAGTGGCGCGAGCCCGACCGCGGGATCTGGGAGGTGCGCGGCGAGCCGCGCCACTTCACGTCCTCGAAGGTCTTCTGCTGGGTCGCCGCCGATCGCGGCGCGCGCCTGGCGCGACTGCGCGGCGACCGCGACGCGGCGAAGCGCTGGCGCACGGCGGCCGACGAGATGCACGACGAGATCTGCGACCGCGGCACCGACGAGCGCGGCGTCTTCGTCCAGCACTACGACACCGACGCGCTCGACGCCTCGCTGCTGCTGATCCCGCTGCTCGGCTTCCTCCCCAGCAGCGATCCGCGCGTGCGCAGAACGGTGCTCGCGATCGCCGACGAGCTGACGCTCAACGACCTGGTGCTGCGCTACCGCGTGGAGGAGACGGACGACGGCCTGTCCGGCGACGAGGGCTCGTTCACGATCTGCTCCTTCTGGCTCGTGTCCGCGCTGGTCGAGATCGGCGAGGTCCAGCGCGCCCGCGACCTCTGCGACAAGCTGCTCTCCTACGCCAGCCCGCTCGCGCTGTACGCGGAGGAGATCGACCCGCACAGCGGCCGCCACCTCGGCAACTTCCCGCAGGCCTTCACCCACCTCGCGCTCATCAACGCGGTGATGCACATCATCCACGCGGACGAGGCGCTGGTGGACGACCCGCGCTGAGGCGGGCACCTCAGCACGCGACGGTGGTGTCGGCGCTGGCCACGGCGCCCTGGTTGAACGTGAACTCGCCGTGGATCCGGGCCTTCCCGCTCTTCGGGCAGCGCACGGCCTCGATGTAGCCGCGCTTCACGCCATGGACCATGCGTGTCGCACCGGTCGTGACGTCAATGCGCGAGGTGACGACGTCCCCTCCGAGCACCGACCTGAGCGAGTCCGGGAGGACCACCGTGAGCTTGTTGGCCCAGCGGCCGCCCTTGAGCGTCACGAACGGCGCCGCGAACGTCGCGTTGATCAGCGCCGGGGTCGTGATGCTCACGTTCATCGTGATGCTCCGGCCGCCAGGTCCGTTGAACATGGTGATGACGGCGCCCGACGTCACGCCGAGCGCGATGGCGGTGCCCGCCGCCGTCCCGCTGCCGATCTTCGATCCCTTCGGGCAGACGGAGAGCCGGCCATTCGCCCGGGCGAGCTTCGCGGCGTCGCACCAGGGAAAGAGCCGGCCGTTGACGACTGCGGTGCGCGCGAAGAGGTAGTCGAGTCGCTGGAGGACGAGATCCGCGCCGGGCGGGACGCTCGTGAAGCGCGTGTTCAGCGTGAGCGTGAACGGCGTGCCGGCCGCCAGTCTGTGGCTGTCCGGGGCGATCCTGCCGCTGAGCTTCACGACGGGGGCGGGGGCGGCTGCCGTCGCTGGAAGCGCGGCGACGACCGAGAGCGCCAGGGCAAGCGCGGTGGCGGTGACGAGGGAGGCGCGGACGGTACTCCGGAAGATGGACATACGCCCAGGCTAATACTTATAGTCTGCTATTACAATATGGGTCTGTATCCTCCTGGGTGGGCAGGCGTCGCGTGGGGCTCGACGAAGTAGGGAGCAAGGGCTGCCGGCTCGCATCACATCGGTTTCTGGTTTGATGCGGCCGGTGCGACGGGTGGCGCTGTTTGCGGTCGTGCTGACGGTGGGCGTCGCGGCGCCCGCTGCGGGGTGGGTCGAGCTGCCGCCCCATCCGATCCCCGGCGACGGCGTCGCCGACTGCCTGCGCTCCGCCGGGCCGGGCCGGCTCGCTCTCCTGGGCCGGCTCGGAAGGACGACCTCCGCGATCGACCTGCTGACCGTCGGCTCCCGTGGGATCGCGCCCGGGACGACCACGACCCTCGGATGGCTCGCCACGTGCGCCGAGGTCGGCACCGCTCCGGGCGCACGGGCGCTGCTCGTCGGCTCAGTCGTGCACAACCGCAAGACCTTCCACTCGGTGGTGCAGGCCGCCGAGCCGGGTGCGACACCGGTGACGCTCGGGCCGGAGGCCGTGTTCGACGGGCCGCCGTCGGTTGCCGTCGCTCAAACCGGAGCGGCGGTCGTCGCCTGGGTTGAGGCCCTGCAGGGACGTGGACCTCTGGCCGAGCATGTGCTGGCAGCCGTCCGCCCAACCGCCGATGCGCCGTTCGAGGCTCCGGTGATGCAGGGCAACGGCTCGCTGTCGGCCAGGCATCCAGCTGTGGGAATCGACGCGGCCGGACACGCGACCGCCGTGTGGGTGTCTCGCGGATCGCCTCGCGGGGCAGCCTTGCTGCGCATCGCGAGCACGACGGACGGCGAGCGCTTCGCGGCGCCGCAGTCGCTTGCGTCCGCTACGGGCAATCAGGTCGCGCTCGCCGTCACGCCGGCCGGCCGCACCCTCATCGTCAACTATGGCTTCGGCTCCGTCACGGCGTACGAGCGCGCGGCAGGTGCGTCGACGTTCGCTCCCGTCGCCCTCCCCGTCTCGGGATCGCTTGACGAACTGGCCGTCGCCCTCGCCGACGACGGCAGCGCCGTGGTCGCTGCCCGCTCCGCCCCGGGCCCCACCTCTGCTCTGCTGCGCAGGCCCGGCGGCGTGTTCGGGCACGAGCAGTTGCTCGAAGGCGGCCCAGCGGACAATGGCTCGTCGAGCGTCGGCTACGTGCCGTCCGACAGCTCCGGGCCAGCGCCACCCCCAGATGTGCAGGGCAGCAAGATCACGGCCGCGCTCGACGGATCCGGTCGCGTGCTCGTCACCTGGGTCGATCCCGGCGAGCGCAACAGCGCGGCCTCGGCGCATGTCGCGCGAGGAACGATCTCGGGTGGGCTCACCAGCGCGGTGCGGGTCGGCAGCCCCTGCCGGGCGGCGAACGCGGCGCAGCCGCTGATGCTCTCCGACGGAGGGCTTGGCGCGGCATGGACCGACAATGCCCGCATGCAGATGCAAGACGCCGGCGACACGCTCCTTGGCGGTGGCCTCCTGCACGTCTTGGTGCCGGGTCGAGAAACGCCGACTTCCGACGGTCCATCGCCCGGCCTCTCCGCGAGCCTGCTCGGACCGCGCGCGCTGCACGGCGGTCAGGCGCTGCGCCTGCGCGTCCGCTGCCGCCGCGGACCCTGCGTCGTGCGCGCGATCGCGACGGCATACGCACTCGACCCGTCCTCCGGCAACACATCGCTCGTCGGCAACTCCGTCGAGCTGTCGCGCGGTCGCCCCAGCGTGCTCACGCTCGAGCCCTTCGCCGGCCAGACCTTCGCCCGCAGAGGCGAGGCGTCGGCAAGGCTCTCGCTGGTCGCCTGCGCCGCCGCCGGCTCGTCGCGGGTTACTCGACTTGCGCTCCACCTGCGCCTGCGCCGCCTGCCGCTGCTGCCGGTCCCGCGCGTCCTGCAGCTCGTCGCGCGCCGCCACGGCAGCCTCATCCACGTGACCTGGCGCACGTCGATCCCGGCGCGCGGAGCGACCTTCGACATCTATGCGCGGCCGACGAAGCTCGCCCACCTCGTCTACGCCGCGATTGGAGGCCGCGGCCGCACCCGCTTCTCCGTCACGCTGCACGAGCAGCCGGGAACACGCGAGCGTGCCGTCGAGGTGCAGGTCGGCACCAACGAGCAGCCATACAGCGAACCTGTCACCACCCGCATTCACTGAGGCGTTGGGGCTCTTTGGCGATCGCCTAGTACCCGTCAGCGACAACACGCTGCTGTTCACGCGCAGACGCAACGCTAGGCGGTACGTGCGTCCGCGACAAGGCCGAAGGCCAGCAGCACGACACATCCCTCGTGGGTTCGGCCACGAATTGGCCACGAGGCGCGAAACTGGCGCGTCGCGCTCGCGTGATACTCGGCCGACGAGCGAAGAAAACGGCTGATTTGCAGCCACTTCGCGAGAGCCGACGCCCGGATTCGAACCGGGGACCCCTTCATTACGAGTGAAGTGCTCTACCAGCTGAGCTACGTCGGCGCGGCCGACATGGTAGCCGAGGGTGGTGGGGTGGCGTGTGGCGGGATCGGCGGGGTTGCGACGGTGCATGGGCGCGGTGCTGGCGCGCGGACGCAAGCACTCGCGTTACAGTTAGACGCATGGTGTCACTTCGTCGTGGGGGCGTTCCCGGACCGGTCGGGTCCGACTCGCTCGACGCCGCGCGGCGGGCGCGGGAGCTGGCGGCGCTGGCGGAGGGCGAGGCGATCGACGTGCTCGTCGTCGGCGGAGGGATCGTCGGTACGTGGGCGGCGCTTGACGCCGCGTCGCGGGGCTTCAGCGTCGCGCTCGTGGAGCGCGGCGATCTCGCGCAGGGCACGAGCCGCTGGAGCTCTAAGCTCGCGCATGGCGGGCTGCGCTATCTCGCGCACGGCGACGTCGGCGTCGCATGGGAGTCCGCGCGCGAGCGGGCGATTCTGATGGACGTCAGCGCGCCGCATCTGATCCGCGCGCTGCCGATGCTGGTCCCGCTCGGCGGACAGGTCGGCCGCGCTGCCGGAGCGACGCTGGAGACCGGGCTGCGCCTCGGCGACGCGCTGCGGGCCGCCGCCGGCACGAGCCGCCGCCGCCTGCCGCCCGCGCGCCGCGTGAGCGCCGAGGAGGCGCGCCGGCTCGCGCCCGGGCTCAGTGACCGCGAGCTGCGCGGCGCTCTGCTGCACTGGGACGGCCAGATCGAGGACGACGCGCGGCTCGTGCTCGCGATCGCCCGCACCGCCGCTGCGCACGGAGCGCGGATCCTCACCTACGTCTCCGCGGGCGTGCTGCGCACCGATGGGGCGACGGTGCACGACGAGCACGGCGACGGCGGCACAAGCGGCTCCTTCGAGCTGCGCGCCCGCCACGTGGTGAACGCAACCGGCGTGTGGGCCGGCGAGCTGAGCGGCGGCGCCGTGCGTCTGCGGCCCAGCAAGGGCTCGCACCTGCTCGTGCCCGCCGCGGCGGTCGGCGAGCCACGCGCCGCCGTCAACGCGCCGCTCCCCGGCGGCGGCTCGCGCTTC
>Ga0210410_10000874_pt1 | contig 29729 bp, 28 predicted proteins | sample IncBWC4MmetaG_FD_161058 | JGI IMG/M metagenome (GOLD analysis project Ga0210410, IMG submission 161058) | Forest soil microbial communities from Barre Woods Harvard Forest LTER site, Petersham, Massachusetts, United States - Inc-BW-C-4-M | ecosystem: Environmental > Terrestrial > Soil >...
TTCCTCGCACGCCTGCGCAGGACCGCCTGAGGGCGGCGTCGGAGGTGCCAAGGAGGCCGCCCGGCGCAGCGCCCATCCGGCAAATGCGCTATCACGCTTCCATGCGGAAGGCTGCGGGGGCATGACCGAGCAGAAGGTCGACCTGGGCCCGGAGTGCCCGGGCTGCCACGAGCCGTGGCTGCGCCCGACGACGATGCCGGGCCGCTACCGCTGCGTCTTCTGCCTGCGCCGCTACGAGCTGACGTCGGTCTGCCCCGACTGCGGCGAGCACTCGACGATCGTGCGCATGTCGACCACCGCGGTCCTCACCTGCAACCACTGCAGAGCCTCGATGCTCATGCAGGTTTGACCGGCATCCAGGGTTTCATCACAACGCGCCGGGTCACCTGACAGACTGCCGCCGCGCCCCTCGACGGGCGGAGATCGACAAGGAGCGGCAGATGCGCAGAAGGAACGTGCGGTGGGCGCTCACAGCGCTCGTTGCGATCGGCGTGGCGTTCGTCGCGCTCGGAGGACCGGCGGCGGCAAAGCACTTCATCAACGGCGGCGACATCAAGCCGGGCACGGTCGGCAGCACCCAGCTCGCGAGAGGCGCCGTCACGGCGAGCAAGCTGTCGAGAGGCGCGAAGAGAGCGCTCGCCGGCAGAACCGGTCCCAGGGGCGCCACCGGTCCGACCGGCCCCGCCGGTGCGAACGGTGCCGCCGGCGCCCGTGGCCCAGCGGGTGCGTTTAACGTCGTCGATGCCCAAGGACGCGTGCTCGGGCAGTCGGTCGGCTTCTTCTCCGGCACGCTTCCAGAGGCGTACACGGCGGATGGTGCGATCCTCATCTACGACAACACGCTCACCGTCAACTACCCGGCCATCGTTGGCGGCACCACTCTGGTCTACAAGCAGGCCGGCTGCGCTGGACCGGGCTACGCGCCCGACAACACGTCCCTTCCGTTCCAGGTGGCCATCGTCCTTGACGGCCCGCCGGTGCCGGGCTCCAACGTCTACGTGATGACGAACGGCTCGGGCGCGGAGAGCTTCACCTACCAGTCGGTGAAGACATCCGCCGGTTGCACCAACTCCTCGGGCGGCATCTCGTCCGCGTTCCCGGTCAGAGCTGCCGGCACCGTTCCGGCGGTGCAGAAGCCGCTGTCGATCGTCCCGACGAGTTGACCGCCTGACGCACGCACGGCGGGGCGGGCCACGGCCCCGCCCCGCCATCGCGCCGCCGCATCCGCGACACTTCGCGGCGCATGACCGTCCGCGCCACCGAGCTGCTGCGCGACCGCCGTGTCGCGCCGTCGATCCTGTCGTCCGACTTCGCGCGCCTCGGTGCGCAGGTCGCCGCGGTGATGGAGGCGGGTGCGCGGGTGATCCACGTCGACGTGATGGACGGGCATTTCGTGCCGCCGATCACGATCGGCTCGCTGATCGTCTCCGCGCTCGCCGACCAGGTCCACCAGGCCGGCGGGATGCTCGACGTCCACCTGATGATCGAGCGCCCGGAGCGCCACGTCGCCGAGTTCGCGCGCGCGGGCGCCGATTCGATCACCGTCCACGTCGAGGCGACGCCGCACCTGCACTACGCGCTCCAGGCGGTCAAGGAGGCCGGCTGCGCGGCGGGCGCCGCGGTCAACCCCGGCACCCCGGCCGAGGCGCTCGGCGAGGTCGCCGGTCTGCTCGACCTCGCGCTCTGCATGTCGGTCAACCCCGGCTGGGGCGGCCAACCCTTCATCGTGGCCGCGCTCGACAAGCTCGCACGTCTGCGCGCCGCTCTGCCAGCCCACGTCGCGCTCGAGGTCGACGGCGGCGTCGACTCGGCGACCGCCGGCCCATGCGCTGAGCAAGGCGCTACCCTCCTGGTCGCCGGCTCGGCGGTCTTCGGCGCTGTCGACCCGGCCGAGTCCTACGCGGCGGTCGCAGCCGCGGCCGGCGCCGTCTGAGCAGTAGGGCCAGCCCCAGCGTTGGGGGCCGGACAACCCGCTTCCCTTCCGGCTCCGGACTTGGAAGGCTTCGCGCCAGGACGGATCGTGCACTTCAGCCGCAGCGAAAGGACCCACTCGTGAACGCCACCCCGATCGTCACCGCCGCCGACCTGCGCCGCCGCTTCGGCGAGGGCGAGGCCGCGGTCGACGCGCTCGACGGCATCTCGCTCGAGCTGCCGGCCGGCGCCTTCACGGCGATCATGGGGCCGTCGGGCTCCGGCAAGTCGACGCTCATGCACGTGCTCGCCGGCCTCGACAAGCCGACCTCCGGCACCGTGACGATCGACGGCCTCGACATCGGCACGCTTGACGACAAGCGGCTCACCGAGCTGCGCCGCGACAAGGTCGGCTTCATCTTCCAGTCGTTCAACCTGCTGCCGGTCCTCACGGCGCAGGAGAACATCGAGCTGCCGCTGAAGATCGCCGGTCGCGCGATCGACGACGCGTGGCGTGACCAGCTCGTGTCGACGGTCGCGATCGGCGACCGCCTCACGCATCATCCGTCGGAGCTCTCGGGCGGCCAGCAGCAGCGCGTCGCGGTCGCACGCGCGCTGATCACGAAGCCCGCCGTCGTGTTCGCCGACGAGCCGACCGGCAACCTCGACTCGGTCGCGAGCGCCGAGGTGCTGAAGCTGCTGCGGCAGTCGGTCGACGAGCTGGGGCAGACGGTCGTGATGGTCACGCACGAGGCGAGCGCCGCGGCCGTCGCGGACCGCGTCGTCGTGCTCGCCGACGGCAAGATCGTCCACGACGGCGCCGCCGGGACCCCGGACGAGGTCCACGACCTGCTGCGAACGGTCGCCTGATGCTCGGTCTCTCCCTGCGTGGCATGACCACGCGCAAGCTGCGCACCGCGCTGACGGCGTTCGCCGTCGTGCTCGGGGTTGCGCTCGTGTCGGGCACCTACCTGCTGACCGACACGATCGACAGCACGTTCAACCAGGTCTTCCAGACGGCGAACAAGGGCGTCGACGTCGCCGTCACGCCGAAGCAGCGGTTCGGCACCGAGCAGAACGCCACGCCGGCGCCGCTGGGGAGCGCCGTGCTCGACAAGGTGCGCCAGGCCCCGGGCGTCGCGCTGGCATCCGGCTCCGTGTTCCTTCCGGGACTGATCTACAACAAGCAGGACAAGCCGCTCATCACCACCGGCGCCCCGATGTTCATCTCGGACACGACGCCGAAGCGTTTCGACCCGTTCGTCTACGTCGCCGGTGGCCCGCCGACCGCGTCCGACGGCGTCGCGCTCGACAAGTTCAGCGCGGACAAGGCGGGCTATCGCGTCGGCGACACGGTGCCGATCTCCGGGACCGCGGCGCAGGAGCGCTTCAAGCTCACCGGCATCGCGAAGTTCGGCGAGCAGAGCTCGCTCGGCGGCGCCGCCGTCGCGATCGTGAGGCCGGAGGTCGCGCAGCGTCTGCTCGGCCTGCACGGCGAGTACACGACGATCCAGGTCGCGGCCCAGGCGGGCACGACGCCCACGCAGCTCGCCGCGAACGTGCGCGGCGCGCTCGCCGGCCAGCCGGTGACGGTGCGCACCGGGTCGCAGCAGGCGACCTCGGACGCCAAGAACGTGAAGGACGCGTTCGGCTTCCTGCGCACGTTCCTGTTCGTGTTCGCCGGCATCTCGCTGTTCGTCGGCGCCTTCCTGATCGTCAACACCTTCTCGATCACGGTCGCCCAGCGCGTGCGCGAGTTCGCGCTGCTGCGGATGATCGGCGCCAGCCGCCGGCAGGTGCTGCGCGCCGTCATCGGCGAGGCGCTCGTGCTCGGGCTGGTCGCCTCGACGATCGGCTTCCTCGCCGGCTTCGGCCTCGCGCCGGGCCTGAAGGGGCTCTTCAAGTTGTTCGGCGCCGACCTGCCATCGGGCGGGATCACCCTGCAGGCGCGCACGGTGATCGTGTCGATCCTCGTCGGCACGCTGATCACGCTCGTGGCGGCTGTCGGCCCGGCGGTCCGCGCGACGCGCGTGCCCCCGATCGCGGCTCTCCAGGACGCGTCGAGCCTGCCGCGCGGTCGCAGCGCACGCTGGCGCACGCCGATCGCGGCCGCGATCGCGGCGATCGGCATCGCGTTGCTGTGCCTCGGCCTGTTCGGCAGCGCGAGTGGCGGCAGCGCAGCGGCGCTCGTCGGAGCCGGCGCCGCGATCGTGTTCATCGGCACGGGTCTGCTGGCGTTCCACATCGTCGGTCCGCTCGCGTTCGGGGTCGGTCGGCCGCTCGAGCTGCTGCGGGGCGTCAGCGGACGCCTCGCGCGCGAGAACGCGATGCGCAACCCGCGTCGCACCGCCTCGACCTCGGCCGCATTGATGATCGGCGTCGCGCTGGTCGCGTTCGTGACGATCTTCGCGGCCGGCCTGAAGGCCTCGATCGCCCACCAGGTCGGGGTCGGCCTCAAGGGCCAGATGATCGTCGAGAGCTCGGTCTTCGGACAGCCGCTGCCGCTCTCCACGACGAAGGTCGTGCAAGGCGTCCCGCACGTGCAGACCGTCTCGGGGATCCGCTTCGGCAAGGCGCGCATTCCCGGCAAGGGCGAGGCGACGGTGACGGGCATCGACCCGCAGACGATCGGCGAGGTGTTCAACCTCACCTGGCAGCAGGGCTCGGCGGCGACGCTGCGCGACCTCGGCCCCCGCGACGTCGTCGTCGCGAAGGGGTGGGCGAAGGACCACGGCGTGACGGTCGGGCAGACGCTCGCGCTCACGACGCCGACGGGCGCCCACCTGACGCAGACGGTGCGCGGCATCTACGACGACAAGGCCGGCCTGTTCGCCAACCTGACCGTCTCGAACGCGTTGATGCAGCCGGCGTTCAACGTCAGAGGCAACGCGTTCCTGATGGCGAGCGTGACCCCGGGCTCCGATCCGGACGCCGTCAAGAAGGCCGCCGACAGCGCGGTCAAGGCGCAGTTCCCGAGCCTCAAGGTGCTGACGAAGCAGGGCTTCGTCGACGAGCAGAAGAGACAGGTCAACCAACTGCTCCTGTTCTTCTACGTGCTGCTCGTGCTGACCGTGGTCATCTCGCTGTTCGGCATCGTCAACACGCTCATGCTCGCGATCCACGAGCGCACGCGCGAGCTGGGGATGCTGCGGGCGATCGGCACGTCGCGCCGGCAGGTGCGACAGCTCGTGCGCTACGAGTCCGTCATCACGGCGATGATCGGAGCCGTGCTCGGGGTCGTGCTCGGGGGGATCTTCGCCGTGCTCGTGACGATCCCGCTCAAGAGCGACGGGTTCGTGATCTCGATCCCGGTCGGGAGCTTGATCGTCCTGCTCGTGTGCGCGGCGATCGCCGGCGTGCTCTCGGCGATCTTGCCCGCCCGCCGGGCCGCGAAGCTCGACGTGCTGCAGGCGCTCGCCTACGAGTAGGCCCGACGGCTGCCGGCGGCCCGCTCAGGCGGGTCGCCGGTACAGCAGGAACAGCAGCCCGCTCAGCAGGAACGCTGCGCCGAAGTAGCCCGTCTCGACGCGCAGCACCTCGCTGGAGACGATCGGCGTGAGCATCCAGCCGACGAACAGGGCGGCGGAGAGCAGCCACGCGCACGCGGCGAGGCCGGCGCGCTGGCGTGCGAGCGCCGCCTGGTTGAGCGTCCCGGCGACCAGGTGGAAGCCCATCCCGATCGCCACGAGCGCGAGTCCGCCGCGCTCGTAGATGAAGCCCTTGTCGCGGAAGACCGCCGTCATCACGGCCGGGCCGATCGCGAGCAGCCCGAGCGCGCAGGCGCCGGCGAACCCGGCGATCACGAGCACCGTCTGACGGATCGCGCGGGAGAACTGCTCGGCGCTGCCGCGCGCCTCCAGGCCGGCGAGGTGGGGCAGGATCGAGGTCTGGATCGCCTGGAACAGCTGCAAGGGCGCGCGCACGATCATCAGCACGTTGAAGACGAAGCCGGCGAGTGCAGCGCCCGCCTTCGCGTTGACGATCAGCACAGCGGCGTTCATCAACGCCTGCTCGGACAGCATGATCGCGAAGACGGCGATCGCGAATTGCGACCCGCGGTGGATCGAGAGGTCGCCGACGGCCTCCTCGATCTCGGCGTGCGCCGGCCCCTCCGCCGCGGCGTCGAGCGTCGGCGCGTTGCGCAGCGCCGCCGACGCACCGCCGTGGGTCACACGGCCGAACGCGAACGGCACGACCACCAGCGAGACGAACGGCGCGACCGCCATGCCGACGGCGATCGCCGACTGCCCGGCGGTGATCCCGATCGTCGCCGCGACGGCGAACAGCAGGCGCGAGGTCGACTCCAGGAACACGAGCCCGCCGTAGAGCCCGAAGCGCTGGTGCCCGGCGAGCCAGCCGCGCGCGAAGTAGCTGCCCCCGTATGCGAGGACGCCGACGACGAGGATCCAGTAGAGCACGCTCGAGCCGCCGAACAGATGGGTCTCGATCTGAGGCCGCAGCGCGAGCGCGATCGCCAGGAACAGCAGCGCGAACGTCAGCTGGATCGTCGCCGGGACGCGCAGTGGATGGCCCTCCAGCCCACGTGCCCGACGGTCGGCGATCGTGCGCGAGAGCAACTGCTCGATCGGCCGGTAGATCACCGACAGGATCACGTACATGACCGACCACAGCAGGCTGACCTGTCCGTATGCCTTGCTGCCGAGCTGCTGGCTCGCCAGCGACAGGTAGAGGAACGTGAAGACGCCGGTCGAGGCGATCCCGACCGTCAGGATGCGCGCGCCCGAGCCGTACGACTGGTCCCCGCCGGCTGCGCCGTCCTGCGGCGCCGCGCTGTCGCTCGTCTCGCTAGCTGCCGAGCCGGACAAGCAGCATCGTCCACGGGAAAGGCGACCGCTTCTCGACCACCTCGCCGTGCTGCGAGAGCAGCCGCACGAACGAGCGCTTCGACCAGTGGTTCACGTGCCCCGGCGTGTTGCCGAGGTCCTTGAGGTATGCGCCGCGCGCGATGTTGAGCCCGCGCCACAGCGGCTCGCGCGGGACGGAGACGAGCAGGTGGCGGCTCGCGACGCGCGCCATCTCGGCGACCGTGTGCGCCGGGTCGGGCACGTGCTCGAGCACCTCGATCGCGGACGCCATGTCGAACTCCGCGTCGGCGAACGGCATGTGCTCCGCGGCCATCGTGCGGTACTCGAGGTTCGGTCGCTGGCGCGTCGCCCACTCGGCCTTCAGCTTCTCGTCGTCGAGGTCGATCCCGACGATCCGCCGCTCGCCGAGCTGCTCCGCCCACTGGTGCGTCAGCACGCCCTCGCCGCAGCCGACGTCGAGCACCGAGGCGGGCGCGGCCTGTGCGAACAGCTCCCCGAGCGTCCCCTCGAAGCCGGCCATCAGCCGCCGCACGACGGGGTTCGTCGAGCCGTACTTGTCGAACGTGTTGCCGGTCGGAACGGCTTCGACTGCGCTCATACCTCGATCGTCTCCCGCTTGGTCGGGCCGTCTGGCCGGGTGGGGTTCGACTCGTAGTGGGAGGGGGCGATCCCGAGCGCCAGCTCGATCCGCCGCACGCGCTCGAACGTGCGCTGCGAGAGCGTGCGCTGCGCGGCGAGCAGGTCGCCGATCACGCCGAGCGCCCCGAGCAGCATCGCGGCGATGAACAGCACCGCGCCGAGGATCAGCGACTGCACGTGGCCGGCGCCCTGGCCGCCGACGAAGGCGACGACGAAGCGCACCCACACGGCGGCAGCTGCCAGCCCGATCACGAGCGCGCCGCCCCAGAAGACCTTCAGCGGCTCGTATTGCGCGTAGATGCGGAAGATCGAGATCGAGTTGCGGCGCACGTAGGCGCCCATCGACGGGAACAGGCGCGATTCGCGCGTCTTCTCGTTCGTGCGGATCGGGACGTGGTCGATCGCGACGAGCAGCTTGCCGGCCTGGATGATCGTCTCCAGCGTGTAGGTGAACTTCGAGACGACCTGGATCTGGAGCGCTGCCTCGCGGTTGTAGGCGCGGAAGCCGGAGGTCGTGTCGGGCACGCTCGTCTCCGACGCCTGGCGCACGACCCACGAGCCGAGCTTCTGCAACAGCTTCTTCATCGGCGAGAAGTGCTCGATCGTCTCCACCTGACGGTCGCCGACGACCATGTCGGCCTCGCCTGCGAGGATCGGCGCGACGAGCTTCGGGATGTCGCGCCCGTCGTACTGGTTGTCGGCGTCGGTGTTGACGACCACGTCGGCGCCGAGCTTCAGCGCGGCGTCGATCCCGGCCTGGAAGCCGGCCGCGAGGCCCTTGTTGTTCGTCAGCTTGACGATGTGGTCGACGCCGTTCTCGCGCGCGACCTCGATCGTGCGGTCGCTCGAGCCGTCGTCGATCACGAGCCACTCGACGGTGTCGAAGCCCGCGACCTCGCGTGGCAGGTCGGCGAGCGTCAACGGGAGCGTCAGCTCCTCGTTGAAACAGGGAATCTGGATGATCAGCTTCATGGCGTAGACTCGCGCCGCAGTATTCCATGCGCCGCCCCGACCGCACGACTCTCGCGCTCGCCGGCGTGCTGCTCGGAGCGTCGGCCCTCCGCCTGTGGGGGATCCGGCAGGGACTGCCGTTCTCGTACAACATCGACGAGGAGGGTCATTTCGTCCCGGTCGCGATCGGCTTCTTCGGCCACGGCCTCGACCCGGGCTACTTCCTCAACCCGCCCGGCTACACCGAGCTGCTGTACGCGATCTACGCCGTCTGGTTCGGCGGCCGCGACGCGGTCGCGCACGCGTACGCCGACCATCCGAGCGAGGTCTTCCTGATCGCGCGCGTGACGGTTGCGCTGCTCGGCACGATCTCCGTCTGGCTGCTGCACCTCACCGGCGCCCGCCTGTTCGACCGGCGCGTCGGGCTGCTCGCGGCCGCGCTCGGCGCGGTCGCCTTCCTGCCCGTCTTCTACAGCCACCTCGCGCTCAACGACGTGCCCGCGACGGCGCCCGCGACGCTCGCGCTGCTCGGCGCCGCGCTCGTGCTGCGCGGCGGGGGGGCGCGGGCGGCGCTGCTCGGGGGCGTCGGCGTCGGCCTCGCCGCCGGCACGAAGTACACGGCGGGGATCGTGCTGCTGCCGCTGCTGACGGCGATCGTCGTGAAGGCGCGCGAGCAGCGCGAGCCGCTCGTGCGCGCCGCCGCCGTCCCGTTCGTCGCGGCATGCGCCGCTTCGCTCGGCGGATTCCTGGTCGCCAACCCCTATGCGCTGCTCGACTTCGGGGCGTTCCACGCCGGCGTCGCGAGACAGCGCGCACTCACGAGCGAGCAGGAGCTCGAGAAGCTCGGCCTCACGCAGCGCAACGGCGTCGTCTACTACCTGTGGTCGCTGACGTGGGGGCTCGGCTGGATCCCCGCGCTCGCGGCGCTCGGCGGCGCCGTGCGCCTGCTGCTGCGCGACCGCCGGCTCGCGCTCGTGCTGCTGCCGGCGCCGCTGCTGTTCGTCCTCTACATGGGATCGCAGGAGCGCTACTTCGGGCGCTGGCTGCTGCCGGTCCTGCCGATCGTGATCCTGCTCGCGGCGTCGTTCGGGATGGCGCTCGTGCGAGCAGCCGCCGCACATGCGCCGCGGCTCGCGCGGCCGGCCGCCGCGCTCGTCGTCGCCGCGCTGCTGGCGCAGGGCGTCGTGACGACGGTCCACGACGACCGCGTCCTGTCGCGGCCGGACACGCGCGGCAGCGCGCGCACGTGGCTGCTCGCGAACGTGCCGGCGGGCGCGCGCGTCGTGATCGAGCCGTTCGTGCCGGTGCGCTGGCTGGAGGACCCCGACCGCTCCCATCCGGCGACGCCGAGCGGGGGGCGCTGGCGCCTGTGGAACACCGCGCGCGCCGACGTCGACGACGCCGGCAGGCCGCTGGGTGGGCGGGGTCGGTCACGCACGCGCTTCGTGAAGGTCGACAAGTACGAGCGCACCCTGCGCCCGGCGCTGCTCGACCGGTACGAGGCCGCCGGCTACTGCTGGGTCGTCACCGGATCGGCGCAGTACGCGCGCGCCTTCGCGCAGCCGGACGAGGTGCCGCAGGCGATCGCCTACTACGCCGCGCTCGACCGCCGCGGGCAGCAGGTCGCGCGCTTCAGCCCCTACCGTGCGGGGGCCAAGCCGCCCGCGTTCAACTTCGACTGGTCGTTCGACTACTACCCGCTCGCGTATGCGCGGCCGGGACCCGAGATCGTCGTCCACCGCCTGCGGGGTGGGCGCTGCGCCTGAGCCGCCGCGTATCCTGGAAGGGGACGGGCGTCGGGAGACGCCGGCTCCGTTGAAGCACCGGCCTTGTGAGACGCCGGCTCCGTCGAAGCTCCAAGCCATGCCCCTCCGCACCGACACCGACCGCCTCCACCTCGCGCGCACGCTCGAGCTCGCCGCGCAGGGCCAAGGCCGCGTGAGCCCGAACCCGCTCGTCGGCGCCGTGATCGCGCGCGACGGCGAGGTGCTCGGCGAGGGCTGGCACACCGCGTACGGCGCGCCCCACGCCGAGGTCGAGGCGCTGCGCGCCGCGGCCGGCGCGGACCTCGACGACGCCACGCTGTACGTCTCGCTCGAACCCTGCTGCCACACCGGCAAGCAGCCGCCGTGCACCGACGCGATCGTCGCCGCCGGCGTCCGCCGCGTCGTGATCGCCTCCGACGACCCGACCGAGAAGGCCTCCGGCCGCGGGCTCGGGATCCTGCGCGACGAGGGGATCGAGGTCGAGGTCGCCGACGGCGAGCTGGCCACGCGGGCACGGCTGCTCAACCAGCCGTTTCGCAAGCACGCCCGCACCGGCCGGCCCTGGGTCCTCTTCAAGTCGGCGATGACGCTCGACGGCAAGGTCGCCACGCGCGCCGGCGACTCGAAGTGGATCTCCAGCGAGGAGAGCCGCCGCCGGGCGCACCGCTGGCGCGCAGAGTGCGACGCGGTCGCGGTCGGGATCGGCACGGCGCTCGCCGACGACCCCCAGCTGACGGCGCGCATCGAAGGCGTCGCGCGCCAGCCGCGCCGCGTCGTGTTCGACGCGACGGCCCGCCTGCCGCTCGAGTCGCAGCTCGTCGCCGCCGCGGCGGAGATCCCGTTGACGGTCGTCGTCTCGCGTGCCGCGCCGCGCACCGCGACGGACACGCTCGAGACGCACGGCGCCGAGGTGATCGTCGCCACCGGCGAGCACGAGCAGGCGCGCGTCTGCTCGGCGCTCGACCAACTCGGCGCCGCCGGTGTCGGATCGATCCTGCTGGAGGGCGGCCCGCGCCTCGCGGGCGCCTTCTTCGACGCGGGCGAGATCGACGAGCTGCGGTTGTTCCTCGCCCCGCTCGTGCTCGGCGGGCGCACCGCGCGCGACCCGCTCGAGGGCGAGGGCGTCGAGACGATCGCGGAGGCGCTGCGCGCGCTCACGCTCGAATGCGACCGCGTGGGGGACGACCTGCTCGTCTCGGCGCGGCTGCGGGAATGGTGATGTTCACCGGGCTCGTGCAGGAGCTGGGGACGGTCACCGCGGTCGAGCCGAGCGCGGACGGCGTGCGTCTCGTCGTCGCGGCGCCGCTCGCGGCCGAGCTGCGGCCGGGCGACTCGGTCGCGGTCAACGGCGTCTGCCTGACGGCGGTGGAGCCGAGCGCCGCGCAGTTCGCCGCCGACGTGATGCACGAGACGCTGCGCCGCTCCTCGCTGGCTGCTGCGGCACCGGGCGCGCAGGTGAATCTCGAGCTGCCGCTGCGCGCGCACGACCGCCTCGGCGGCCACGTCGTGCAGGGCCACGTCGACGGCCTCGGTACGGTCGCCGAGGTGCGCGAGGACGGCTTCGCGCGGCTCCTGCGCGTCGCCGCGCCACCGGAGCTGCTGCGCTACGTCGTCGAGAAGGGCTCGATCGCGATCGACGGCGTCAGCCTCACCGTCGCCGCCGTCGACGACGAGTCCCTCACCGTCTCCCTGATCCCCGAGACGCTGGAGCGCACGAGCCTCGGAGCGGCCGCGCCGGGACGAACCGTCAACCTGGAGGTGGACGTGCTCGCGAAATACGTCGAGAAGCTGGTGGCGCGATGAGCGGGGTGGGCGGGTCGGACACGCAGACCGCGTTCGCGACCGTCGAGGAGGCGATCGAGGACATCCGCCAGGGCAAGATGGTCGTCGTCTGCGACGACGAGGACCGCGAGAACGAGGGCGACCTCACGCTCGCCGCCCAGTTCGCGACGCCCGAGGCGATCAACTTCATGGCGAAGGAGGGGCGCGGGCTGATCTGCCTCGCGCTCACGCCCGAGCGCTGCGACGAGCTCGCCCTCGACCTGATGGCGGCGAAGAACGAGTCGCCGTTCGAGACGGCCTTCACCGTCTCGATCGAGGCGCGCGAGGGCGTCACGACCGGCATCTCCGCGCACGACCGCGCGCACACGATCCAGGTCGCGATCGACGGCGGCTCGCGCCCGCGCGACGTCGTCCAGCCGGGCCACGTGTTCCCGCTCAAGGCGAAGCCGGGCGGCGTGCTCGAGCGCGTCGGCCAGACGGAGGCCGCCGTCGACCTGGCGCGCCTCGCCGGCCTCAACCCGGCCGGCGTGATCTGCGAGATCATGAACGACGACGGGACGATGGCGCGGGTCCCCGACCTGATCCCGTACTGCCGGCAGCACGGCCTCAAGCTGATCACGGTCGCCGATCTCGTCGCGTACCGGCGCCGCCACGACAAGCTCGTCGAGCGCGTCGTCGCGACGCGGCTGCCGACCGCCTTCGGCGACTTCGAGGTCGTCGGCTACCGCTCGCTCGTCGACGACAAGCACCACGTCGCGATGGTCAAGGGCGACGTCGCCGGGGCCGAGGACGTGCTCGTGCGCGTCCATTCGGAGTGCCTGACGGGCGACGTCTTCCACTCGCTGCGCTGCGACTGCGGCGAGCAGCTCGAGTCGGCGCTCGCGATGATCGAGGAGGCGGGCCGCGGGGTGCTGCTCTACCTCGCGCAGGAGGGCCGCGGGATCGGCCTCTTGAACAAGCTGAAGGCGTACAAGCTGCAGGAGGAGGGGCTCGACACCGTCGACGCGAACCTCAAGCTCGGCCTGCCCGCCGACCTGCGCGACTACGGCATCGGCGCGCAGATCCTCACCGACCTGGGCCTCAGCTCGATCCGCATCCTCACGAACAACCCGAAGAAGATCATCGGGCTCGAGGGCTACGGACTGTCGGTCACGGGCCAGGTGCCGATCCAGCCGACGCCGAACCCGCACAACGAGGCGTACCTGCGCGCGAAGCGCGATCGCATGGGCCACACGCTCCACCACCAGGGGCTGCCGCTCGACGAGGAGATGCTGCTCGACGAGCAGCGCGGCGATCGCGCGGCGGAAGGGGAGCGGAATGCCTGAGCAGGACCGGCGCTTCGCGCTCGTCGTCGGGCGCTTCTACGCGGAGCTGGCCGAGCGGCTCGTCGCCGGCGCGAGCGCCGCGCTCGAGCAGTCCGGCGCCGTCGGGATCGACGTCTACGACGTCCCGGGCGCGTTCGAGCTGCCGCTGGCGGCGAAGTACGCCGCCGAGTCGGGTCGCTATGCCGCCGTCGTCGCGCTCGGCGCCGTGATCCGCGGCGAGACGGACCACTACGACTACGTCTGCGGCGAGGCCGCGCGCGGGATTCAGCAGGTCCAGCTCGCGACCGGCGTCCCGGTCGGCTTCGGGGTGCTCACGGTCGATTCGATGGAGCAGGCGCTCGCACGCGTGCAGGGCGGCCCCAAGCGCGACTCCGGCGCCCACGCCGCCGAGGCGGTGCTCGCAGCGCTCGCCGTCCGCGACCAGCTGAACGAGCGCAAGCCACGCGCCGGCTTCATCTCCTGATCCCTATACTGCCCCGGCGATGCCCAAGGTCTGTCACGTCTGCAGCAAGGGGCCTGCCTTCGGGCAGAGCCGCAGCCACTCGATGGTCGCCACGAAGCGGCGCTTCGACCCGAACCTCCAGCGGGTGCGCGTCGACGTCAGCGGCACCCCCAAGCGGGTATACGTCTGCACCCGCTGCCTGAAGGCCGGCAAGGTCACGAAGGCATAAGGAGCGATCGCGCCGCGGGTGTTCGTCGCCCGCAGCCGGTACGGTCCCCGCGCCCGTGTCCGATCCGAGCCTCCTCCGCTTCCGCGCCGCCGTCGAGGGCGCACTCGCCCAGCTCGAGGCGCGTCGCGACGAGGTCAACGAGCTGAACGTCTTCCCGGTCGCCGACGGCGACACGGGCGACAACATGGCGCTCACGCTGCGCGCCGTGCTGCACGAGCTGGACCGTCTCGCGGCCGCCGCGCAGGAGCGCACGATCGACGAGATCGGCCGCGACGAGATCGTCAGATCGGTTGCGCGCGCGGCGCTGCTCGGCGCGCGCGGCAACTCCGGGGTGATCCTCTCCCAGTTGATTCGCGGTGCCGCCGAGGAGCTTGCGAGCCGCCCCGGCGAGCTCGTCGACCCGGTGCTGATCGGCGCCGCGATGGCGCGCGCGGCCGAGCAGGCCTACGGCTCGGTGCGCGAGCCGGCGGAGGGGACGATCCTCACCGTCGTGCGCGAGATGGCGAGCCGCATCGCGACCGAGCTCGCGCACATGCAGGAGACGCGGCTTGATCGAGACGCCTCCGACGAGCACCAGGACACGCTCATCGCGGACGTGCTCGAGCGCGCGCTGGAGACAGGGCAGGAGTCGGTCGCGCGAGGGCCGGACCTGCTGCCGGTGCTGCGCGAGGCGGGCGTCGTCGACGCCGGCGGCTACGGCCTCACGGTGCTGTTCGCCGGGGTGATCGCCGCACTGCGCGGCAGCGAGCCGCCTGAGGTCGCCCACCACCGCGCGGCGCGCGTGACGCACCCGCAGCACGAGTCCTCGACGTACCGCTACTGCACGAACTTCGCCGTCACCGGCAGCGGCCTGCAGCCGCGGCGCTTCGTGGAGGCGCTCGAGCGGATCGGCGACTCGGTGCTCGTGGTCGGCGACGAGACGACGCTCAAGGTCCACGTCCACACCGACGACCCGGACGCGGCGACCGCCCTCTTCCATGCGGCCGGCACGATCTCGCACCTCGACGTCGCCGACATGCACGTGCAGGTGGAGGAGCGGACGGAGCGGCTCGCGGCCGCCGCCGTGCCGTCCACCAACGGCGGCGGGGCACCTGCGGTCGCCGCGTGCGGCGCGCTCGCGGTCGTCTCCGGCGACGGGATCCGCGCGCTCTACGAGGGCTTCGCGTTTCACACGCTCGACGGCGGCGCGACGCTCAACCCCTCGACGTACGACCTGCTCGCGGGAATCCACGCGGTTCCGGCCGAGGAGGTCGTCGTGCTGCCCAACAGCGCGAACGTCTTCATGGCCGCCGAGCGTGCCGCGGAGCTGTCGGAGAAGCGCGTCCACGTCGTCTACTCGCGGGGACAGCAGGCAGGGCTCGCAGCAGCGATCGCGTTCGACCCGGCGCGGGACGGCAGCGCCAACGCCACCGCGCTCACCGACGCGCTCGCGCGGATTCGGACGGGCGCCGTCGCCCCGGCAGCTCGCGACGACGCGAACGGGCGCTTCCGCGCCGGCGAGGCGGTCGGCTTCGTCGCCGACGAGCTCGTCGCCTGGGGCGAGCCCGAGGCCACGCTCCGCTCCGTGCTCGCCACGCTCGCCGACGGCGCCGAGCTGATCACATGCCTCAGCGGCGATGGCGCCCCACTCGCCGACGACGCCATCGCCGCCCTGCTCGACGGCGACGCCGAGCTCGAGCTCACCACCGGTGGCCAACCCGCCTACTGGTACCTGTTGAGCGCGGAGTAACGCGACCACCGTCCATCTCTGCATCTCATGGATGTACAGACGGACATTGCTCAGCGCTGACCGCCCCGCTCGGCATAGTTGAGGCGCCGATGGCCCCCCTCTCGTTGCCCATGAAGTTTGCCAGCGCCGAGCCCCTCGACACCCAGGCGCTCCACGCCGCGCCAGTCCACCTGCCCCGCCCAAGCCGCCTCGCCGCCCCGCTCCCCGGCTCCGGCGAGCTGGGTGCGAAGGCGGCCAGAGCGCTCGACACGCTTGGCCTGCACACGGTCGGTGACCTGTTGGAGCACCTGCCGCGCGCGCGGGGAGAAGCCCGCGTGGTCGCGACGCTCTCTCGTGGCGAGACGGCGACGGTGCTCGTGGAGGTGCGCAAGATCGACACGCGGTCGGTGCGGCGCCGCGGCATGAAGCCGCGCGTCGAGGCGACCGTCGCCGACGCGAGCGGCTCGATGCGCGTCTCGTTCTTCAACCAGCCGTGGCTCGTACAGCGCTATCCCCCCGGTACCCGCGTGCTGCTGACGGTGCGCAGCGACGAGCGGGGTCGCGTGTCGGTCACCGCGCACGCCCCGACCGACCTGCAGGTCGCCGGCGAGGCGCAGGTCGCGCAGTATCCGGCGAGCGAGGGGATCGACTCGACCCGCATCCTCGCGCTGATGCGCGAGCAGCGCGGGGCGATCGCCGACACGCTCGAGCCGCTTCCGGCCGGCCTGCGCGCTGCCGAGCGGCTGCCCGACCGGCCAGCCGCGCTGACCGCCCTCCACTTCCCGCAGACGGAGGAGGACCCGCTCGGCGGCCGGCGCCGGCTCGCGTTCGACGAGCTGCTGCTCGTGCAGCTCGCGCTGCTGCGCCGCCGCGCACGACGGGAGCAGGCGGCTGCCGCGCCGCCGCTCGACGGACCTCGCGAGCTGACGGCGCGCTGGCTCGAGAGCGGCCTGCCGTTCCGGCTCACCGGCGATCAGGAGCGGGCGCTCGCCGAGATCGACGACGACCTCGCACTTGCGCACCCGATGCAGCGGCTGCTGATGGGCGAGGTCGGCTCCGGCAAGACCGTCGTCGCGCTGTTCGCGCTGCTGCGCGCCGTCGAGCAGGGATGGCAGGGCGCGCTGATGGCGCCGACCGAGACGCTCGCCGAGCAGCACTTCGCCACGATCCAGGCGCTGATGCCCGGCGAGGCGGTGCCGGCAGCGCTGCTGACCGGCTCGACGACCGCGACCCGTCGCGCCGACGTCCTGGGCAAGCTCGCGAGCGGCGAGCTGGCGCTCGTCGTCGGCACGCATGCGCTGATCGAGCCCGACGTGCGCTTCGCGCGGCTCGCGGTGGCGGTCGTCGACGAGCAGCACCGCTTCGGTGTGCGCCAGCGCGCCGCGCTCGACGCGAAAGGCCCGAAGGTCGGCCTGGACCGCACCGACGAGACGCTGACCCCACACGTCCTGCACATGACTGCCACGCCGATCCCGCGCACGCTCGCGCTCGTCGAGCACGGCGACCTCGACCACACGACCCTCAAGGAGCTGCCGCGCGGCCGCCGGCCGATCGAGACGCACGTCGCGAGCGGCGAGCGGGCGCGGGCGCGGGCGTACGAGCGGATCCGCGAGGAGCTGCAGGCGGGACGCCAGGCGTTCGTCGTCTGCCCGCTCGTGGAGGAGTCCGAGGCGCTCCAGGCGCGCGCTGCGCGCGCCGAGTTCGAGCGCCTGCGCGACGGCGAGCTGAAGGACTTCCGCGTCGTGCTGATGCACGGCCAGCTGCGCTCGCGCGAGAAGCAGGAGGCGATGGCCGCGTTCGCGGCCGGCGGCGCCGACGTGCTTGTCGCCACGTCGGTGATCGAGGTCGGCATCGACGTGCCGAACGCGACCGTGATGCTCGTCGAGGACGCCGATCGCTACGGGATCTCGCAACTGCACCAGCTGCGCGGGCGGATCGGGCGCGGCGAGCATCCCTCGCTGTGCCTGCTGTTCGGCCCGAAGGACTCCGCGCGCCTGAAGGCGCTCGCCGCCCATCGCGACGGCTTCCGCCTCGCGCAGATCGACCTCGCGCTGCGGCGCGAGGGCGAGCTGATCGGCGTGCGTCAGCACGGCGAGGCGCGCTTCCGCGTCGCGATCCTGCCAGACGACGCCGACCTGCTCGAGCGCGCCCACGTCCACGCCGTGGCGCTGCTGCGCGCCGACGCGGAGCTGGCCGCGCCCGAGCACGCGCTGCTGGGGGCGGCGCTCGCCGCCGCCTACGGTCCCGAGGCCGTCGCGCCGATCCCGGCATGAGGATCGTCGCCGGACGCTACGGCGGGCGTCGGCTCGTCGCGCCGGCCGGGAGCGCGACGCGCCCGACGAGCGACCGCGTGCGCGAGGCGCTCTTCCAGCGCCTCGGCCCGCTCGACGACGCCGTCGTGCTCGACCTCTTCGCCGGCTCCGGCGCGCTCGCGCTCGAGGCGCTGTCGCGCGGCGCCAGACGTGCGGTGCTCGTCGACAGCGCGCCCGCCGCGATTCGCGCGGCGCGGGCCAACCTCGCCGCGCTCGGCGTCGGCCCCGACCTTGCGGAGGTGCGCCGGCAGGACGTGCGCGCCTTCCTGCGCAGCGCACGTGCGGCCGGTCACGAATACGATCTCGTGCTGCTCGACCCTCCATACCGTCTCGCGGCCGAGCTGGGACGCGAGCTCTCGCCCTTGCTTCGCGGGGTGCTCGCCGCCGGCGGGCTCGTCGTGACCGAGAGCGATCGGCGCGCTCCGCTCGACCTCGACCTTCCACTGACCGACGAACGCCGCTACGGGGACACCGTGATCCGCACCCATGAGCGAACTGAGTAACCGCATCGCCGTCTGCCCGGGGTCCTACGACCCGCTCACGAACGGCCACCTCGACGTCATCTCACGCGCCTCGGCGCTGTTCGAGGAGGTCGTCGTCGCCGTCGTGAACGTGCCGATTCGCAAGAGCAAGACGCTCTTCACGACCGAGGAGCGGCTGAGCTTCGTGAACCGCGCCACGGAGCATCTCGGCAACGTCCGCGCCGAGCCGTTCAGCAACCTCGTCGTCGAGTTCGCCCAGAGCGTCGGCGCGAAGGCGATCGTCAAGGGCCTGCGCGCGATCTCCGACTTCGAGTACGAGCTGGAGATGCACCAGCTCAACCGCCGTGAGGCGCCGCAGATCGAGTCCGTGTATGTGATGGCCTCGTCGCAGTACAGTTTCCTTCGTTCCAGCGGCGTCAAGGAGCTTGCGACGTTCGGCGGGAACATCGACGATCTCGTCCCCCCATACGTGGCAGCACGCTTGAAGGAAGAGCTCGGCCGCTGACGAAACAGAGGTTCCGATGGATGTCCTCGTGCTCATCGACAAGCTGGACGACACCGTCCACAACGCGAAGCCGGTCCCGCTGACCGATCAGGTCCGCGTGGACAAGGAGGAGATCTACGACATCCTCGACCAGATGCGCGCCACGATCCCCGAGGAGATCAAGCAGGCGCGCTGGATCGTCAAGGAGCGTCAGGAGATGCTCGCCGAGGCCAAGCGCGAGGCCGAGCGGATCGTCAAGGAGGCGCGCGAGCGCCAGGAACGGCTGATCTCCGAGGAGGAGGTCACCAAGCAGGCCGAACGCGCCGCCGAGGACATCATCGAGGACGCACGCGCTCGCGAGCGCGAGATCCGCCTCGGCGCCGAGGACTACGCGGACGAGATCCTCAACACGCTCGAGGTCAACCTCTCGAAGTTCATCGCCGCCGTGCAACGCGGTCGCGAGAGGCTCCAGGGCAAGGACGAACCCGCCGAAGTCTCGTAGCTGAGCCCCGGCCGCTTGGCGGGCGGATCCTGTCGACTCCGGGCGCGCGCACACCGGCCTTCGGCCGGCGCACGTGCGTCCTCATCGCCACCCGCCCGATCGGCGGTCGCTTCTCTCGCTGCAAGGTCGCTTGCATGCCGTCTGACGGTCGCGCGACCCTCACTGCGTGACCGCTCTCTCGTTGCTCGCCGGGATCTTGCTCGGCGCCGGCGCCGTCGCGCTGTTCGTGCGCGGTCGTGCGTCGCTTGCCCAGCGCGAGCAGACGGTCGATGCGCTCGTCGCCCCGTTGCGCGACTCGCTCGCGCGCGTGGACGCCAAGCTCCACGACCTCGAGCGCGATCGCGCGCATGCCCGCGGCGCGCTCGACGAGCAGCTGCGCACGCTCGCTGCCGGGCAGGAGCGGCTGCGCGGCGAGACGGGTGCGCTCGTGGCGGCGCTGCGCCAGCCGCACACGCGCGGGCGCTGGGGTGAGCTGCAGCTCAGACGCGTCGTCGAGCTGGCGGGGATGACGGCGCACTGCGACTTCGTCGAGCAGCCCTCGGTGGCCACCGGCGACGGTCTGCTGCGGCCCGACCTGGTCGTGCAGCTGCCCGGCGGCAAGCAGGTGATCGTCGATGCGAAGGCGCCGCTGCACGCGTTCCTCGACGCATACGAGGCGCGTGACGAGAGCGCCCGGACGGCGGCGCTCGCGACCCACGCGCGGCTGTTGCGCGAGCACGTGCGGCGGCTGTCGGCGAAGGCCTACTGGGACCAGTTCGACACCGTGCCCGACTTCGTCTTCCTGTTCCTGCCGGGCGAGCACTTCCACAGCGCGGCGCTGGAGGCCGATCCGAGCCTGCTGGAGGAGGGCGCGCGCCAGAGCGTGCTGATCGCGACGCCGACGACGCTGATCGCGCTGCTTCGCGCCGTCGCCTACGGCTGGCAGCAGGAGCGCGTCGCCGAGGACGCGCGCGCGGTCGCGCAGCTCGGTCGCGAGCTGCACCGCCGGCTGGAGACGTTCGCCGACCACCTCCAGCGCGTCGGGACGCGCCTGCGCAGCGCCGTCGGCGCGTACAACGACGCCGTCGGCTCGTTCGAGCATCGGGTGCTGCCCGGCGCCCGCAGACTCGCCGAGCACGGCGTCGTCTCCGCCGAGCGCGAGCTGGCAGCGCTCGAGCGCGTCGACCTCACGGCACGCGACCTTGCCGGCAGCGTGCAGGAACCCGGTCCGCGAGGGACGCCGATCTCGTAGATTTCGGCGCGGCCACCCGCTCGTCCCACGCGCCCCGGCATCGCCATCCACGCCTCGAACGACCTCCCGACGACCCGTCTCGGCAGCGTGCTGGCCGATGCCGGCGGCATGCGCGCGCCGCGTGAGCGCGCGGCGCAGATCCGCGCCGAGCTGCTCGACGGCCTTGCCGCCGGCGCGCACGAGCTGGAGCAGCCGCGCTCGGGCTACGAGACGCCGGTGCCCGTCGCGCTCGTCGCCTTCGGCGAGGCGCTGCTTGCGATTGCGCCCGTCGACCCAGCCCTGCGCGCCGACGCGAACGCCGCCAACGACCGCGCCTGGACGCTCGTCGCGGTGCTCGTCGGTGCGCTCGTCGAAGGCGCCGCCGCGATGGCGGCGGGCGCTCCGCAGGACCTTGCGCTGCGTGCGGGGGCGTGGGAGGGCTGGCTGGCGCTCGCGTTTCCGGTCGCCGCCGCGGACGTGCTCGTGGGGGTCGAGCTCGCGGTCGAGGCGTTCGGCGAGAACGTCGCCGACATCGACCGGCTGCGCGCCCGCGCGTACGCGGTCCCGACGCTGGCGCTGGGCGACGTCGGCGAGCTGCGCCCGCCGATCGGCGAGCTGCATCCGCTGCGGATCGCCGAGGCGGTTGCGCGCTTCGGCGGCAGGCCAGCCGATGCGGCGTCGATCGGCGAGCACGAGGAGGCCGTCCTGACGGTGCTCGACCCGACGTCGGAGGTCGCACGCCCGCACGAGGAGGCCGACCCGTCGCTGCGCGTCGCGCGGCGCATGCTGCAACGGCTGATGGGAATGGGGAAGTGGGGCGGCTACCACACCGAGATCGCTCACCTGGCGCGCGGCTTCGCCGGCCACGACCGCGCGCTTGCGCTGGCGATCGGCGAGCGGCTCGTGAACGCGGGCCTGCTGGTCGAGAAGCAGAGCGTCCACCAGCGTCACGTGCGGTTGAACCCACGGCGCGTCGCGGAGATCCACGCGCTCGTCGATCGCGGCGAGCTGCCGCCCGGCCTGCGGCTGCCCTGACCAAACGCGAGCCCGTTCGCGCCTCCTCGCGTGCCGCGCGCGTCACCAGGGTCATGTGTCACCGTGACTGGCACGTAGCCGTTCTCGTTCATGCTTGGATACCGCCCGTGCCCAGACTGACCGACCGCATCCTCCACGGCACCCGCGTCGCCAAGACGCTCGTCGACGCTGGCCTGATCGCGCCGGTGCGGCCCGACCGCCTCGCGCTTGTCGGGCGCTCGCTGCTGCGCTGGGGAACCGCGTCGGCCGGCGCGATCGCCGTTGCCGCCGCTCGGACTCCCGATCAGCCAGTGCTCGTCGACGAGCTCGGCACGCTCAGCTACGGGGAGCTGCACCGTCGTGCGAACGCCCTCGCCAGCTCGCTCGCCGCGCACGGCATCCGCCCCGGTGACGGCGTCGCGATCATGTGTCGCAACCACCGCGGCTTCATGGACGCGTCGATCGCCTGCTCACGGCTCGGCGCCCACGCGCTCTACCTCAACACGATGTTCGCCGCCCCGCAGCTGGCTGACGTCGTCGCCCGCGAGGGCGCGAAGGCGATCATCTACGACGAGGAGTTCGCCGCGCTCGTCGATCACGCGAGCAGCGTGTCCACACGGTTCGTCGCCTGGCGTGATCGGCCGGACGCCGATCAGGGTGAAGGAGCCACGGGGGATCCGCTGCTCGAGGACCTGATCGCCGTCGGCGACTCCGCCGGCGTCAGAGCGCCCGAGGAGCCCGGCCGCGTCGTGATCCTCACCTCCGGCACGACCGGCACGCCGAAGGGTGCGCGCCGCAGCAACGCGGGCCTCGGCTCGGCGGCCGCGCTGCTGTCGAAGATCCCGCTGAGAGCGCGCGAGACGACGATGATCGCCGCGCCGCTGTTCCACTCGTGGGGGCTCGCGCACTACACGCTCGGCGTGCCGCTCTCCTCGACGTTCGTGCTGCGCCGCCGCTTCGACCCTGAGGGCACGCTGCGCGCGGTCGCCCGCCATCGCGCGACCGCGCTCGTCGTCGTCCCCGTGATGCTGCAGCGGATCCTCGAGCTGCCGAAGGAGACGCTCGACCGCCATGACAGCTCCTCGCTGAGAGTGATCGCCGTCAGCGGCTCGGCGCTCCCGGGGCCGCTCGCCACGCGCGTGATGGATCATTTCGGCGACGTGCTCTACAACCTCTACGGCTCGACCGAGGTCGCGTGGGCGACGATCGCCACCCCCGAGGACCTGCGCGCGGCCCCCGGCTGCGCCGGCCGCCCGCCGCTCGGCACGATCGTCAAGCTGTACGACGAGGACGACCGCGAGGTCCCGGCCGGGCAGACCGGGCGGATCTTCGTCGCGAGCGGCTTCCCGTTCGAGGGCTACACCGGCGGCGAGACGAAGGCGACGATCGGCGACCTGATGTCCTCCGGCGACGTCGGCCACTTCGACGCCGCCGGGCGGCTGTTCATCGACGGCCGCGACGACGACATGATCATCTCCGGCGGCGAGAACCTCTTCCCGTCCGAGGTCGAGGACCTGCTGGCGTCGCACCCCGCCGTCCGCGAGGTCGCAGTCGTCGGCGTCGACGACGATGAGTGGGGCCAGCGCCTGAAGGCCGTCGTCGTCCTGCAGGAGGACGCGAGCGTCACGGACGACGAGCTGAAGGGCTACGTGAAGCAGAACCTCGCCGCCTTCAAAGTGCCGCGCGAGATCACGTTCGTCGATGCCCTCCCGCGCAACGCGACGGGCAAGGTCCTCAAGCGCAATCTGGCCTGAGTCCGGGCCGATCCCTCGCTATCTTGCGGGGCATGCCACCCCGCGCCGACACGTTCGATCTCGCCGCCCTGCGACTCAGCGCCGGCGAAGGACGCTCGCTTGAGCTCGAGCAGACGATCGGGCCGTTCGAGCTCGGCGGCAAGCGCTACGAGGTGGCGCCGTCCTCGGTTCCGCTGCGGCTCGACGTCTCGCGCACGACGCACTCGGGCTGGGCGCTGCGCCTGCGCTTCGAGGTCGCGCTCGAGGGGCCCTGCATGCGCTGCCTCGAAGCGGCTGCGCCGCGCTTCACGATCGACGCGCGCGAGTTCGAGCAGCCCGGCGGGGGCGAGGAGCTGGAGAGCCCATACGTCGTCGACCAAGAGATCGACCTCGCCGCCTGGGCGCGCGACGCGCTCGCGCTGGCGCTGCCGACTCAGCTGCTTTGCCGCGCCGACTGCGCCGGCCTCTGCCCGGTCTGCGGCGAGAACCTCGACGCGGCGGGCCCGGAGCACCGGCACGAGGCGGAGCCTGACCTGCGCTGGGCGAAGCTGCGCGAGCTCGAGCTGTAGTAGCCTCCAGCACCCATGGCCGTCCCGAAGCAGAAGCAATCCCACGCGCGCACGAACAAGCGCCGCTCGCAGCACAAGATCTCGGCGCCGTCGATCCACGCGTGCCCGCAGTGCCACAGCCCGCGGATGCCGCACCGGGTCTGCCCGACGTGTGGCACGTACGCCGGGCGTGACGTGGTCGCCGCTTCGGGCGACGACGCCTAGCTCGACGCGTCCGCTCGTGCCGCCGATCACGGTCGCCGTCGACGCGAACGGCGCGGATCTCGGCCCGGCCGAGGTCGCGGCCGGCGCAGCGCTCGCAGCGGAGCAGGGCGTACGCGTGCTGCTGTTCGGCCCGAAGGGGGCGATCGGCCCGACGCCCGGCGGCGTGGAGGTCGTCGACGCGCCCGTCTCGATCGCCAAGGCGCCCGACCCCGCGCTCGCGGTGCGCTCGACGCCCGATGCGTCGATCGTGCTCGCCACGAAGGCGGTCGCCGAGGGTCGCGCCGACGCGCTCGTCTCGGGCGGCTCGACGGGCGCCGCGCTCGCGGCAGGGCTCTTCCACGTCAAGCGCGCCCGCGGCATCCATCGCCCGGCGCTCGCGATCGCGATGCCCGTCCCGGGCGCCCCGGTGCTGCTGCTCGACGTCGGCGCGAGCGTCGAGGTGCGCCCCGAGCACCTCGTTCAGTTCGCCTACATGGGGGCGGCATTCGCGCAGGCGGTGCTCGGCGTCGAGCGCCCGCGCGTCGCGCTGCTGTCGAACGGCGAGGAGCCCGAGCGCGGCACGCCCGACGTGATCGCCGCGCACCAGCGCCTCGCGGAGGCCGGCGGGCGCCTGAACTTCGTCGGCAACATCGAGGGCACGCAGGTGACCGAGGGCGTCGCCGACGTCGTCGTGATGGACGGCTTCACGGGCAACATCACGATCAAGCTGATGGAGGGCGTCTCCAGCAAGCTGATGCGCACGATCCGCGACGTGGCGATGACGAGCCCGCGCGCACGCGCCGGCGGGCTGCTGCTGCGCGGCCCGCTGCGCGGCCTGCGCGACGACCTCGACCCGGAGCAGGCCGGCGGTGCGTACATGCTCGGGCTGCGCCGCACCGGCGTCGTCGCCCACGGCCGCTTCACGCGCACCGGCTTCGCCCGCGCGATCGACGTGGCCGCGCGCGGGGTGCGCGAAGACGTCGTCGGTCGCACGCTCGCGGCGCTCGAGGAGGCGGGGGCGCTGCGCGGGTCGCCGCCGGCCGGCGGCGACCGCCCGTCGTCCGAGGCGCCGGCTAGCGTCCAGCCGCAATGACCCGTGAGCAGGTCCTTGAGCGCGTGCGCGCCCATCTTGCCGATGAGCTGGCGATCGACCCGACGGGGATCGCCGAGTCGACCCGCTTCCGCGAGGACCTCGAGGCGGACTCGCTCGACCTCTACACGCTCGTGCAGGAGCTGGAGGACCAGTATGCGGTCCGCATCTCCGACGAGCAGGCGGCGAAGATCCTCACGGTCGGCCAGGCGGTCGACTTCGTGCTGGAATTCGACCCGGACCCGAGTGCCGCCACGACCGGCAACGACCGCGAGCCGGGGCCCTGACCGCTGAGCGCCCTCGCGGATCTGCTCGACCGGCTGCCGGACGACCTCGCCCGGCAGGTGGTCACCCATTCGTCGTGGACGGAACGGCGCTCGGACTCGTACGAACGCCTCGCCTTCCTCGGCGACAGCGTGCTCTCGCTCGCCGTCACGACGCACCTCTACCCGCGCCTGGAGGCGGAGCGCTTCGGTGCCGGCCGGCTCACGAAGATCCGTGCGCAGGCGGTTTCGGGCCGCTCCTGCATGGAGGTCGCGGAGCGGATCGGGATGCCGGAGCGGCTGCGGGCGGCGGCGCCCGACGGCTCCGGGCAGAACGCCGGAGCGCTCGTACGCACCGAGCGGGTGCTCGCCTCCGTGATCGAGGCGGTGATCGGAGCGTGCTACCTCGCCTTCGGCTACGAGACGACGGCGGAGGCGGTCGTCGAGGCCTTTGCACCGGAGATCGGAGAGGCGCTCGACCATCCGGTCGACTTCAAGTCCGCGCTGCAGGAGCGGCTCGCGCGCCGCGGCGAGCTGGTGGCGTACGTCGTGACGGAGGAGGAGGGCCCGCCGCACGACCGCGTCTTCACCGTCGATGCGTCGGTCGCCGGCGTCGAGGTCGGCCGCGGCCAGGGACGTTCGAAGAAGGACGCCGAGCAGGAGGCCGCTCGCGTCGCGCTGGAGGCTATGGGAGAGTGATCCGATCCGCTGATCTCGTGGCGCCTCGGGGTGTGGGCACCGACGGCGAAGCCGTTGGTCGGCGTCATCGGCGTTCGCCGTACGTGCGTACGGCTTCACCCCTGCTTCCTTGCCAGACACCCCGATCCACCACGATCTCAACGGATCGGGCCTGATTCCCCTGGAGTCTTCATGCACCTGAAGTCGCTCACCGTCAAGGGCTTCAAGTCGTTCCCCGACCGCACGAAGCTGGCGTTCGGGCCGGGCGTCAGCGTGATCGTGGGCCCGAACGGCTCGGGCAAGTCGAACGTCACCGACGCGGTCCTGTGGGCGCTCGGCGAGCAGTCGCCGCTGGCCGTCCGCGGCCAGACGATGCAGGACGTCATCTTCGGCGGCGGCCACGGCCGCAAGGCGAGCCAGGAGGCCGAGGTCGAGCTGGTGCTCGACAACGGCGACGGCCAGCTCGGGCTCGACTTCTCCGAGGTTTCGATCGTGCGCCGGCTCGATCGCTCCGGCGATGGCGAATACCGCCTCAACGGCGCCCGCTGCCGCCTGGTCGACGTGCTCGAGCTGCTGTCCGACACCGGCCTCGGCAAGGAGGCGCACTCGGTCGTATCGCAGGGCCGCGTCGAGGCGATCGTCACCTCCAAGCCGCGCGACCGTCGGCTGCTGATCGAGGAGGCGGCCGGACTCGGCAAGCACCGCAAGCGCCGTCGCCGCGCGCAGCTCAAGCTCGCGCGCACGCAGGACAACCTCGACCGCGCGCTCGACGTCGAGCGCGAGGCGCGCTCGCGCCTGCGCCCGCTCAAGCGCCAGGCCGAAGCGGCCGAGCTGCACGCGCGGCTCGAGCGCCAGTCGCTCGAGGCGCGCTGGGAGCTGGGCCGCGACGCGCTGCGCGCGAGCCGCATCGAGCTCGAGCAGGCCGAGGCGGCCGCCGTCGCAGCCCGCGCGCGCAGCACTGAGGCCGAGCAGGCGCTCGCGGCCGTGGCCAGACGCCGCGAGCAGGCCGAGGAGGCCCTCCAGCAGCGCAGCGAGCAGCGCGAGACGCTCTCCGAGCGTGCGTACCGCGCGCGCGCCGCCGGCGAGCGGGTCGGCATGCGGCTCGAAGCCGCACGCACCACGGTCGCGTCTCTGGGCGAGCGCATCATTCGCCACGAAGCCGAGTTGCAGGCGCTGCGCGACCAGGCCGCAGCCGACGTCCCCGACGCCGAGGCGGCCGAGCGCGTCGCCGCGCTCGAGGCCGAGCTGGTCGCGCTCGAGCAGGACCGCAAGGCAGCTCTGGAGCGCGAGTTGGCCGAGCTGGAGCAGCGTCGCGCCGGTGCGGAGGCCGAGGCAGAGCGCCTGCGAATCGACGTCGACGCGGCGCGCGCCGAGCTTGCGACGGCCGAGGAGCGCGCCGAGGCGGTGCGCACGAGACGCCGCGAGGCCGAGCGCGCCGTCGAGGCGGCCCGCCGCGAGTCCGCTCGCGTCGGGGGCGAGCTGGCGGCCGCGAACCACTTCCTGCGCGCGCATGCCGGTGCGCCGGGCGGCGCGCCCGCGCTCGCCGACGCGCTCGACGTCGACGACGGCTACGAGCTCGCGCTCGCCGCGGCGCTCGACGGGCGCCTGCGCGCGGCCGTCGTGGCCGATCGCGCCGCCGGCGCGGCGCTGCTCGAGCGCGCCGGCCGCGACGGCGGCAGCGCGCTCGTCACCGGTGCCGGCGACGACAGATCGTCGCCCGTGGGCAAGCCGCCGACGCCCGACGCCGAGCTGCTGCTCGACCACGTGCGCGGCGCCGCCGACACGCTCGCGCTCGCGACCGCGCTGCTGACCGACACCTGGGTCGTCTCCGACGTCGCCGACGTGCGTGAGGACTTCCACGGCACCGCCGTCACCCAGGGCGGGCGCGTCTGGATCGGCGCGTGGCGCGAGCTGCGCCAGGTCCCGGCCGGGGGCGAGGAGCGCGTGCTCGCCGAGCGCAATCGCCGCGACCGGCTCGTGTCCGAGAGCGAGACGGCCGCGCGCGCAGAGCACGCGGCCGCGCAGCACGTCGAGGGGCTCGTGGCCGCCGTCGCGACCGCCGACGGCGCGCGCGACGAGGCCGACGGAGTGCTGCGAGCGGCGGTGCGCGCGCACGACGAGGCAAGCGAGCAGGAGCGCCGCGTCACGCGCCTGATCGACCAGCGCCGCGGCGCCGAGGATTCGGATCCCGCCCACCCCGGCGCCGTGCGCCGTGCGCGGATCGAGGCGGAGCTGACCGCCGAGCGGCGCCTCGCCGAGCGTGCGGAGCGCGATCGCGCCGAGCGCACGGGCCGCATCGCGCAGGCCGAGCTGCGCGTGGAGCACGAGCGCGCGCTCGCGCCGGGCGCCGAGCGGCTCGTGACCGTGCTGGCCGAGGCGGCGTCGGCGATCGCCGCCCGCATGGAGGTGTTCGACGCCGAGCTGGCCGCGCATCGCGCCGCCGGCGAGCACGTCGCGGTCGAGCTGCGCGCCTGCGCGCGCGAGGAGGCGGAGCTGCACGGCCGCCTCAAGCGCGACGGCGAGGCCGTCACCGGCGCCGAGGTCCGCGCGCAGCAGGCGCGCGACCGGATGGCCGAGGCCGATGGCGAGCTGCGCTCCCTCGCCGAGCCGCTCGGGCTCGAGCCCGAGCCGGCGGAGGAGCCGCTGCCCGACGACGAGCGCGCCACGCTCGCGCAGCGGATCGAGCGCCTCCAGCGCCGCCGCGAGCAGCTCGGCCCGGTCAATCCGCTCGCGCAGGAGGAGTACGAGGAGGCGCTCGCGCACATCGAGGAGATGGAGCGCCAGCGCGGTGACCTCGAAGCGGCGCTGCGCGAGCTGAGCACGCTCATCCGGGACACCGACCGGCAGATCCGCGAGACGTTCGAGGAGACGTTCACCGCCGCGGCGAAGAACTTCGAGGAGCTCGCCGAGCAGCTCTTCCCCGGCGGCCGCGGGCGCCTGCGGCTCGTGCGGGAGGACGCCGGCCCGCGCCCTGTGCTCGGCGGCGAGCCGCTCGACGGCGACGCGGACGGCGCCTCTGCCACGGCCGACGACGCAGATGCCGCCGCCGACGCGGAGGAGCGCGAGGAAGAGGAAGAGGACCTGCTCGGCGTCGAGATCGAGATCACGCCGGCCGGCAAGTCGATGAAGCGCCTCTCGCTGCTGTCCGGCGGCGAGAAGTCGATGACGGCGCTCGCGTTCCTGTTCTCCGTCTTCCTCGCGCGGCCGTGTCCGTTCTACATCCTCGACGAGGTCGAGGCCGCGCTCGACGACCTCAACATCGATCGCTTCCTCACGCTGCTGCGCAAGTATGCCGGCCGTGCCCAGTTCATCGTCGTCACCCACCAGAAGCGCACGATGGAGGCCGCCGACAGCCTCTACGGCGTCTCGATGGGCGGCGACGGCATCTCGAAGATGATCAGTCGCAGGCTGCCCCCGGCTGCCGAGGTCGCCTGAGCAGCACGCCTCGACGCGCCTGGCTGCGTCCTCGGGGTTCGAAGTACCTCCGGTACTCCTTCACCCCTGCGTCCTTGCCAGACACGTCGATCCGCACCGCTCAGTCGCCTCGATGCTGGATCTCCTTCTCGAACCAATGCGTGGCCGTCGGGCTTCCGTTGTAGTCCGGGATCTCCGTGTAGCCGCACGCCTCGT
>Ga0210410_10000875_pt1 | contig 29710 bp, 18 predicted proteins | sample IncBWC4MmetaG_FD_161058 | JGI IMG/M metagenome (GOLD analysis project Ga0210410, IMG submission 161058) | Forest soil microbial communities from Barre Woods Harvard Forest LTER site, Petersham, Massachusetts, United States - Inc-BW-C-4-M | ecosystem: Environmental > Terrestrial > Soil >...
ATTTTGCCTCTGAAATTGGTGCTCAAGAGTTTCTGTTATTGCCTGAGCAACAGGTTCATGGCGTCGGTGGAATTGATACCACAACGGCCCGCGCTCTGCGCGATTGGGTCAACACTTATCGGGGCCCTGTTCCTCTCACGATCAGCGAGGCAGGGTCAGGCGATGGTCCTCCATATATCAAAGTTACAAATGAGGAAGGATACCGGGCCTATGCGCACATTGATGCAACTGGCGTGCTCAGGCGATCCTCGTACGACCGAGGTGGTGTTTTAATCGGACCAAAAGGACTCATGGAAGCACTGCACCAAGCAAACTACACGGAGGAATGCGAATGAAGATATGGAAGGGGTTTGGTTCTGAACACTCGATGAATCTTGTGATGATCGGCAAATTTCGAAGCGTAGCGGATGCTGAGAAAGCTAATCGAATCATTGAGCTAATCACCAAACAGGTCGCAATAGATACGGATAGTGGGGCGCTAACGATCGGAACTCGACCCGAGCGTTACACAGACGGGATGATGGCATTATTTCGCGAATTGAACGTCTACGACCTTAATACAGCGGAGGTGGAGCAGTTTGCGTATGACGTGAATGTTAAACACAGCCAGGACACGGTCTCCGTCACTACAGATGAATCAGATGTGTCTGGTTATCTGAAAATCCTCGTTGCTGAGGGGGCTCGCGTTGAAGTGTTCTCCGCTCATTTTTACAAAGAAAAAGAGAAGAAGGAAAAAGAAGCTGTCCAGGAGTAAAGCTGCAAGATGCCACCAGTGAATTGGGAGAGATTCACAGCATTACCCGGTAGTGCAACAACGAATTTCGAAAATCTGTGCCGAGCTCTGGTGCGACGCAACTATGGCGAGTATGGTGATTTCGCGGCTCTGGCCTTGCAGCCTGGAGTTGAGTTCCACCTGAAAATACACGCGAAATGTAACCTCGGCGAGCCAGGTCGCTGGTACGGTTGGCAATGTCGCTGGTATGGCATTCCTAGTGGGCGAGCGTTAGGTAGCGCACGAAAAACGAAGATCGAGCTCGCAATAACCAAAACAGAAAAGGTGCTGCCTAACCTGACTGATTGGGTGCTCTGGACTCGATACCCGCTCGTCAAAGGAGACCAAGAGTGGTTCGACACGCTCAAAGCAAAGACTCAGATGCATCTTCATCAGTGGGTAAGCTCAGAAGTCGAAGAACTTCTATGCGGCGACACAGAAATCCTGCGAAGTACCTATTTCGGTGACCTCGTTGTCTTTCCCGCAACGCTCAACTCGTTGCACGCTGCGTCGGTCGCGCCAATCAAGCACCGGTGGCTACCCGAAGTGCACCAAATCACCGATTGCGAGCGTGGGTTGCTTCGCATTTTGGGAAACGCTGAATCTTGGGGCGAGCTCTCAAACGTTTCAGAAAAACTCAGAGACACGGCCGGCATGGTTCTCAATGATAGCAAGACGCTAAAGGGAACCCTGGCTGATAGGGCAAGAGAAACCGCCAAATGTGGTTTGGCATACGCGGTTGAACTCTCTGCCACTCTGAGCTCTCTTGCGAATGGCCAGATCGACCTTCTGCCAGAAAAACTGGCGAATCGCCCCCCAATGCCTGGTCCGCACCTTCTGTCACTACCTCGTCACCTTCGAGCCAGACGTCACGTCGCGTCCCTTACGGTCACAAATACAATCGCCGACATTCGCAGCGCTTCTGCGCTGCTTGATGCGGTTGTTACCTCGCTCCGCAAGAAGATAATCGCGGTTTTGGCCCCTGCAGGATCTGGAAAGACTTTCTTGGCCGCTCAAATCACGGCGGAGGCAGGAAAGCGACCAGCAGGGGTCCTGCTCCATGGTAGGGACTTGCACTCCGCGCACAATCTAGATGACCTTGCCCATAAGGTTGTGGTCTCGACAACACCAGTTGCAAGTATGGAGCGACTCTTGGCCGCAATCGATGCGGCTGGACAACGATCTCATTGTCGGCTCCCGATAGTGATTGATGGGCTAAACGAAGCCGAGGACCCACGCGCTTGGAAGCCACTCCTTGCTTCGCTAAGTGCGGTCTTGCAACGGTATCCGTTCGTATTTTTCGTCTGCACACTGCGAACGGATTTTTCGCAAGAAGCGGTGCCTCAGGATGTTGAATGCATCACGATGCCTGGCTTTGGAGAGGATAGGTACGACGCGATTCTCAAGTACTTTAGGCACTATCGAATTAACTTTCAAGACGCTGAGCTACCGATTGGTTTGCTTGCACATCCTCTCACTCTGCGCTTATTTTGCGAAGTAACTAACCCAACGAGGGAACATATCGTGGGCGTAGAGGCGATGCCGGGCTCGCTCTCAGCCATTCTTGAGCGATACCTGGAAAAGGCTGGGGAGCGTATTGAGGAATTGTCCCCACATGCTCTGCGTTATTTCCGGCAAGACGTACGGGATGCTTTATACAAGATCGGCGAACTCTTATGGAACGAAAAACAACGGAGCCTCGATCTGGCAGCCCTTCGCGTTACGCTCGGCGACCAGCAGCGTCCGTGGGACAAAAGCATTGTGCGTGCACTCGAACAAGAAGGAATACTGATAAAAGTTCCCGGCGAACCCTCAAGTGGTCCGCGCGTGGCGGGTGTTTACGACCAACTGGGAGGTCACCTTGTCGCGAGCGCTATTCTCGCCAAGTACGGGCGGATCGGTGTTCAAAATTGGTCGCAGGACCCCGCTACGTCAAAGGCCCTGGCTGACTTAGCGCCTCCTGACCGACATCCCCTTAGCACCGACACATTTCAAGCACTTGTAGGACTCATTCCCAGAAAGCTCAATTTGCAGTTGTGGCCGATGCTTGGCCCACCCTTACGCGAAGCCGCCCTCCGTGGCGCAGCCGATTTAGAAGGTTCATATCTTGATTCACAGACTATTCAAGAGCTAGCCAAGCTGGCACCTGCAAAGCTTTCGGGATCACGGGATTTGTTTGACCGTCTCTGGCAAACAAGGAGTGCTCCGGCTCATCCCCTAAAAGCTGATTTTCTTCACATGGTACTGATGGGAATGAGCATGGCAGACCGTGACCTCCGCTGGACAGAGTGGGTAAGGCACAATCGCAAAGATTTGCTGTCAGACGTAGTGCGTTTCGACAAACGGTGGCGAGAAGACATAGGGCAGAGGCCCCAATCAGAACGACTTAGGGCTCGTTGGTTTATGTGGTTGTTGACCAGTACAGACCGTGAACTTCGTGACTCCACCACAAAGGCTCTCCTATCTTTTGGTTTTGGAGACCCAGAAGGACTGTTTCTCCTGACCCTAGAGTCGCTGTACATCAATGACCCCTACGTGCCTGAACGAATGCTTGCCGCTTCGTATGGGCTATCGATGACCCTAGACTCACTGAACGACTTCAACCGATTTCGAAACATCTTACTGCCTTGGTTGGCTCGCAACGTATTTCAGATGATGTTTGCTGAAGGTGCTCCGTTTTCTACGACTCATACTCTGCGAAGGGACTATGCGAAAGGGATCATCGACTTAACTCTTCATAAGCACCATGACCTTCTCACTCCCGGTCAAAAGAAGAGAATCAGTCCGCCTTTTGCGGGGGGAATTCAGAATTGGAGATACAGACCCGACTACGATGCCGGTAAGTACAGGGAAGGAAATGACCCCCTTGGAATGGATTGGGAAAACTACACGATGGGGAATCTTGCGAGAGGTCGTTCAACATACGATTTTTCACATCCAGATTTCGCTCAGGTAAAGGAACAGATTCTTTGGCGAATTCACGATTTGGGCTATTCGTTGGCCCGCTTCGGAGAGATTGACAAGGACTTAGCACGGCGCAGGTGGAGCTACGGCGAAGATTCAGGCAGCAACCCGGACAGATACGGGAAGAAGTACTCCTGGATCGCCTTTTACGAACTTTCTGGATTCCGACATGACCATGGAATGATTGAGCGGAAGCCGTGGCGAGAGTCTGAGCCCCATCCGGACGAAATTGATATTGACCCCAGTTTCCCAAATGAACCCGTTGCCCAGCGGATCATCAAAGAAGACCTTCTAGGTACAAAACATCGAAACGCCAGGCTTTGGGTAAACAAGGGACCAGTTCCTGCATTTAGTCGATACTTCTTTCAACAGACCCTCAGCGGGGAGAATGGGCCTTGGATCATGGCCCATATAGGACATTTCAGACACGGTAAGGAGATAAGGCGGACAGGATTTGTGAGAATTCGAGCTTTTTTTGTCCGAAGCGCGGACTTAACAAAGCTTAAAAAGCTTCTGCGGTCTAGTAATGTGGAGTTTGAGATTGCTCGCGACACTCAAGATGTAAGTGGCTTTTTTGGAGGCGAGTCCTCTTGGCGAAACGATATCCCGTATGCGTTCGCAGAGAGCATTCGCCATGTAATTGGTAAGCAAAAGATTTCACAGCCGACCTTTACCTTTGCCGTTCAGATGGGCGACAAAACAATTCGCGTTGGCCCAGGTCCCTCGTGGGGCTACCAACCAATCTACGAATCCATAGACGCCGTGCCCTTGGCTCAACACAACGGGTTCTCGGCGAGAACTACACTAAAACGTCCGGGGGGCTTGGTTCCATCTCGTCAGCTTTGTGAATACTCGGACCTTCGCCTATCTCTTCCCGCGTGGAATACAAGAGATTCCTCAGGCCGCTTGGCATCAATCGCAACAGGAGTTCCCGGACTTGGGAATTCCGAATCCGCTTTGTTCTTGCGCGCAGACATTCTGCGAAAGTACATGGCACATACGCGGGCACGCCTAATATGGATGGTATCGGGCGAGCGGCAAAGGCTCACCGATTCGGGAATGAACGCAGCGTATCAACAATATGACCAAGTATTTCTATGGGAAGGTAACCGCGTTAAAAAGCTCTATGGAAAAGATAGGCCGGATCGATCGGCAACCCGGCGACGCAGTTCGCGTAGAGCAGCCGCTTCGACATAGACCACGCCGTTTTCTTGAGTTGCTACAGACGGCGTTAAGGTCAAGAACTGAGCGCGGCCCCTAACAGCACAAGGGCGCCGATGAAGCATGCGGCACCTACAAGTTCCTGAGAGCGCCTTCGCTGCGTTTGAACATCAACCCATTTCTCCCCGGCAAGCATCCGAAGCACTTCCTGGATCGTCGGTCGCGCGCTCGGTTCTAATTGGCAACACGCGGCAATAATCTCACCTATTGGCGCGTTCCCGTAGCCCTCTGAAGCCGGATCAAGCCGTTGACCGTCGACTGGTCTTCGCCCAGTAAGCAGATGATACAGGGTCGCCCCATAGGAGTATGAGTCTCCCGCGCGGGAAATGACCGCGCCCCGCCGGATTTCTGGTGCCCAGTATCCAGGAGTGCCACCACGGTTTTTCCCAAAGAGAATCGTAAAAAGGGTCCCATTGCCCAGAGGATCTCCAACTTGCAACTGACCATTCCGCGCTATTAAGACATTGTCCGGCTTAAAGTCACCATCTACCTCAAAGGCAGCGTGGAGGTTTGCGAGTGTGCGCGCAAGTTCTGTAGCCACGTTGTGGAGCTGATTCTCGGTAAGCCTTCCCGCGTAGCGCGTTAGTGCTCCGCCTTCGAGGTATGACATAACGTAGAAGGGGGTTCTGCACGCATATCCCAACCTAAAAGTGGAACCAAACCAGCAACACCTCGCCCCAAAAGACGAATCTCGCGCTCAAAGCCTTCTCGGGCATGTTGTAGACGCCATTCCCGAAGAAATTTCACAACAACGTATTCGCCCGTGTCGCTTCTCTGACCGATGAATAGATCGCCATTTCCACCTGAGCTTAGTTGCCGGAGACCTACCACGCGGAAATTCATTGAGACCTCCTCGAACGAGAATAGGCCATCCGAAACAAAGCATACAGGAACACACCTCGTTCTGCATTCGCTGCCCGAAGGATTGCTTGGGGAGAATTTCCGGCACGTATTGCCGCGTCAAGTGCTAGATAGAGATCGCTGATCGGACCGGTGGGACTTGAATGACCGCCTTCCCAGCGGTTGACACTGGCGAACGATACACCCAGGAGTCGCGCCAACTGCTCCTGCGACAGACCGAGCTTCCTGCGAATCGCTGTCAATCGACCAGAATCCGGCATATCCGAATGATGCCCGCCCCGTAATGAATTGTCAACATTTGTTATAACTATTGCTATATGAAAAACGGGCTGTCCAGATGACCCGGTTGAAGACGCCCGCTAAGCTGCGTCGGTCTGGCCAACCGGGCTAAACATAACGTCACCCGCCGCGAGATTGTCTCTGCAGTGCGAACAATCAGAGCGTCGAGCACCTCCCCATTCCGTCAAAGTACCAGCCATGCCGTCGAATTTCTTTTAGCCGCAGAAGACACCCGTCGCCGATGCGCCTGTCGATTCTACGGAAATTATTGAAAACAAAGCAGTGCTCGAAGATTCCCGGGTATAGGTTCGCTTCGCCGGACGCGGTTGTTTACTTCACCGATTTGTTTCGTGGGATTGCGCATAGCCGCAGACTGCCGTTTCCCAGGAGTGAGTAGATGAGGGCTTTTGGACCGTAGGGCGGAAACGTTTCTTTTTCTGCCAGCTTTTCCAGGTCTTGCACAGCATCGAAATGCGCTTTGGAAACGGTGTACTCTTTTTCGCCTTTGTGCTTTTCGAGTTGTCGCGCCAGGAGATCGAAGTATTGGCCAGCCATAACGGGTTTAACCGTAGTTGTGGTTGCCACGATGGCTTGGAAACCTGCTCCGTTCAGGTATTTGACGAATTTGTCGGCACCAGGCGCCGCGGCAGCGCAGGCGTCGACGATTGCGATGGAAGGCAGTTTAAAAGACTTTTGAATTGCGGACGGTGCAAGGAACTGAGTATGGTCGAACGTAAAGCTGTCATCTTCGTAGTGGCCGAGAAGCAAGAGCGCAGTCGACTTAGTCTCCGGGGCTGGGCTGCTGATCCAGCTCTCGAAATCGGAAATCGACCCAATACAGTCGGGACCTTTACATGCGTTTGCCCAATCCTTGAATTCCAGTCGGGCGTCGGTGAGTTCCTTGGGAGATTGATCGACTGCGGGAGGCAGGACCATCACCCAGCGTGAGATACAGGAATCGAGGGGTCGAAGCTCTTGATAAGGGAGTGGAGAAAGAAGGCGGAACAGGTCACCTAAGAAGTACTTTTTGTCTGAAACAGGGACGGCAACGATCCCCAGGGGCACAAAAAAGCTGATGTCGGGATCATAGCTGGCCATACGGATAACGAGCGGCGGTGCGTTGGCTCTGTTTCCGGTGAGGTTAAGTCGCCCGGCAACGACTTTTTCTATTTGCTGGCGAGCCCTGGACGCGAACGGGTCGTTGGGTGGAAGTAGCAGGTTATAAAGCGAGTAGCCGGTGTTTTGCAGCGCTGTGGCTCCGACGTCCTTGTCAAAGTTCTTGAGCAAGATCTCATCGATGAACTTGCCGAGGGAACTGCTGAGTGTTCCCAGCGTCCACGTCAGGTACTCATCGCCCCCTACGTGAAGAACACCTATCGTGCGGTCTGAGCCGAAGTCAAAGAAGTGCAGGGACGCAGCCGGCAGGTCCTTTTCCTTGGATAGAGGGACGGCATTTAGCGGGTCACCCCGAAACCAAGTTCTTGTTACATCACAATCGTTCGTTGAGTCCGTATCCGAGATGCAAACCGGAACTACGACTTCATCCAAGGGAATATCATTAGCCCAAATCGATAGTCCGATATAGGCGAGACCCTCCTTCTCGCCGGTGTGAAATTCAAAGAGCGTGTGACCAAAGCGAAAATCTAATTCGGGATTCTTCACTAAGTCAGCCAAAGGATGAGCTGGGATTGCGCGAGTCCGTTTGCGCGCGTAGCGCCGCATTTTTGAGAGGCTGAGGTCGAGGTTTTGAACTTTCGTCTTGTTGGCTGGTAGCAGAGCCGGGTCGGGCACCATAAGTACCTTGAGTCGAACCGTCTCACCTTTTTGGCGCTTAAGCCAGTCGAGCAGTTGCGAAGACGCCCTTTTTGCAACGATTCCTTCGTCTCTCGTGGAATACTCGAATGCGGATAAGTCCAGAATTGCTTGATAGTCGCCTCTGGTGTGAACGGTTTCAAGTTGACTGAACGACGGTGGGCCGGAGTTTTCCAACCAAGCGTTCCATGTAGCCTCAAAGGTCGGGGTGGTAGCTGCGACCTCGACAGTCGTGATGGGCGGTTCAATCTGGAGTTCCACATTTATTGGACTGGATTGTCCAACGTTGGCGAGGCCAGTTATTTTCGTCTCCTTGAAGCCGGAACGCGATACGGTAATTTCATACGGCCCCGGCGGAATGTCCGGAAACCGGAATTCACCAGACTCGTTTGTTCGCGTCGCGCGCTGGAGCGAAGTCTCCTTCATGAGCAGTTTGACATCCGCGTTGGAGACTGCGGCACCCATAGAATCATGGACGAGTCCGTTCAGGGACGTGGACAGCTGCGCGGCGCAAACGGTGGCAGAAAGTTGGAGGAACGCCGACAGGAGGAGCGTTCTAATTAGCGGCACAGGTATCTCCGAGACGCCATGTGCCTGCCTCATTCGTCCAGAATCGAAGGCTGGATTGAGGGGCGTCCTTGTAAGGCGCCACTAAAACGACGGGATAACACGGAGGCAGGTCTTCGGGTTGAAGAGTCAGAACTTTCTGGTCAGTCAGATTACGGAGCTTCTGAATCTTCGCCAACTGTTCCGGCGTAACCGTCCTTTGCCAGGCCCCGGTGTTGACAACAAACGGGTTCCAGGGAGATCCGTTAAGAGGCTGAAATCCGGGGTCGGCTTTGTGTGTGTGACTATAAACAAAAAGCTGGAACGTTTGATCTGCGCGATTGTCATGCTTGAGGCGCAGGTAGGCTTTATTGAAATGTTCCTCGAAGATTTTGCGTCGAGAACTCAGTAGTTGCTGTGTGATTGCCCCGAGGTCTTTCCGAGGACAAGCCTTAACGGAAGGAGGACGACCAGCGCTGAGGTCCTCGGTCCTCACGGCCTGCCTTAAGTTGCAGATCTCAATGATATCTTCGGTTTGCAGATCTTCTATAGAAATACCGAATGTTCCTTGCGAGATTTGTCTTTGAGCCGCGTCGCTCAACGGATCGTTGCTTGGTAGAGATTCAGCAAGAAACTTGACTCCGTCGGCACGAATGGCTTCGACGTCCCAATTGGGATGCTCATCAGGAGCACCGAGATTCGTCCCGAGTTGGCTCCACGAAAGCTCCGTTAAATAAAAGGCAATGAACTTCCCTAGATCTCTAGGTACAGCCGCTGACCCTTCAGCCTTGAGGCCAAATTTGACTCCGATGGCTTCATCGGAGATGTTGTCGATGATCGGGTACTTGTCTTCATACATGTTGTAAAAACGCTGAACGAATTGCTCTCCCCAGGGTCGCTGGAGGTATCGGACTCCTTTGTAGTCAATAAAAGGCTGAGGCCAGTGGTCGAACTTGTTGACCTCTTTTCCAATCTGTTGCCCGTGTTCGGCGTATATCAGGCCATCCTGGGAAAGCCAGTCGCCCTCTGTGGCAACGCGTACACGGTCAGCGGGAGCATTGATCGCTATCAAGACTTTCTGAGCGACCTTGGGAAACAGCAAGGCGGCGTCATGATTCCCAGGAACAATCGTGACTGTGTTGTCGCCTGACTTAGCGAAAGTGCCGATTGAAGTCAGCTCTGGCTGGTGGAATTGAATGACACGCTGTAGTCGCTTTAGAGCGTCATCCTCGGTGCATCCCAGGTTTTTGTTCGCGGGAACAGTGCAATCATTCGGATCGAGCGATTGCCATAGTTCAAAGGTGTCTCCGTTGAGGATCAGGTCAGCTTTGCCCTTGCCCATGCGATTCATTTCCTCAAGGAAAGCGGCGAATTCCGGCGCCCATCGAGCGTCCTCGAAATTGTGCCAATGGCCGTTCACCTTGCCGACGCCAAAGTGCGTATCGCTAATGAAAATCCTAAGGCGATCGCTCCCGGAAAGGGTTGGTCCGGGTGCCATGCCGAAGGCTAGAAAGAGAGACAGCAGCAAAAGGATGGATGATCGAAACAAGAAAGTCATCGATTGTTTCCTTTCGAAGGACATATTTGAATGTTTCCATTCCCCAGTAGTGCGTAGGCGAGAACGGCGGGCCCGTAGGATGGTGATGATTCGGAAGGAGACTTCTTGGAAAGCGATCTTAAGGTATGAAACATGAGGATTTCGAGAGATGCTTGTTTATCATTTTCGGAATTCATGGTTTCGTCGAAAGTCGTAAGGAAATCTGCCCCGAGGTTGAGGGAGATTTCAGTGGAAGTTGCGACTATGGCCGCGACGCCGCGATTGTTCAGAGCTACGACGATGTTTGCGGCCCCAATATTGCCAGTACCACAGCCGTCCAGGATTGCGATAGAGGGGTTTGCGAATTCACGGTGAAATCCCGTTGACATAATGCTTTCCGAAGAAAAATAGAGACGATCACGGTCGTGATGGCTGAGAGTAGCAAGGACCGTCGATTCGGCAATTTGATCGGAATTGCGTGCCCAAGCACGAAACTTCGGAATGTTATCAAACACCAATCGAGTGTCTTGCCAACTCTGGAGGCGATTGCCGATTCGGTTCAGAACCCCCGAGAATTCGGAATCACGCGGCGGAACCAACATCACCCAATTGGAGATGCACGTCGCCACCGGGCGGTAGTCTTGGATCTGGAGAGGAGCTTCAACCCGAAATTGCAATCCAAGAAAGTCGGCGTCATGCCCCTTCTCTTCGATCGCCATTAGACCCAACGGAAGAATCGGGATTGGATCGTCAGACTGAGGCAACATCCTGACGAAGACCGATGCCGGAACGCCCGTCTCCTTGTCGTAGCGTTTTTCCTGGAAAAACTGTTGAAACGTGATTCGAGCCTCGCGCCCCTCCTCATTGTCGGGAAAGAGCTTGTCAAAGAGGTCCAATCCACGCGCCGTCAGTTCACCCGATTGTCGATTGAATCCGAATGCAGGGATAAGATTATCCTTTATCCAGCTTTTGAGGTTTTCTGCGCTGTCCTGGAGTCTCCAGGAAATGAATCTGTCGCCTACCCAATCCTTTCTGTGAAAAACTCCGATCACCGCGCCGTCACCTAATTGAAGAAAGTGCAAGGCACCGTCGGGGTACGTGTTTGAGTCCTGAGAACGCTGATCCGCCAAGCGTAAGGTGTCGAGACCTCGTAAGGAGATGGAGAGTGGGGGAGCAACTCTTTGGCAATCAGTTCGCGACCCGATGCAGACCGGAATGGACATTTCATCGACCGGCCGAATTCCATCCCAAATTGAAATTCCAATGGAAGTCGCGCCAAGCAGCTTGTGCGTGTGAAGTTCCATAGACGCCCGGCCGAGCAGCCAATCTTTTGCTGGTTTTTCCAAGTCGAATGGGATTTGAGTTGGGGCGTCGGATGTCCCGAACATTTTCCGGACGGCGTCAAGATCGACGTCCATATCAACGACTCCGCTGTCTTTGGGTTTATCGAAAAAGCGGCGATCGGGCAGAAACAAAACTCGGATCTTCTGTGTGTGGCTGTTCGAATCCTTGAGCCACGCCTGGAGGGTGCGAGAAAATTCGCTGCCGGCCGTCTTCGAGATGACGACGGGATAGGTCGCGGAGTAATTTAACGCGGCGAGGTCCAGGTAGACCTTGCAATTCGTGTCGGTCGCGAAGGTCCGAACAGGGGAGAATTCGTCACTCTCGGCGGAAGCCCAGGCGTTCCAATAAATCGCCCGCGCAGCCTCAAACGGGTGCTCGAAGGGGGGCGGTGTTGGGTGTTTCCAGGAAAGGTCCAAGCGGTAAAACATGCCAAGAAGCACAGATAGAGTCAGACTCGAAAACGCCAGGAGTGCGAACGGGATCGATTGCCAGAAGGGCTTGCCTTTGACGCCAGGGCCTTTTGACTGATGCCTGAACCGCATTTGATTGTCCTCGGGTAGGGATGTTCGACCCTTGTTATTATAAGTTGCCGTAAATATCTACAACGTAGTTATGTAGAATACGGCAACTAGAGAGCCGGGCCTCGTGGTTTCCGAAAAAACTTGTGGCGGGTTCATTAGTAACACCTGATGTGCGAACGATGAAAGGGGAACTCAGATGGCCGGGAAATTCACAATTTCAGCGGACGACGTAGTCGTGGTTATTTTTGCTCTGCTTGGATTCGGAGGCTGCATCGTGTTTGCCCAGTGGGGGAGTGTCCCGCCGATTGTCTTGTCTTTTCTCCTGGCCACAGGGGTAGCCGCCCTTGTCTATCGATTTCTCGGAGGAATTCAGGGGACAAGTTTTACTGTTGGCACTTTGAAGTTAGGGGGCACGATGGCCGCGCTTGTTGGCTTAGCCTTGGCGGTTAATCCTCTCCTGGTGGACCAGATGCATTTTCGCCTTACTCGTGAAGATGACATTGTCGGGGAATGGCGCTGGGTTTATGCGGCAGAGGGATGGGAAGGGCATCTTACATTCAAGAAAGATAAAGCGAAGCTTACATTTGTGGGCGAGGAATCGAAATGGAATAACGGAAAGAGAGAGTCTTTATTTGAACTTTCAAATGGTGTCGCGCGTTTGATAGGCCGAAACCAGTTAGAACTCGCCGCTGACGTTCATGATCTTCTGTACGGGACGAATTATCACTGGGTCCAAACGGCGCCTTTCGTTCTCGCACCAGCTTTCCGAGGTGAAGTGCGAAGAGACAAGGATGACGGGTACAGGTGGGAATGATGTTTTACAAGTGGCCCGTCATGCAATAGATGTTGGGTGGCATAGCCTATTCTCGAGAATAGGTGTGCCCGGCTTTGGTTCTAATCGGCGAATATTAGCTTAGTGGATGTCTGGCTAATCTTTGCGGCGAATCTCTCCATTTCCTCGACGTGCCCAGTACGCGTAGTTATGACTTCGATGTTCTCGTCGAAGCCGGCGAACACGTTTTCCTGCTTCAGATCAAACTTGACAGGATCAATCACCAGGAATTTTCTTTTCGAGTGACGGAGCATCGCTCTTTTGGTTTTGATTTCGGGATTGTCGTGAGTTGTAAATCCTTCGTCCCAATTGACTCCGTTCGCACCGACAAAGGAAAGCGCTTTGCCGGCCAGGGGCTCCAGCAGAGCTTCGAAATCGGTCGTGACAGCTCCCGTAACAGGAACTACCGCAAGCGTATTTGTTCGAATTCTGCCCCCTGTGATAAGGACTTGAACGATGTCGTTATTGTCCTCGAGCCCCACATCCTCAGCCGTCTTGAGAATGTCAGTCGCGACGGGAAGGGAATTTGTAACGATGGTGAGCCTCTCCCAGGCGCGGAGTCGAATGCCATCGCATATTTCTCGGGCTACATACATGGTTGTCGATCCGCCATCGAGAACGACGACCATAGAAGAGTCGATGAACTGAATGGCCTTTTTCGCGATAAGAAGTTTCTCTTGCTCGTTAGCCGTAGACTTCCACCGGTAATAGGCTTCCTCCACATAGATGGAATCCTTATGACAAACGATTCCAGCGAGGTAGCCATGTTGACGAAGTCTCAAAAGAAAATCGGTCATCTGATGGACACTGGAGATTCTAAGGTTGGGGTTTCGGCCGAGCCGTTCATAGAGTTGTACCAACGGAAGGGGATTTGCCTTCCCGTGCCTCTGCGTAGCGCGTCGCACTTCATACGACATGTCAAGAAGGTATTGATCGGCCTGCTGTAAAGGATCCGGGGGAGGTGTCGCGCTGCGGGACGGCGCTTCGCGACTCAGCCATGCAAACAGGTGCGACGTAAGGCTGTTCGCCAGAGTGCGAATGCCTTCCTCCGAAAAGTCTGCGCAGGAGATGTATTTACGATTGCGAAATTCCGCGGGCTCTATGAGTTCCCAGGCTTCCGTATCAAGCACGACCGGCAAGACAAAAGTACGACCAATGTGACTTTCGTGCTCAAGAGCCCAGCGGAGTTCTTTACGGACCCAAGTGGACGTTGCACTGCTCATATCCACAAACAGCACAACAAAATCTGTACCTACCTGCAAAGCATCCTTAATTGATTTGTCGAGCGAATCGCCGATGAGCAATTGCTTTTCGTCGATCCACGGGCGGACATGTTCGGGGAGGTAATGAACTACTTCCCGGACAAGTGGTTTGTGCTTACTGCTATGACTGAGAAAGACTCTCATAAATCGTCACGAGTCCTTAACTATCTGAGGAATGAGTGGAGCGCTAAATATCGGGAATCGTATCAAAGATGCGTGTCAGACGGCTAATGCCTGCTCGACCAAAGCGGTAGCCGATCGTGTTCGAGTATCGAGGTAGGGTTTCGCTGACGATCGCGCCGTCGGTCCGTTTGTACGCCAGGTTCTCGCAAACGGGCGGAATGGGGGAAGGTGCATCCAGAACACGAAGGCCACGCCTTAGGATGGAGGTAGTCAGAGCGTACCTGTCGAATACGGTAATGATATATAGTGGACCAACCACTTCGTACCGGGCCTGTTCTTATCTCATTGGAGGGTCTCTAATGGCCAATCGCAAAATCGACTGTTGTAAGTATGTGTCTGTGATTTTCATTTGGTTGTTTCTTCTCGCATTGAGTTCGAACGCGCAAGAAGCGCCAGTGGGGAAAGCGGCGAAGGACGCGCAAGCTACTGCCGAAAATCTTGGAGAAGTAAAGGCGTTGCCGCAATGCTCGCTTGCGAAGACCAACACCGATTGCAAGCTCATAATTGACAGGCAGAATCCGGTTGCAGCTCCCACGATTCAGATGTACTCCAATCAGACAGTGTTTGTCGTTGTGAGGAATCCGAACCCCTTTGAGCGGTACTTTCTCGACTACCAAACCGGACAGGCCGCTCTCACACCCGATGTTGCGTCGAGCATCGTGCAGGGTCTGCTACCTTCGCTGCAAAAAGTGGGCGAGTTTCATGGTTTCGACTTCATCATCGCTGCAAAGACGCCGGCCGATAAGTGCGCCGTGGATGCACTCACGGACACCGACATCCCGGACGCCGGCACAGTTTCTGATCTAATTCAACCCGTCGGAGATTGCATTGCGCAACTCGCCCTGAAGGCCATTGGCATCTACCAGGAGCTTGAGCCCTATGTGGCTCCCGACGCAGCAGTGCCAACAGGGGGCTTGAGGCCAACCAAGACGCTCAACCAAATCGGTTCGGACATTTCGCCGCTTATTGCGGCGGAGGTCGCTGTCTCGGCGAGGATTTCGGCTATTTCGGGAGATCAAGGTCTCAAAACCACGGCAGACCCGGACGACCGCGCGGCGGATGCGCGCGCAATTCTCGAGTTGACTGACCTGCAAAAACTTGCCGACGCATTGGCAACCGATCTTATAGGTTACAGTTCGCGTATAAAGGACCTAGCTGACTACACCAATGGATACCGGGATCAGTTTCGCGACTGCAGTTATCTGATGGACGACACGGCAGTGCCTCCGCGGAACTGCATCTGGATAAAATCAAGAAAGGACGACGATCAAATTTACCAGAGGATGACGACTCGGACGATAACCTACTCGTTGAACATGCTGAATCTCGTTGCTAATCCTCAGGAGGCTGTGCCAGATCCGAGCAAGAAAAGAACACTATCGACAGTCACGATTAACTTCGCTGAAACCGCGCCAAGAACACCGGGAGCGGGGCATTCCGCTTTGCGGTGGGAAGCATCGGCAGGCGTTTTTTTCTCTACGCTGGCGATTCGGTCCTTTGCAGTGGCGCCTGTCTTTACGAACGCTGCGATCACCGATAAGACTATCTCCCAAAACATTTTACATCCAACCGCCGTTCCATTCGCGGCGGCTAACTACCGCCTCACCAATGACCTGCCGGGCACGCGGTGGAAGTCCAACATTTATTGGACAGCGACCGTGGGTATAAATCCGAACACGGTGAGCGCCGATTTCGGTACGGGCCTGTCATATTCATGGCGCGCGCTTATGGTCAGCGCTCTGGCCCATTTCGGGCATGACACCCGGCTTACCCAAGGACTGAAAGTCGGGGAGAGTCTCGGCGCCGGCTTCAATGGTAGCCTGCCAACGCAAACTTATTGGACGACATCGTTTGCTATAGGATTAAGCGTGCGTGTGCCTGCGCTGACCGGTAGATGATTGTAGCAGTCTCTCCGGGCATTATTGTTTAGGAGCCAGAGACGTTCATGGGCGACAAGATTGCCATTGTTATCGCGGTCGAACGTTATCGGGACCAACGGGTTCAGCGAGTCGATTATGCGAAAGCCGACGCCAATGGCTTCGTGGATGCTGTGGTCGCTCACGGCTACAAACCGCAAAAAGTGCTGATTGATGAAGACGCAACCAAGAGCAGCGTAGAGTCACAATTAACTCGCGGACTAAAGCGTCTGCGTGCTGATGACGAATTTATTCTCTACTATGCTGGTCACGGTTTCTCGAAGGGCGGACATAATTTTGTGACCTGTCATGACACAGACGCTGACGACTTGGAGGCTACATCCATCAGTATTCAGAAGGTTTTTGGTCTCATTGAGGAGTCCGCGTGCGAGCGCGTAGCAGTGTTTTTGGATTCCTGTGAAAGCGGCATCACAAAGATAAGCAAACGACGAGCGCTGTATTCCTCGATGTCCGACGCCGAGTTAGATCAGTTTTTCAGCACCGCCGAATATCGCGTTTGTTTCTCGGCTTGTAAAACTTCGGAATCTTCGTTCTCGGCCGCGAGCCTGAAGCACGGAATTTGGACGTACCACCTCATCGAGGCGCTTTCAGGCAATGCGCCAAAAGCGCTGGATGCGCGGCAAAGGCTTACCGCGAGTTCGTTACAAAACTATTTGTCTCAGGCTGTTCCAAGGACTCTGCGGCAAGTACGGACCACCCCAGATGTCCAGACTCCATGGAAGTATGGTGGCGAGAACCATGATTTTCAAATCGCCGACCTGGCAGCGATCATTCATCAGCGTGAACAGTCGAAGCCTGGAGCCAAGCAGTTGAAGCGGATATTGTTCCGCGAAGTCGATAGCCTTGAAATTCGTTCGCTGAGCGGATTTGTTAAGAAGTTCCACCATGTCCCTGAGAACGTTTCGCATAGTACCCAGAACTTTGTGGAGTCGATTGCAAAGGATGACATTGAAGAGCGGATGAAAGATGTCTATGAATCGATCAAAAGGCACTTGAAATATAAGCGACGGGATGTACAGGCGGAATCCGGGAGGATTGTGACGCCGGAGTTCGAGTACGCAACCTATTGCGTCCAGGACAGTGAGGATCCGTCGATGGCTGTGATTACCGAAGAGCTTACGAACGTCAAGCCATCGGTGATCCAAAGTGAGGAGTTTAATAGGGTGTTCGAAAAGCGGTTTTCGCAGATTGTGTTTGAATTGTCTGAAAAGGTGGACGTCGAAAAGTTAATAGATGCGATAGAGGATCTCGAGCGAGGGGAGATCGAAATCGATTACGATGAGAAGGGTACCTGGTTCACTCTGTCATTTGAAAATTCAGACCTCTCCGTGAGAGTTAGGCGACGTGAATTTGTCTTCGAAAGTCCTCAGATGAAACCGCCGAAAGAGTTACTCGATGATTTCTTCGTGGTACAAAAATTGATCGAGGGTACACCGTTGGTCCCCAAACTAAATGCCTGAAACAGCTTCATGGTGCATCGGTCAGACGCGCTTCTTCGTGTTCAGGAGGGCGGAAGCTCGGACTGCGTTTGGGATCGCCTGACTTGTAGAACATCGCGTTCGCTTCGATTCCGATGAGCGCTCAGAGTCCTGCTCGTCAGGAACTGGATAGGTATTGTCCGTCTGGCATATACAATATGTTAACGGTTCCCAATTCGATTAACTTAGGCGAAAGTCTTATCGGAGCGGAATGGTAAACGAAAACCCGGAACGCGATCGAATACAAATTGCGTTGATGAATGCTCCCGACGCGCGCGTTGCTTCTTTGGTGAGCGGCGACATCGATGAGGCTGTCGCGCTGATTAGTCCTCACGTGGACAAGACTCGAACAGAATTTGAATTCCGGTATTTGACCCCTGGGAAGTCAGGAGCTTTTGTAGTTCTGCTGGTATTTTCTGACGCGCTCGCTCGCGTTATTAAGGTTGGGCCTCAAGATTTGATTGAGCGAGAAATGCAGAATTACACGACGTTCGAACTAGCAAATTTCATTTCCAGCGAATGCATTCTTCAACCTCTAGGAACAATGGCTAAAGTCGGAAGCCGAGCGTCAGTTGCGTTCCACTGGGCAGGGGGGCGAAGTCGCGTCGCGACCGTAAGGGAATCTTTGTTTGCGTTAGATGCAGATATTGTGGGCCAGTTGCTCGCGGAAGCCGCCAAGCACCTTTTCCCGTGGCATCGGGTTCGGCCTTCTTCTTCGTCACCCGTCGATCTGTTCCTGTGGGAACCGGGTGCTAAATCCAAAATCGCGGATGTATTGCACGCGTTGGAGGGCCTGCCCGAGAGAGAGAACCTCCTTCGGTTTCTGAACGTGGAACCGTCGGTCCGGGACCTATTTCAAACGACCAGGGGTTCGCTCAGCTTTACCCACGGGGACTTCCATGGAGGAAACCTCCTCGTGATTGGTTCGGGGGCATCGTGCCACTTGCGGATCATCGACTTTGCAAGCATTCAGCAGGATATGTGTCCGGCGCGAGATTGGGCAAAGTTAGAACGCGACGTGCGGTATAGATGCCGCCGTCCCGAAAGTCTTGGATCACTGCGGCGCGTTGCAGATCTACTCCGATTGGCGCTAGACGGCAAAATGCCAGCCACCTCTGAAATTGAACCTGCAGCGGCGGCCGTGCGGAAGATTCGGAGCGAATATGAGAGACACTGCCGCGGATCCTCGGATGATTGGGAACTTGAGTACTTATATTTCCTTCTTTGTTGGAGCCTAAACGAGCTGCATGCGAACCCATTCGTCAACGAGAGTGCGGACCGAATCGCGATTGCGGAGGCGTGCGGCGAAACGTGCCAAGCATTGATGCGAAGACTCGGGCCTCGCGGTGCATACGCGGACGTTCCCCGGGAGCGAACAGACAACGCGACGAACAGTTTTTTGTCCGATACGCGAATCGCCGGTTATGTGAGACGGAGGGATGGAACCGAGCGGGCTCTCTACTTGGATAGTGGGCTGTACGTCTCCCGCCACACGGAGGAGGGTCGAATCGATGAGATTGTGCAGGACTACGTGATCCGTGGAGTCGGCCGCTGGGTGAGCGTATTTGGGGACGCCGGGCACGGCAAGACGTCCTTGATGTGGCGTCTCGCTGTGGTCTACGGGAAAAGTAAGGCCCGGCTCCTTGCGATTCAGTGTCAACAGCTCGGACAGGACCCAATAAAGGAACTTGCCAGCCAGTTGGAAGAAGTTCAGGGCGGGAAGACGGTAGTGCTCTTGGATACGCTGGACTTGCTGATTGGCATCGACGACCAGCGCCTTGGTTCTACCCTAGGGCACGCTCGTGCTGCGGGTCTCCTGCTGGTGAGTACTTCCCGACGGCAGGAAATCCAGGAGCTGGCAAAATACGTTCTTTCAGATGACCCGATTGAATTGACGAGATTCGATCCCGAGGAAGCGAAGATCGCGGTCCGAAAATACGTCGATGCAGCGTATGAAGGCTTGACGGACGAGCAAAGCGTTCTGCAGTTTGAATCGGTATGGGAGATTCTGGACCAGCAGCGCAAGTTTCAAGACCTCACATTTGAGCCGCTCATCCTGCGAATGATCTTTCAGGCGTACGTGCCCGATGCAATTCCCCAGGACATCAACACACAGAGGGTTTACGACAAGTTCTGGGACGAGCGCGTGTTATCAGATCGCACTGCGAAGAGCGGACAGGAATCCTTTTATCGTGCGCGAGGGTGCGAACTGATTGCCGACTCAATTGGTTTCGGTGAGGGAATTCAAAAAGACACGTTAGCCTGCGGCAGCGCTGCGCAAGCTCTGCAAACCGGTGGAGACGAAGACGCGATCAAGACCATTGAGTCGCTTGTCTCTACGGGAGCTCTTCGTTGGGGAAGGGGAAGGTCGGCTGTTCGGTTCTTCCATCAGACCTTTCTGGAATACTGCGCCGCGAGGGCCGTGTTGTTCATGGAAGACAAGCAGGCAAGAGGCGCAAGGATCCAGACATTGCTCGAGGACCTTCGGGAATCGCGGCTATTTCGATTGCCGATTCTCAAGCAACTCGCAATCCAGGCGCGCCATCACGGTGACGACCTCTGGCCAGTGCTCGCGAAGGAGATCGAGGGCACTGGTAACCAGGTTGCCGCGAAGTTGGCTCTCGAGATAGCCGGAAAGATTGATGACGAACCGATTTTCGCCAATGTCGTTTTACGCTGGGCGGAGAGAGACAAGAAGCTCTTCGAAAGTGTGACAGTCGACATGGCGCGAGCGTACCCAGTATCCCGGTTCGGGTTTGCGTTCCAACTGCTCGAGCTGCAACTTGAAAGCAAACGGGAAAGCGATATCTATTCCCTTTGCCAAAAGACCTTTGCTGCAGCTGACCCCGGCCAAACCTTAGGATTTCTAGCCAAGGCTGGAAGGCGGGTGCGAAAAGGGCGGCACGATGAAAACGCAGAGTTCAGGCAGGCAGTCATGGCGACCTTGCGAGCTGGCCAAGGGAGCGCCTTGACCGTGCTGGGGGATGTTTTCCCTAGATTCAGTCCGGGCTTGCAGAACGCGGTACTCGAGGAACTCTGCCAATTGGCCCGACCTGAATTTGCGGAAGGGGTACGGGATCTGTTGGCCTCAGGCGCGGAACTCATTATTGCGGGGAAACAACGAATGTTTCAGACGCCGTACTACGACTTGCTGCGGTGGCTGCATGGAGCGTCGCCTTCGATAGCTGAGGAATTGATTCACGACATCAATCGACGTTGCCTGGGAGCCACAAACACTGACGCAGCGATCCTGGGTGCGAAATCACAGGCGGTCCTACCGCAGAGCCCCGAAACGTTGGGGGTGGCTGTCAAGAATCTGGCCTCGTCCGATTTTTCCGTACAAATCGCGACAAGCGAGTTCTTGGCTGAGGTCGGAAGGCGTTCTAGCGAGGAGGTTTTGAATGCAGTTATTCGAACTGCAGGAAGCCCCATCTGGAATCAGCGGGAAGCGACGAAATTCCTGTTTCTTGCTTTGAGGACAACACGGGCTCCCGATGGATCTCGGATTTCAACGGTTCTGAACCGCTGGGACATTCCCGATCGGGGTGCGGGAAACGCGTTCAGAGGAGTGTTCGGGCAACTGGTCAAGGCAGATGCAAATGCAGCACGAGAGTGGCTGCTCCGCAGGAAAGGAAGTGTACAGAGTGCGGCCGAGCTTCGAATTATCATGGTCGGAGCGCAACTACTCTCTGAGGAGTCTCCCTTGGTCATGTCGGAAGACGATGTGAGAGGTTTCGTTGAGTTGGGAAGCCTTCACCCGGAGGCTTCCTCTGAGACGCAGCGCATTGCATGTTCTGTGGTAGGGCGGTGTTTCCCCGTGGCGCCTGGCTATTGCGAGCAGGAAATCGTCAGGATATTCGGGAGTCGGAATCGGGACTGGATTAGCGCCACAATTAAGGCCCTTGGTGGGAACGTGTGGACAAGTTTGCCCTTGCTTGTGCTGCGTCTCATCCTGAATCATAAGCCGGGACGAAATCGCGACCTTTTCTTGGGACTGTTTTTGGAGACGATCAGCGGGCTACCGTTTCTTGCAAAGGCCGAGCTTCTGAGGGAGATGGGAGGACACGCGGCAACGGTCTTGCCCACGATTGAAGATGAGGGCGCACAGCTGGGCGTGCTGACTCTCGCGAAGTCGACCGCCCAGCACGATCCCAAAACGGCGCTGAGTATAGCGAAGGCTCTGCAAAGCCGTACTCCGGCGGCCTTCGGAAACCTTCTGGCCGTCTACGAAAACATTACCTTGGTCTCGGCTGATCCGGGTCTTTATCGCGAAACACTCGAAGAACTGATGAAGGCCTCTCGTCACCGCCATCGATACATCCGGAACAGTCTAAATCGCGCTCTTCCGCGAATCGAGGAAGTCCTCGGACCGCGAACGGCGGTCGACGCGATCAAAGCGACGGTCGTAGGTCAGGCTGAGTGGGATGAGGGAGCTCTTGAGGATCTCGTGAGAGCTGCAAAGGACATCCCGAGTTGGACGCTCGCGGATTCAGAGGAACTGCGAGCCCTCGGATTGCCGGCAAAGGTGTCCGCCATTTTACTTGGCGGATCCTGACCACGGGGCACGCCCGGTTCGTCCCCTTACCTCCAACTGCGCTAATGCCAACGAAGATCAGCTAGTTGAATTTTTAACATCCGTCCTTTGCAGCGCGTAGTGTCTGTGCGTTTCGTTACCGCAGTCGGCGGGGATCGGCTGCCTGCGAATTGAAACTAAGAGTCCACCGACCTCCGCTTTCGAATCTTTGGTGTCGTGGTCTCAATCGATCCGCAGATCCCCCCAATCTGTCACCGAAAAGAAGGCGTGGCTCAAAAGGACGCGCGATTCTGTACCCTGGTAGGCGCCTTGTGATTCAATTAGGCAAAGCGTCGACGATAGGGGTCCACTGAACAGGCTTGGAGGGTTCGAATGATAACCAGGACGAAGATCCGGTCGTGCTGCGTTTCGGTATTCATGTTCCTCGGAGCGGTCGGTAAAGAGAGTATCGGCGACTTGGCGTGGTTCTATGTCGACGGAAACTGACACAACATTAACACCCCCCAACAGCGAGATTTTGCACGAGGCGACAACCGTTACCTTGGTTGTGCATGGTGTCGGTGACCATAGTCACGTTGAGATCGTGGCGGAGGCATATGAGAGTTTTAGACGGGTCATGCCGGGAGGCTACGCGATCTCTTGCCCTACAGTCGAATTCGATTCGAGTTTCAAATATGTTTTCGGCCACCACGCGAGCGCTAGAAGTCGGAACCAGATGATCTTAGTGCTGCAGTCTGAATCACGGAAGCACGTTGTGATTCCCGTAGATTGGAGTCACCTTCGCTCCCGTGCTGGCACGCCGGATGCCGCATTGGCAGTTGCGAGTCCCTTGCAATTCTTGAGCACGCGCATCATCCAGATGGCGCAGGTCTGCGTCGATATTTTTCGATGTGTCCCGAGGGCGAGAGTGATTTGGAGAGTTCCGTTAGCTTTCGTAGGTTAGATCGTTTGCAGCCTCGTGGTTGGTTTGTTTGCCAGTACGTTCCTGTTTATAGCGAAGATTCCTTTCATGATTGTCATGGGCATCGCCAATTCCCACTGGTACCGCTACGGCCTTTTTACTCTTGCCGCAGGCGCTATTGGTTGGATGCTGGCAAAGGTGGTCCTGCCTGCTATGGATCTAGTCGGTGACGTAGCTTACTACTTAGGGTCACCGGCTCGGCGCGCGCGAATTGAGAGCAACATGGTGGAAGCCCTGGAGAGCGTTGCGAAACTCGCGCCGAACGCCACGATTCTAGCTGTGGCGCACAGCCTCGACACAGTATTGGTAGCTCAGAGCATGTCCAAGATCACAGAGCGAAGGGAGGGTACAATCAAGATCTTCGGCAGACCTATCCAAATTCCAGTTGGACACCTAGCCCACGGCCGCATGATTCTCGTCACTTTGGGCTCGCCGCTGCGTCTGTTGTCCAGGATCTTTCAAGGCTACGTCTTGAGTCCTGATGAGTTGACTTTCGCCTTTCATACTCATAGTTCCATTTTATTCTGGGCAAATCTTTGGCGGGATCGTGACCCAATTGGACGGGAGCTTAGTCCCTCGGATCAACGAAAGTTTGCCGAAAAGTCCATAGGGGACGGGTATCATACTAATATTTTTCGAACTCCTACGTTGTGGATTTCGATTGCCTCCGTCCTTCAGGCATTGGAAGGCGGAGATCTTGGACGGTTGAAAGCGGACTGGAGTAAGGATGTGATAGCCGAACAGGAAGCGGAATGGGCAGATCGCGTTTTGAGTGCTCTGCGCACCGTTGGATCTTTATGCGCGCTCCTGGCGGCCGTGGTTTGGAAAGTCATTCTGCCTTGGACAAGAAAGTTTCCATCCGAACCCAACCTTCACCTTTGGTTGGTGTGTACTCTACTGATTTGTAGCTTGGGGATAACTATTTATCTTGCGATGAGCATAAATCAAAAAGCGTTTGCCCATTCCCGCGGAATTCGTACCTCCTCCAGTCGGCAACTATTAGGTTCGGTCCGAAGAGTTGTAGGTATGACGACAGTTTTTGTGACGATTTCTTTTTTGCTGATGGGACTCCTCACTGTGCTGTGCTGGTATTCTCGTAGACTTCAGTTAGGGTAAGATTGTTTGAAACCTTGGCCTGAAAAACTGTGCCATAACTGTGACACGAAACCTGTCTTGGCTGCCAAAACTGACTTCATTGACGATTCATTTTTATTGATTCTACGCAACTTATTGAAAACAAAGAACAGCTCGAAGATTCCGGCTTATAGGTTGCCTGGTGCTCAAGGGCGTTGCAGTCTGTTGAGTGCTTTCAGTTTCCATTTGGTTTCCAATTAAGGCTGTCGCTCGATTCCCGTCGCCCGCTCCAAATTCTAAAGAACTTGCTTGGTCTCAGTTGTTTTTCAATGTCAGAAGCTCGCCGAGCTTCAATCGCGCGTTCGGTCCTTGGAGTGTCGCAACGGTTGTTTGAACCGCTGTAGTTTTTCTGGAAAGGTCTAGGAAACCGTCGATGGTGAGCGGCGCAGCCTCAATCGGCGAAGGAACTGGGCGTTCAGGGCGACGATCATTGTTGACGTGCTCATCGCAATCGCGCCGACGCTCATGGGAAGATCTATCCGCCAGCGGACGAAGAGTCCTGCGGCGACCGGAATGGCAATCAGGTTATAGGCCGTCGCCCAAACCAGATTTTGAACCATTTTCCTGTACGCAGCGCGTGACAATTCGATCGCTCCCACAACGTCGCGCGGATCGCTTCGCACGAGGACGATTCCAGCGGACTCGACGGCAACATCGGTTCCTGCGCCGATCGCAATTCCGACATTCGCAGTGACGAGTGCCGGCGCGTCGTTAACTCCGTCACCTACCATCGCGACATGCTTCCCCCCTGCTTGAAATCGCTGGATGGCCGAGGCTTTGTCGGCGGGAAGCACTTCGGCGGCTACGTCATCGATACCAATGCGCCGTGCGACGGAGTCCGCTACGGTTTTCGAATCGCCTGTAATCATCGCGACGCGCATCCCGAGTCGATGGAGTTCTTGGACCGCTTCTTTTGACTCCGGTCGAATTTCATCTTCCACCGCAAACGCCCCGAGTGCGCCATTTTTTGAAACGACGAAGAGAACGGTCTTGCCGTCGGCAGCCCAGGCTTCCGCTGCTTTGGCGAGTTCCGGTGATGCGGCAATATTCCTCTCGCTCAACAGATGTGGGCCACCGACCGCGACGTTTTCGCCTTCCACCAGCGCTTGTGCGCCGCGGCCTGGTAGAGCCTCGAAATGACTCGCGGGCAATGATGGCAGGCCCCGCTTCTTGGCCTCGGCAACAATCACTTTGGCGAGCGGATGCTCCGAATCAGCCTCGACCGCGGCGGCTCGCGAAAACAAATCGTCCTCGCCGACACCTGTCGCAACCACCACACCGGATAATGCTGGAGCACCACGCGTAAGGGTTCCAGTCTTATCGAAAACGACCACGTCCAGATCGCGCGACCGTTCGAGCGCGAGCCGGTCTTTCACGAGTAAACCATTTCTCGCGCCCAGAGAAGTTGAAATTGCAATCACCAGGGGAATCGCCAAACCGAGCGCGTGTGGACACGCAATGATGAGCACAGTGGCGGTTCTGGTGAGAGCATGTGCGGCATCACCAGCCAACCACCAATATCCGAACGTCAGCACACCTGAAGCCACTGCAACATAGAACAAGAGAGCGGCGGCACGGTCGGCAAGAGCCTGCGCCCGCGAGCCGGAAGCCTGAGCGGTAGCGACTAGTCGCATGATTCCTGAGAGGGACGTCTGTTCTCCAACGGCACTTACTCGGACGCGCAGACTTCCTCCAGCGGCAACCGTGCCAGCGACAACGGTCATACCCGGCCCTTTCGAAATTCCCCGCGACTCTCCCGTAATCATCGACTCATCAACATCGGCGGCACCCTCAATGACCTTCCCATCCGCAGGCACTCGACCTCCAGGCCGAATCAGCACGACATCGCCTACTCGCAGTTGCGCCAGAGGAACTTTTTCGACCCCTGATTCCGTTATGCGCTCTGCCGCGTCGGGCAGCAATGCGGCCAGCGCGTCGAGAGCGCCTCTCGCTTGTGCAACCGCTTTCATCTCCAGCCAGTGGCCAAGGAGCATGATAGTGATGAGGGTTGCAACCTCCCACCAAACATCGATCTGGAAAAATCCGAATGTCGCAGCAAGCGAACCGACAAAGGCAACCACGATGCCGAGACTGATCAGCGTCATCATCCCCGGTCGGCGGTCAGCGAGTTCTCCCCAGGCGCCGCGAATGAACACGCTTCCGCCATACAGGAAAACAGTCGTGCCAAGTAAGGCAGGGATATATTGGGAGGCAGGAAAAGTGGGAGCGGTGTAACCCAGCCACTTTTGAACCTCCCCAGACCACACGACAACGGGGAGTGTGAGGATCAGAGTCAGCCAGAATTTGTCCCGGAATATGGCCAACGAGTGTCCGGCATGCCGGTCGTGACCCGTATGTGCGGCCGCAATCTTCGGAGGCATTCCGTGTGACACATGCATCGCGTGTTCAGGGTGGAGGTGTTCTAAATCCGTACTTCTCATCGGATCTACTCCTTTGTTCAATCTGAGGCGGCCCCCAAGAAATTCTTAGTTTTTCAGATCCTCGTGCCTTTCTCAGCGAACATGCACCAGCAATAGGCATGCATCATCCGTCGGCGCACCGTCCCGCCATGCCGCCACCTCGTTGAGGATGCCTTGTTTCATTTTTTCGGCAGGCAGGCATGACAATTTGCGCACGATTTCCTGTATGCCAGAGATGTCGAGCATTTCCCCTTGACCATTGAAAACTTCCGTGATCCCGTCAGTGTAAAGGAGAATGCGATCGTCCGGCTGGAGTTCGACCTCCGCGTTGCCTGCCGACTTCACAGCCTTCGGCAGCGCACCGAGAATCATACTTTGAGACTCGAGCAGCAATGGATCCTGCCCAGGACGCGCGAGTATTGCCGGCGGATGGCCGGCTCCGGAAAAGACCATACTGCGTCGATCGGGATCGATGCGTACAGCAGCTGCCGTGACGAACATTCCGGAGCCATGGATGTCTTCAATGAGGAAGCGGTTCAGCTCAGCGAACATCTCGGTAAGAGGCATGCCACTGCGCAGGTGCACCATGGTCTGGGTGTAAATACGGTTGGCAACGAGAGCGGAGCCGATACCGTGACCCGAAATATCGGCCACCAGTAAATTAAGGTGCTCATTATTCACTGATTCGACCAAAGCAAGGTCGCCTCCGATCGAGTGCACCGGATGATAGAAGACGTCGACACTTATGCTGGCTCCGACCAGCGATCGCGGAGCTAGGCTGTTCTGGACGCGCGCGGCGAGCCGCAGATCTTCCTCGATTTCCATCTGGCGTTTATGAAGCACGGTGTTGGCGCGGCGAAGTCTTTCCTCGGCTTGTACTTGCTTGGAGATGTCAGTGAAGGTAACCACCCTAAACCGCTGACCTGACTTTTCGATTGCCCTGTAACTGATGATGACGGGTATACGCCCTCCGCCCTTTCTAGGCAGAAAAAACTCATACCGGTTGTGTCCATCTCGGAAGGCAATACCAATCTGCATGGCGACAAATTCCCATTCCTGCGAAGAATAGAAGTTAGAAGGGTCAAAACCGATCAATTCGTCCGAAGGAATGCCAATCATTTCAACAAAACGGGAGTTCGCAAAGACAATGCGAGGACGATCGTCAGAGATGACAACGCCCTCGTTGAGCACTTCCAGTACGGCCCCCATACGGGCAAGCCATTCGGGTTCTTGGAACTCATTTGATTGTTCAAGTCGGAATTCGCGATAGAGCATGTGGAGATCTGTCTAACGCATGATCCAAAGCGTATATCGAATCGACTGCAACGCGGTCCACGGGTGGTGTGCCCGCAAGATGCGATGCCACCGGATGGAAGTTAGTGATTTCATGACCTCTTTCCTGATTGCTTCCATTGGAAGCTCGACTTCGGCTCCGGCGCAAAGCCATTTCGTCCGAGCCCTCGGCACTGCATAGAGGCAAGAACAATGCCAAAGGTGTCGGGGCAATCTGCTTTCCGATGCGCTTGTCGATGAACGCAATAAGACGCGCTGATCGTAGAGTGTGTCGCAGCGCGGACTTGCGTGTCGGCGCCCGGACTCATTGTCGAATGTCCTCGACCAAGTGCAGCTGAGCGTCCCTGCGATATCGCCGGCTCTGAGATGCCAGTCGCGGTGTCAGGAACGACCACCCTTCGACCGAAGGTGTCGATGTGTCGATGCGAAGGCAGTCCGTCTCCTGACGAGCTGTCGTCTACCCGAGTCGCTCGCATAGCGCCCTTTAGTATGAGTTGCGATTCGATTGGAGCAACGGCGCTAACCTCGCTCGAAAAGGGATGGACATGTACTTGCAATACAGTTCGACTTTCCGCCCGAGGAACTTATGGATGCATTAGCGGTCATGGGTTTGGCGTTGGGAATGCGGCATGGCACGGATCCTGACCACCTCGCAGCGATCGATGGTTTGACCCGCATTCGGCCGCGTACAACGAATGGAATCTATTTCGCACTCGGCCATGCTTTGGTTGTGATGGTGCTTGCGATGGGAATAGGTCACTTTCTGGCAAGTCGATTGGCGTTCGCTGGTCCCTGGAGTTTGATTGTGATCGGCTTAGTGAATCTGTGGAGACTGCTCCGGGGAGCGGCAGCACCTCGGATTAGATCGCGTCCCATCGTAGTTCAACCGTTGCTTCTCGGCATGCTATTAGCGGCAGGGTTCGAGACAGCGTCGCAGCTTTCTGCTCTGATTCTTGCCGGCCAGGGCAGTGCATGGGTGCTTGGAGTCGCGTTTTCATTGGGAATGGTTCTCGTCGACGGATTGGATGGTTATCTCGCGGGCTCGACGCAGCGTCTAGCGGCCATGGGTCAAACAAGGGCAAAAGGTGCGTCGCGTGCACTTGGCATCATCGTGGTGATTTTTGCGTTTGGTCTTGGTGGAGCTGAACTGTTCGGAATTGAGTTAACTTCGGTTGCCCTACCGCTAGGACTATCGCTATTCGTAATCGTGATTGGATTACGGATCTGGGCGAGGTCAACCAGCCCAATCGCGAGAGACACCAAGATTTCCTGCGTGGAAATACCGGGACAAATTGGCTGATTACGTGGAAGAAGGACTCTTGTCGGTCACTGTCCCGAGATTGTGGAATGCGATGTGATTTTCGGTGTTTTCAGAGAGTTTGCTGCGATCGGCCCGATTCTCTGATGCTTGGTGGCCGGGAGGAGAGACGGAAATGTCAAAGGAGACTGCAACTCAAACCAAGAAGGCGGGCGAGGCAGCCCAAGAAAGACCGACTGACCTCAACAGGGAAGGCGTCACCGACATTACGGCTGAATTGCGTCGCTTGCTAGCCGACACATTTGTACTGTACTTGAAAACCAAGAATTTCCACTGACACATGAGCGGGCAACACTTCAGGGACTATCACTTGCTGCTCGACGAACACTCTGATCAGATCTTTGCCGTAACCGACGAAATTGCCGAACGTGCACGAAAGATCGGCGGAACGACGTTGCGATCAATCGGCGACATCTGCCGGCACCAGCGATTGAAGGACAATGACGAGGAAAGGGTCGCCCCAAAAGAAATGTTGGCAGAACTCGCCAGCGATAACCGGGC
>Ga0210410_10000877_pt1 | contig 29667 bp, 22 predicted proteins | sample IncBWC4MmetaG_FD_161058 | JGI IMG/M metagenome (GOLD analysis project Ga0210410, IMG submission 161058) | Forest soil microbial communities from Barre Woods Harvard Forest LTER site, Petersham, Massachusetts, United States - Inc-BW-C-4-M | ecosystem: Environmental > Terrestrial > Soil >...
ATCAATGGCGAGCCGGGTTTCTGGCTGAAGAATGGCGAAGTCGCCAAAAACCTTTACGTCGCATTCACCGCCAAGAGCGCGGACGCTGTCAGGGCCAGCTACAAGGCGGCGATAGACGCGGGAGCTAGCTCAAACAAGGAACCGAGCCTTCGGCCCGAATGGCGCGCCGACTACTTCGCGGCAAACATCGGCGACCCGGACGGATACAACATCGAGATTGCCTACAAGCCTTGGCTCTACAAATAAAACGTACGAGCAATCTACCCATCTGAGGCCAGCCGCCATAGTCCGGCATCGAGCCACTGCTGCGGCAATCGGGCTTCGCCGCCCGAACCTCAACATCCACGGATCTCCTGTTGAACAAATGTCCAACAGCAGAAGTGGCGGAGAGGGTGGGATTGACTCGGGCCATCCCTGGCCCTCGCCCTGCGGGCGCGCTGCGCGCGTCCAAAATCGCTCAAGGCGATTTTGTCGAACCAGTGGGTTCGTCCACACACCCCGCACCCCAGAATAAAAAAGGGCCTGATGACAGGCCCTTTTTTATTCTGGCGGAGAGGGTGGGATTCGAACCCACGTGCCGGAATTACCCGACCATCCGATTTCGAGTCGGCGCCGTTATGACCACTTCGGTACCTCTCCGGTTAACTTAAAATTTTACGGAATTTACTTAAGTTTTTACGGCGTTAACTTAAGGTTTCCTGCAGTGTGACGCGATAGTCAGCGACAATAGAAACGCATTTGTCAAGAGCCCGTAAGCGAAAATAAAGGATTATTCTAGCTCATCGGCAACGGGCCTGTCTTATTAACAGAACTCGCCCAGCCTCACGGGACTCCAATAGTTCACTACCGTGCGTAACCTGAAACTCCCCCTCAATTGGCAGCGCTGGACGAAAGTCATCATTTCGGTGTCGGCCGTCGCGTTGCTGGGCACATGCACCCCGCTGCCGAGTTTGATCGATCAGATCAAGACTCTCGGAGAGTTGCGTGTGGTTACGCGCAACGGTCCCCTCGCCTATTATCGCGGCCCCGACAATATGCCGGAGGGCCCCGAATATGAATTGGCGCGCCGCTTCGCCGATGAGCTGGGCGTGAAGCTCAAGATAACGCCGGTGCGCAGTTACGCTGAGATCTACGCGGCGCTCACCTCCGGGCACGCACACCTGGCGGCGGCCGGATTGAAAGTTCCTTCGCAGAACATACCCGGTGTCGAATTCGGCCCTGCATATCAGCGGGTGCGCGAACACTTGATCTACCGGCGCGGCGCGGTACGGCCGGGTTCACTCGCCGAAGTCGGCAACGGAGATCTTGAAATTGCGACGGGCAGTTCGCACGCGAAGACCTTGTATTGGGCCCGTGATTTGCTGCCCGATCTGGTGTGGGTGGAGAATGCAAGCACGGATACCCAGGCGCTGCTGGACGGCGTGGCGGACGGGTCCATCGACTACACCATTGCCGACTCGACGGAATTCGCGTTGGCGCACGACGTCCACCCGGAACTTCGCATAGCCTTCGATTTCACCGGGAGCCAGTCGCTCGCCTGGGCGGCAAGCACGCGTGATCGGGGATTTTTGCACGACATGAGCAACTATTTCGCCCGGCTGAGCGCCAATGGCGAGCTCACGGCAATCGTCAAGCGCTACTACGGTCGCTCCGAGGATCTGCAGTTCGTCGGTGCACGCGGCTTCATGCGCCATTTGCAGAGCCGGTTGCCGCTCTACAAGAAATGGTTCGAAGAAGCGGCTGAGCAAAGCAGTCAAGATTGGCGCTTGTTGGCTGCCATCGGGTATCAGGAATCGAAATGGAACCCCAGCGCCGCCTCATCATCGGGTGCCAAGGGCCTGATGCAGCTGACCGGCGTTTCGGCGACCGAGGCCAAAGTAACCAACCCCACCGACGCCCGGCAGAGCATCTTCGGCGGCGCTCGGTACTTCCGGCAGGTGTACGAGAAAGTCCCAAGCCATGTGCCGGAGCCGGATCGAACCTGGTTTGCGCTCGCCGCTTACAACATCGGTTACGGCCATTTGGAGGATGCGCGAGTGCTGACGCAAAGAGCCGGCCGCGACCCGGACTCGTGGCAGGACGTGCGTGAGTTTCTGCCCCTTTTGGAGCAGGAGCGCTGGTACACCCAAACTGAGAATGGCTACGCCCGCGGCTGGGAGCCCGTGCGCTACGTGGACAACGTGCGCGGCTATCGCGATCTGTTGGAATGGGCCTGGGGCGCCGGCACCGCCTCCCTGAACTAACGCTTCGTCTCGAAAAAGTGCCGCAGCAAAGCTGCGCTTTCGTCGCTGCATACGCCTCCGAACACGTCGATGCGGTGCGGCAATTTTGGTTGGCGCGGCAGATCGATGAGGCTGCCGCAAGCGCCGGCTTTCTGATCCCATGCGCCGAACACGACTCGCGAAATTCGCGCGTTCAACATGGCGCCCATGCACATCGCGCACGGCTCCAGGGTCGCGTAGAGGGTGGTCCTTTCGAGCCGATAATTCTTGAGCCGCTGCGCGCCGGCGCGCAGCGCCACGATTTCCGCGTGCGCGGTCGGGTCGTGGCCGGCGATCGGCTGGTTCCATCCCTCGCCGATCACTTCCTCATCCAGTACCAACAGGGCGCCGACAGGCACCTCGTTGTCCAATTCCGCGCGCCGCGCCAGAACAAGGGCGCGCTGCATGAAATCTACATCCCTGGAAGAACTCGTTTTCATCTCCTTCACGCGCGCCACCGCGGGTGGAGGTATCGGAACACGTAAATCACGGCAAACAAGCTGAGCAGTGCGGCGGCGCTGTAGCTTAGCGAATTATGAATGCCGATTGCCGAGCCCAGCAGGCCGACGCTCAAGCCGCTGAACGTTCGCAGCCCCAGTGCCGACATCGAAAACACGCCGATCACCCGGCCACGCATGCCGCCGGGCGCGTTCAGCTGCACCAGGGATTGGGCCATGGAATTGAAACCCAGCTCCACGAATCCGGCGATGAACAAAAGAGTGATCGACACCGCGTAGGTATTCGAACGGGCGAAACCGATGAGCGCGCAGCACCAAATCATGGCCAATATGAATGCCGTTCGCACCTTCGGCGGCAGCATTCCGCGGCTTTCCAGTATCAGTCCGGCAGCCAAACCTCCGGCAGCGTCGGCGGCGAGGATCACGCTATACGTAAAATCCGCGCGGCCATGGCCCAGATCGAACGCGAATCCCGGCATTTGCGCCTGGTAGGCATTGCCGACGAAAAAGGCCGCGGCGCCGACCAACGCCGTCATGGACGCCAGCACGGGATTTCCGGCGACCACCTTCATGGTCGACCAGATGTCGGCGAAGCCGTTGACGCCTTGAGACCTTGAGCGCGCGTCCGACTCCCGCGAACCATAGGGTGCCTTGATCAACCAGATGAACATGGGGGTGTAGATCAGCGCGTTGACGAAAATGCCGTAGACCGGGCCAAATGCCATCAGCAGGCCTGCACCGACGACGGGACCCATCAGGAACGCCAAGTAGCGGCCGGTCGCCGTGAGCCGAACGGCGCTCGGCAATTGTTCCATCGTGACAATTCTGTGGATCAACACCTGGGAGGCCGGGATCCAGATGACGCCCGCCAGTCCATGGATGGCCAGCAGCACCATCGCCTTCCACAGTGCCGCCGAATCGGTCAGGAACATGATGCCCCAGCTCATCGATACGCCGATGAACAAGAGCATGCCGGTTTGAATCAGTCGCCGAATATCGAAGCGATCGGCCAATCTGCCCGTATAACCGGCCAATACCAGGTACGGCACCCAGTGCGAGACTACCGCAAATGCGCCCAGCGCGGGCGAATGAAATTTCTGGAATATCACCCAGTAGCTGATGACGTGCTCGATGTTGTCGGCCATCATCGCGGCGGTGGCGGCGAAGAAGAAGATCCGAAAATCACCGTTGGAAAACGAGGTAAAGGCGCGATGCGTGGGCAAGGGCGAGCGCGGAACGCTGATGTCGGAGTTCAAGTGCTTCAGGGGCCTCGGGTGATATCGAGGCGGATTGTAGCGGAATCCGGGCAAGACTCGTCATTTGCAGCCAGGTAGAATCGCCGGATCGCCTTGCGGCCGGCACTTAAGGATACGAGGACTTCATGCGCGGATTTTTGTTGGTTCTGGCCGGTTTGACGGCGCTGCCCGCATTTGCCGATGAGGGAATGTGGACGTTCGATAATTTCCCATCGAGTACGGTGAAGCAGCTCTACGGGGCCGACATCACGCCTGCCTGGCTCGACCATGTACGTCTATCGACGATCCGGCTCTCGAACTGCACCGGCTCGTTCGTCTCGCCCGAGGGCTTGATCCTGACCAATCACCATTGCGTCGAGTCCTGTCTCGCGGAACTGTCGACCAAAAACAAGAGTCTGGTGGAGCTCGGATTCGCGGCGGCGAATCGAAATGCCGAAGAGCGATGCCCCGCGCAGCTCGCGGACGTGCTGGTCGGCACGGAGAATGTAACTGATGCCATTTCACGCGCGATCGCCGGTTTGAGCGATACGGCGGCCAACGATGCGCGCAAACGAGCGCTGACGACGCTCGAACAGGCTTGCGAGCAGGCGAGCATCAAAGCGAAATCCGGCAAACTGAGATGCCAGGGTGTGACGCTGTACCAGGGAGGCCAGTATTTTCTCTACAAATACAAGCGCTACGACGACGTGAGGCTGGTATTCGCGCCGGAGGCCGATATCGCTTCATTTGGCGGCGATCCGGACAATTTCCAATTTCCGCGCTGGTCGCTCGATTTCTCCGTGCTGCGAGCCTACGAGAACGACAAGCCCGCAATCACGCCCAACTATCTGCAGATCAACTTTGCCGGCCCCAGCGCCAACCAGCTGGTGTTCGTCTCCGGACATCCCGGTTCGACGGCACGGTTGCAAACGCGCGCCCAGCTCGAATTCGATCGCGACCTGCCTTTGCCCATCACGTTGATGCGCGCTTCGGAGCTGCGTGGCCGCTTCATCCAGTTCGGCACGACAAATCCGGTCGACCTTCGCATCGTGCAAGCGCCCCTCAACAGTTTGCAAAACGCCGTGAAAGTGCGCCGCAAGCAGCTTGATGCGTTGAATGACAATGCGCTGATGGCGGGCAAGTCCGAGGCGGAAGAGAAGCTGCGGGAGAGCGCACAGTTTGGCAGTGCGGATCCCTGGCACGAGATCGAATCGGCCACCGCTCGCGAGCGCGCGCTGTACCTCGAGTATACCTTCCTGGAAAGCGCCGCCGGCTTCAATAGCGGCCTATTCCGCGACGCTCGCCTGCTGGTGCGAGGCGCGGATGAACGCACGAAGCGCAACACCGATCGATTGCGGGAGTTCACCGACGCTTCGCTGCCGGTGATCCAACGCGAATTGTACGCACGCGTTCCGGTTTATCCCGAGCTCGAGGTATTGACGCTGTCCTTTTCGCTCGAACGCATGCGCGAGTGGCTGGGCCCGGATCATCCGGTGGTTCGTAGATTGCTGTCCAAGGAATCTCCGGAATCCCTGGCGACGCGGCTCATTGCCGAAACCAAGCTCGACGACGCGGAGGTGCGTAAGAAATTATGGCAGGGCGGCAAAGCGGCGGTCGATGCGTCGCTCGATCCCATGATAGGACTTGCGCGCGTCGTCGACCACGACGCCCGCGCCATCCGCAAACGATACGACGATGAAGTCGAGGCGCCGATTGCGGCCGCGGCGCAAAGGATTGCAGCGGCGCGCTTCAAAGCCTACGGCACGAATGTGTACCCGGACGCGACGTTCACCCTGCGCCTCAACTACGGCACGGTGCAGGGGTGGATCGAATCCGGCACGCCCATCGATCCGTTCACGCACCTTGGCCGCGCCTTCGAACGCGCGACCGGCGCCTCGCCCTTCAAAATACCCGATCGCTGGATTACGGCGAAAAATCAACTCGATATGCGCACGCCGTTCTGCATCTCCACCAACAACGACATCGTCGGCGGAAATTCGGGCAGCCCCCTGATCGACGGCGGCGGCAAAATCGTCGGCTTGATGTTCGACGGCAACATCCACTCGGTTGCGGGTCACTACTGGTTCGATGCGCCAACCAATCGTGCGATCGGCGTGCATCCGGCGATCATTCGCGAGGCGCTCGAAAAGGTGTATGGCGCAAAATCGCTGCTGAGCGAACTCGCCGCGAAATGAGCCCGGTCGAGCACGCGAAAATTGGCCAGCCGAGCGAACCCGGCGAGTACGACGACGGCATGCAGGCGCTGCTGCAAATCATCTGGGGCGAAGGATTTTTGTCGCCGGGGGGAGCCGCGGAGGTCGCGCGGCTGCTGGAGGGCAGCGACATCACCGGCTGTACGCTGCTCGACATAGGCTGCGGCTTGGGCGCCATCGACGAGCTCCTGGTCAGGGAATACCACGCAGCCTCGGTCGTCGGCATCGATGTCGACCCCTCGCTGCTGGCCGCCATGCAGGCCCGCATCGAGCAGGCGGGCATGACCGGCAGCATTCGAGGACTGCGGGTGGCCGGCGGTTCGCTGCCGTTTGCCGACGCCAGTTTTGATGTGGTTTTTTCCAAAGACTCAATTGTGCAGATTCCCGACAAACCGGCCATCTTTGCCGAGGTTCTGCGCGTGCTGCGTCCGGCGGGACGATTCATTGCCAGCGACTGGTTGCGCGGCGGAAATACGCAATATTCGGCGGAGATGATGGAATTCTTCCGCCTCGAAGGCATCGCGTACAACATGGCAACGCTCGCTGAAAGCGCGGAGGCGCTGCGAGCCGCCGGCTTCAACGCCGTGGAAATTCGCGACCGCCATGCCTGGTATCTCGATCTGGCGCAGCGCGAACTCGAGGGCATGGAAGGATCACTTCACGCGGTGATCGTGGATCGCATCGGCTCGGAACGCGCCCTGCACTTCATCGACAACTGGCGCCAAATGGTCGTCGTGCTGAAGCGCGGTGAACTGCGCCCGGGACACTTGAAGGCGGTCAAGCCCGCGTGATCGTCGGCCCGGTGAATTTTCAGGAATGTCGCGACTTCTCGATCAAGGCAATCACTTGCTCCCACGGCATCGGACCTTGGTGCATGGCGAAGACGGTATCGACGATGAGGTTTTCCCGCTTCACCGCCTGCGCGACTTCATACATCAATTCGGGATCGTACAGTGTGCCGTCGTCGTTCAATGCCAACGTGTCGCTCGCGTAAAGCAAATGGCGCCCCGGAAAATACACCATGTATTGCCTTTCGGTGGACGCTCCTCGCAGGGGATATAACTCCATTCGATTGGCGCCGCCGCCAATCTCCCGCTTGTCGGCCACGATTTGCCAATGCGGCTGCTTGGCATTCCGCGAATTCTGCAATGCATCGGGCTCCAGCGTGTGGGGCGCTTTCATCATGCTGTCGAGCAAGGATTGGTTCAGATCGAGGATGTAAACAGGCAGCCCAAGGGCCACAACCTGCCGCACGCCGCCCGTGTGCGGCCAGGAATCCGAGGTCGACAGGATCGCGATGATCGGCGCGCCCGGGTGGCGCTTGCGCGCTTCCTTGAGCACTCCCTGCGTGTACAACCCAGAAATCGGCGCCTCGAGAATGACGATCCCATCGGGCTCCTTGACGACAGTCGCATTCCACGACCCGGCGAACAGATCGATTCCGGGCGCCAGCGTGGTGGCCTGCTTGACGCCGAACGGACGGTTCCAGCCGGGCGACACCGCGCTTGCTCTGGCCGCCCCCGCCGTCATGTCAAACATCTTCTCGTCCAGTTCAACATTGAATTCGATGTTGAGCGCTTGGGTCGAACTCCAGAAGGTCCCGTTGCGCTCCTCCACCGAGTTCGAGGGGAAGGTGATTCCCTGCACCAGCTTCCAATTGTCGAAATAAATACGCTGCCGCACGTCGCCCCAGAAATACCAGAAATCGTGAAATACCTGGGTGGTCTCCACGGCATCAGGCAGATGGTTGGTCGGATTCAGAAGCACTCGAACCGGAATGTGCCGCCAGCTGAATGCCAAGACTGCATGGGAAGTGGATCGAAGAACCTCCGGTCCCTCAAAGTGCAAATCCGGCGCCACAGCGGCCGTCAACAAAATGCGCGCCGGGCCGAGCGCAAGCGCCTGCCGCGCCGCCTCCAGGTCTTTGAGAGAACAAGGCGAATCACCGAACTTGGTGCGGTACACGCCGCCGTCGGGACCCACGACCAACGTGGTGTCCGAGTCGGATTGATTCGGATCGGATTCGGGCCACGTCAATTTCGCATCCGCAAACATTCGCTGGTTGACCAAGTCCACGGTGGTCTGGCCGCGTTCATAGGAAGTGATGAATGGGGCCTGCCGATAGGATTGTTCCATCAACAGGGTATGGCCGATAGTCTGCAGGCGTACGCTCATTATTTGTTGCAAACGCTCGCGCCCCCCCATCGCTTCCAGCGCCGCGGTAATGCACTGCTGCGGACTCTCGTTGACGCAACCCGGAACGGCCGGGGATTTCTCATGCGGATGCGCACGCGCATGCGCATGCGCATGGACACCCGCGGCTTCGCACAGTCCCGAGGCCGCCAACAGGTACATTCCAAGCAGCGCTCGAGCGGCGTGGCGTGCGGCGGCGGCTGCAAGGAACTTGAACATGAGCCCTCCCGTGCTACGCAGTACCTTTCATCACGAGCGCCATACTAAAGCCTTTGCGGGCGGGACGTGCGGTCCGCCGTCAAAAGACTCGTTTGATCTCGCGTATACCCTTGCCCAACCGGCGGCGCAGCAGAGTGCGCAACGTTACACCGTCGGAGTAGCCCACCATCTCGGCGATCCGATCGACGCTCCTATCGCTCGTCTTGAGCAAATGAACCGCGCGCTCGATCCGTAGGTCCTGAACGTAGGCGATCGGCGTCTTGCCAAGCACGTCGTGTATTCGCCGGGCCAGGGTGCGTTTGCTGGTGGCCAGTTCACGCGCTGCCTCGTCCAGATTGAAGCCAGAGTTCATCGTGTCGCGCACCCAACGGTCGAAGCGCTCCACCAGAGCGTCGGCGTGCGCCAAATGGTCCGAGATCACATACGCAGACTGGGAGGGGCGCGAGTCCACGATGAGATATTTGGCGACGAGGGCCGCCAATTCAGGACTGGCTTGTCGAATCAACCACAGGGTCATGTCGATGTGGCTCAGCGCGGCGCCCGCGGTAAGAAATTGACCGGAGCTCACCACCATGCGACCGGAATCCAGCCGCACCGCCGGGTAACGCTGTCGAAAAAGCGCGGTAAGCCACCACGTGGTGGTTGCTTCATGTTCGTCCAGAAGCCCACTTTCCGCGAGGACAAAGGTGCCGATGCAGGCGGCCGCAATGCGTGTTCCCGCAGCGGCCCACCGGCGCAGGACATAGATCGCCTCCGCCACATCGTTGCGCGCCAGCGCCAGCTGCAGCGGAACCGGCATCTTGTAGCCCAAGGCCGGCACGATCACACAGTCGGGTTGCGGACAGTCCGCTACCGCCATCACCGGCACGCCGAGCCGCTGCGCACTGTGGACTCGACGACGCACACCCACGATGCGAACATCGAAGTGAGGCCCGGAACGGGCGTAGAGAGCGGAAAGCTCGTTCGCCGTTGTTAATGTATCGAGCACGGTGGAAAGACCGGTATCGAACACGCCCTCGAGGGCCAGCACGGCGAGTTTCATGGCTTGATCGATACCAAAGTTGTCAATCGTGCCAATTTGCCAGACATAGCACCGCGCGTAAAGTCCGGCGCGTCGAACTCATGGCCATACAACCGCAAAGGGGATTACATGATCAAGCTCGCGCTTTTCGCACGTCTGGAAGCCAAATCCGGCAAGGAACAGGAGGTCGCCCGATTTCTGGATACGGGACTCGGCCTGGCCAATCAAGAGGCGACGACGCCGATCTGGTTTGCGCTGAAATTATCGCCCAGCACTTTCGGCATCTTCGACGCCTTCGAGGATGAAGCCGGCAGGCAGGCACATTTGCAAGGACCCATCGCGCAGGCGCTGATGGCCAAAGCGGGCGAGCTGTTGGCGAGGCCGCCGACAATTGAAGCGATCGAAGTACTCGGTATCAAGAACCAGCCGCGGACGAATTGAGGCAGGTGGCCGCCGCCGACTCGGCCTGCAAGGGATGTTCATGGGCGTCAGGATCGTGCAGCTCGGCTCCCCAAGAGAACCCGACGAGGGCGTGCGAATCGGCACCGTGCGGCGTCCGCCGCGCGGCGTTCCGAAGGCAGAATTTGCCAGCCAAAATTATTATGACATCTGGCTGCCGAATTTGGCGCCCTCCGCAGAGCTGGTTGCGCTGGCGAAAAGCGCAACCAGTAACGCGCATTGGGACCGGTTTGTGCGCGAGTATCGCGCGCAAATGAACATGCCCGACGCGAGAAGACTGCTCGATTTGCTGGCCGTGTTCTCGAAATCCACGAACTTCTCCGTCGGTTGCTACTGCAAAGAAGAAAACCGCTGCCATCGCAGTGTTCTGCGGCGGCTGCTCGAAGAGCGGGGCGCGACGATCAAGTAGCACGCCCGCGCCGGGCCGCCGAGCGTACTCGTGCCTGCCGAGCCTAGTCGTGCCTGAGGGGTCGCAGCAGCGGCGTGATCAGATCGATGGGCAGCGGGAACACGATGGTCGAGCTCTTCTCGCTGGAGATGTCGGCCAGCGTCTGCAGATAGCGCAGCTGCAACGAGGCGGGCTCGTTCGAGAGCAGTTTGGCGGCCTCCGCCAGCGTTTGCGCCGCCTGCTTTTCGCCTTCCGCGTGGATCACCTTGGCGCGTCTGCCGCGTTCGGCCTCGGCTTGTCGAGCCATCGCCCGGATCATGGTCTCATCGAGATCGATATCCTTGATTTCGACGTTGCTCACCTTCATGCCCCAGGCTGCCGTATTTGCATCAAGAATCTGCTGTATGGCGGCGTTGAGCTTATCGCGCTGCGCCAGCAGCTCATCCATTTCGTGCTGTCCGCACACCGATCGCAGCGTCGTCTGCGCGAGCTGACTGGTCGCCTCCCACGGATTGGTGACCTGCAGAATGGCCCTTTCCGGATCGACGATTCGAAAATAAACCACCGCGCTGACCTTCACCGAAACGTTATCCCGGGAAATCACGTCCTGCTTCGGCACATTCAAGACGACGATGCGCAGCTCCACCTTCTTCATCTGCTGAATCACCGGCAGCACGAGCCGCACACCGGGGCCTTTGACGCCGGTGAACCGGCCGAGCGTGAACATCACGCCGCGCTCGTATTCTTTCAGCACTCGCAGCGAACTCAATGCCACCAGCAGCACTATGACGACGATAACGGGCAACGAAAAGATCATCGGTGACTCCTTTTAATTCTCCAGCGGTTCCACCCAAAGCGTCAGGTCCGCCACTTTGACTACGCGGGCCTGTTGACCCGCACGCAGTGGACCTGCGGTGCGGGCGTTCCACAATTCTCCGCCGTAACGCACGACGCACCGATCCTGACAGTCGCTGACCGCTTCAACGGACGCACCAATCATCGTCTCGACTCCGGCGCTGAGGGGCCGGCGCCGCGCAGTGGCCGCCAGCCAGCCGATCGTGAGGATGACGAGCCCGCCGGCAACCGCGATTCCCACGATCAACGGCAATGCCACTTGCGGTCCCGACGAATGATTGTCAAAGAGAATGATGGAGCCGATCACGAATGCCGCCAGGCCGCCGACGCCCAGCGATCCAAATGCCGGCATGAAGAATTCGGTGACGATCAGGCCGACACCCAGCGCCATGAGAGCGAGACCCGCATAGTTGACCGCCAGCAGCTGCAATCCGTAGAGCCCCAGCAGCAGCGACAGCGCACCGACAACACCCGGCAGGACCGCTCCGGGGTTGTACCCTTCGAGCAGCAGGCCGTAGATGCCGATCAATAGCAATCCGTAGGCAATCGTGGGATGCGTCAGGACCAGCAGCACACGCGTGCGCCAGTCGGGCGCAACGCTGCGCACCGCGAGTCCCTGGGTATCGAGCACCAACTCGTGATCCGCCGCTTTGACCTTGCGCCCGTGAAGCTGCTGCAACAAGTCCGGCACATCCTTCGCGATGATTTCAATCACATGCTTCTCGAGCGCGTCGCTCGCGGACAGGCTCGCGGCCCCCCGCACGGCGGCCTCAGCCCATTCGGCGCTCCGGCCGCGCAGCTGCGCCAGCGCGCGGATATAGGCGACGGCATCGTTGACGGCCTTGCGCTCACTGGCCGTGCCTGCGGGACTCTCCTCCGTTGCTTTCTGCTTTTTGTCGTCGCCGGGATTGGCTGACGGTACGGCCGGCGGCGTACTCGGCTCGGCGCCGCCGATCGAAATCGGGGTCGCCGCGCCCAGATTGGTCGCAGGGGCCATCGCAGCAAAGTGGCTCGCGTACAGAATGTACGTTCCAGCACTCGCCGCCCGCGCGCCGCTGGGTGCCACATAGGTCACAACGGGCACCGGCGATGCGAGTATCGCTTTGATGATGTCGCGCATGGAGGTGTCGAGCCCGCCGGGCGTATCCATTTGAACGATGACGACTGCGCTGTGCTGGCTGTCGGCATCCGCGAGCGATTGCTCGACATAGCGGCTCATGGCGGGCCCGATTGGACCGCCGAGCTCGATGAGCGTCGCGAACCGGTGGGCGGGTGCGACGGCGCCGGTACTGCGGCTCGATGCGGGACCCACGATCAGCAAGCCAATCGCAAGCCACCACGCGACGTCGCGCAATCCAATCCGCTTGGAACGAACCTCGCTCACTGCCTAGCCCCGGGCCGTATGTCACCAGTTCTGCGGATGGTAGTCTGAAGGGCACGGCGCGTGTTAACCAGACCAACGGCTCGCCCTTCCCCGGTGCATCACTCAACCTGTTGGCATCGAAGGCCAATGATGGATTCGCGGCACTAGACAAGTAAAATCAATGACTTAAAGGCGGGGCGGAAAGCGGCCCCATCCTGGGAGACGAAGCGGATGGCCGAGGACGCGTGGCGCGAAATGCTCAAGGCGCGGTGGGCCGACTCCGCGGCTGCGTGACGAAATCCGTACTTGGAACCGGACGTCCGAAGAGATAGCCCTGCGCCTCATCACAGCCGTTTTGGCGCAGGAAATCGCTCTGTTCGGCGGTCTCCACGCCCTCCGCGACGACATGCAGCCCGAGGTTGTGTCCGAGGGCAATGATCGTGCGCACAATGGTCGCATCGTCCGTGTCGCTCATCAAATCCTGAACGAAAGATCGGTCGATCTTCAGCCGATCGACGGGAAAGCGCTTCAAGTAGCTGAGACTTGAATAACCGGTTCCGAAATCATCGACCGAAATTTGCACGCCGATGCTCTTCAATTCATCGAGCATCGCAACGAGTTTTTCCGCATCGTGCATCACCATGCTTTCAGTGAGCTCGATTTCGAGATAGCGGGCTTCGAGCCCGGTTTTCCTCAAGACCGCTGCCACGGTATTCACGAAATCGTCCTGACGAAATTGGCGTGCCGACACATTGACCGAAACGACCATCGGCTCGAGGCCCGCGTCCTGCCAAGCCTTGTTTTGTTTGCAGGCCGTCTCCAACACCCAGCGGCCGATCGGCACGATGAGGCCGGTCTCCTCGGCGAGCGGAATGAATCGGTCCGGCGAAATCATTTCTTGCGGAGAAATCTGCCAGCGAATCAAGGCTTCAGCTCCAAGGCACGCTCCCGAACGCAGGTCGATGCGCGGCTGGTAGTGCAGCAAGAACTGCTCGCGTTCCAGAGCGCGCCGTAATTTGCTCTCCATCTCCAGATTTTCGATCATCTGCACGTTGATGTCGTTGGTAAAGAACTGAACGCCATTCCGGCCGCGATCCTTGGCGCGATACATGGCGGAATCCGCATGCTTCAATAGCGTCTGTGCGTCCGCGCCGTCGTCCGGATAACGCGCGACACCCAAACTCGCCGTCACGTTGAACTCGCCTTGTTCGATTAGCCAAGGCTCCGCGACGACGGCGAGGATCCGCTCCATCATTTTGCGCAGGGAATCGGCACCCGGCTGGTCGTGGATGAGGAGAACGAATTCGTCGCCGCCCAGCCGCGCAACGGTATCGATATCGCGCACGCAGGAGACGAGGCGTTTAGCCATGCATTTCAGGAGCTCGTCGCCGATATGGTGTCCGAGGCTGTCGTTGATGAATTTGAATCGATCCAGATCGACGAACGCGACGGCGAGGCGGCTGCCGTAGGTCGAGCATGCCAGCATCGACTGCTGCAATCGATCCTGCAGAAGCGACCGATTCGCAAGCCCGGTCAAGGTATCGTAGTTTGCCTGCTGTTCGATGCGCGCCTGATAGAGCTTGCGTTCGGTAATGTCTGCGAGCATGCCTTCGTAGGCCTGGATGTTGCCTCTATCGTCGACGACCGCACGTGCATTTTCGGATACCCAAATCACATCGCCGCTCTTTCGATAGATTTGAGATTCGAATCCGGACACCGAACCGCGCACGCTGACCAGGTGCATGAATTTCGCCCGGCGCTCCGGGTCGACATAGAGTTGGGTGCCGATGTCGCGGCAGGAATTGACGAGCTCGTCGACGGAATCGAACCCACAGATGTGAGCCAACGCGGGATTTGCTTCGATGAAATGCCCGTCCGTCGAGGTGCGAAAAATTCCTTCGATGGCGTTGTCGAATAATCCACGGTAGCGGCGCTCCGCCTCGACCACGGCTTGCTCGGCCAGCTTGCGTGCCGTGATGTCCTGAATCAATCCTTCGTAGGCAATCGGCTGCGGCGAACCGGCGTAGACGCCAATCCCGCGCTCCCATACCCAGCGGATGCTGGAGTCGGCGTGCACGATGCGATATTCGACATCGAATGGCGCGTTTCCGCCCTGAACCTTGGCCATCGCCTTGTGCATCAGCGAACGATCGTCGGGATGGATAATGTCCTCGAATCGTATGCGATGGTTGAGCAAAACATCGCTCGCGCGGTAGCCGGTCAAACGCTCGCAACCGTCGCTGACGAATTCCATCGTCCAGTCGGCATCATTGCGGCATCGATACACCATGCCCGGCACGTTGCTCACCAAGGTCTTGAGCATCCGTCCGTACTCTTGCTCGCGCGTGACACCCGTCTCGCCGGCGGCGTTCGTGAGAGTGGGCGGGAGGGCGGCAGGCAGGTTCAGGGCGGCGAATCGGCCGGTACCGGCGTCAAAGCCGAAGTCATCCCGGTTATCCTTCGGAAGGTACTGACTGAATTCCGGCACTGCGATTTTGGTCATTGGATCGAGGGCCATATCCGCGGTAATACGCGAGTCCAACCCCCATAGTCGGCCGGGAAGCCGCGTACTTGATCGATCGGCTTTGTGCAGTGCAATAGACCGGTGATTGCGGCGCAAGCGGCGACCGTCCGCCGGCGAGCCGGCATCTTCGCTCAGGCACCGGTAGCCGAGCGCCGATAAGGTGGCGTCATCAAGATCGTAGTGCTTGGCAAGCGCCGCTGGCTTGGGGAAAATTGCTCAATGGGAATCCGATCGTTGAAACAGCACTCGCCAACGCCGGAGGTGCCGAACGGTCCACCTCGTCGCCGCCCAATTGCGCATCAGCGGCAGTAGTCGCTCACCGACAATCGGTCGCGTCGCGCGCAGTCAATGAGTGTCGATTCAGCAAGCCAGGACCCCGAGCTGTTGCGCCGCCTGCTGCGCGCGAAGGACCGAATGGACGCCGCCTCGCACGAGGACTGGCCGGTGCGGCGGCTGGCACGAGTGAGCCGAGTCTCCGAAGCCCATTTCGCGCGATCGTTCAAGCGGGCCTTCGGCGTACCGCCGCATCGCTACCTGCTCACGCGGCGCATCGAGCGGGCCACCGCGCTGCTCCGCGACACCGATCGGCCTATCACCGAGATTGCCTTCGACACGGGTTGGGAAAGTCTGGGAACGTTCGGACGTACCTTCCGCGACGTCACCGGCGAGAGCCCGGGCGCGATCCGGGCACGGGCACGGGCCGAGGCGCACGAGTTCGGCCGCGTACCCGCCTGCTTCGTCAGCGCCGCGCACCGGCCCGACCTCACGATCGCAGTTTCGGAGAAGCGACGCCGGGAGGCACCCGATATAAACGGGTCTCGACAAAAGGAGAGCCCATGAGCCAATGTGTCAAAGAGATCGGTCTGTACGTGCGAGATCAGGACGAGGCGCTCACGTTCTATGTCGAGAAGCTCGGATTCCGCGTCCACACGGATGTGCGGAACGGCGACTATCGCTGGCTCACGGTGCAGCACCCGGACCAGCCTTCGTTGCAGCTCGGCCTCTTCAAGCCGGGTCCGCCAGTGCTCGACGAGGCGACTGCGCAAACGCTGCACGCGATTGTAGCCAAAGGCGCGATGCCGCCGCTCGTGCTGGGGGTCGACGACTGCCGCGCCGCCTACGAGCGCATGCATGCCGTCGGCGTCGAGTTCACGCAGGAGCCCACGAGCCGCTACGGCAACGTGGACGCCAGTTTCCGCGACCCATCGGGGAACGGGTGGAAGATGATCGAGGCGCGCCGCTGAGGGCGCCGTCACTCCCACTCAATAGTTTCGGGCACTCGTAAGCATTTGAAAGCAGGCAATTCCATCCAAGGGCGTAGAAGACAATAAGCAGACCGCCTTTCGCGATGAATGGGTCGATTTGATCACTTGACGCCGGTCGCGCGGATGGACGATATATAAAGCTGATCGGCCCCTGCTCCAGCCGGAAATGCGTGAAAATTAGCCTTCGCTGAAGCCGGTCGACGTGCCCGATGAGCTCCTCTAGGGCGTGGGACATTTCGGGTGCCGACGAGTGCAACGGGGTCCCCGGGCTGTAGCAGTAGTATTTATAGCCGATCAGGACTCTGCCAGCGCGCGCGCTTTCCTTGGCAGCAGCAACACCAGCGTTGCTGATATGAATAGCGAGACCCCGGCAATGGCCAAGCCTGCATAGAGGTTCCCCGTTCTCTCAGCGATCGCCCCGATCATGGACGGCCCGGCAAACCCACCGAGGTTCCCGACCGAATTTATTAAGGCGATACCGGCTGCCGCCGAGAATCCCGTCAAAAACTCGCTGGGCAGTGCCCAGAAAGGACCGTAGAAACTGTAAACGCCTGCCGCAAGGAAGCTCAAGAGGATCACGGAACACAACGGGGAACGAGTCGTGCCCAGCAGCGCGAGAGCGAGGCCTCCGATGATGGCTGGAATTGCTACATGATATCGTCGCTCAAGCCTGCGGTCGGAGCTGCGGGATACTAAGATCATAGTTGCTAGCCCCACCAAACTGGGAATTGCCACCAGAAGTCCGACTATTCCATTTGAATAGAGACTGAAGAGTGATCTCACTAGCTGTGGTGCCCAGGACTGCAGCGCATAGTTACCGATCATCATCCCAAAATACGCCACGGCCAGATGCCACACGCGGCCGCTCGCCAAAGCCTGGAGTGCCGAGTATTGGTGCTGCTCCAATTTTTCCAGTTCTTCGCGTCGCAACTCCGCCCGAATCCACTCCTTCTCATCTGCGGTCAGAAACTTGGCTTCTTGGGGGCGGCTTGGCAGCAGAAAATAAGTCAGCACACCGCCCACTATGGCCGGCGTTCCCTCCAAAATCAGGAGCCACCGCCAACTGCTGACGCCGAGCCAGTGCACGTGATCCAAAATCAGACCCGAAACCGGTGCTCCCAGAATGGTGGCAACAGGATTGGCCGCTATCAAAAGCGCAAGCGCTCGCGCCTGTTCACGTTTGGGGAACCAGTAGGTCAGGTATAAAGCCATTCCCGGGAAATAACCTGCTTCTGCCAGGCCAAGAAGAAACCGCACGCTGTACAGCTGATGGACCGTGTGCACGAATCCGGTTAGCGTCGCTACAATTCCCCAGCTAATCAGAATTCGGGCGATCCAGACCCGCGCTCCAATTTTGTGAAGGAACAGATTGCTGGGGATCTCAAAGAGGAAGTAGCCGAAAAAGAAAATCCCGAAGAGCAAGCCGAACTGCTGGCTGCTGATTGCCAGCTCCTCATTCATGGATAACGCAGCAAACCCAATGTTGTTGCGATCGAGAAGGGCAACGACGAAAAGCAGGAACACCGCTGGGAGGATCCTAAGCCGCAGTTTCCGGATGGTTTTCGTTTCAATCGATATCGAGGCGCTTGCACGATCGCTTCCCACAGTTGCCCTCCGTAAGAGACTGACAAAATGTCTAAATGGCACCGTGATGCGAGTACCTAGGTTCAGAAAACGCTGTTGCTCTCATTTGGGCAATTCCTGTTGATATTCGGAATCTCTGCCGTTCCAGCGTACCGCAATTAGTGAGTGGCAGCTTTCCAGCGTCCATAGACGGGTCGCGACCATCAGCGCCAATGGGCCTGCTTGAAGGGAGGCAGTCAGAATCGCGGGAGCGGACATTCCTGACATGCATTCGCCAGATAGCCTTCCCGAAGTTACCTCCTGCGTGTCACGGTTCGCTTGACTTCGGAAGACCTCAACGTCGTTCCGTAGATGGAGCAGCTTGGAATGTCTGACCCCCCCTCTACCGCAAGGTAGGTCCCCTCTGCTTGAGGCGGAAACTCCGAACACCGCGGAGCACCGGCGCCGATGTGCAAGGTGCGGAAGCGGATGATTTGCGCACCTGCTGTATACGGGCAATACTCTACTGATGGATCGGCGGGAAACACTGCGAACGATGATCGGTGCCGTCGGTTCCTTGACCCTGGGGCGCCACGTCCATGCTCTCGCCCGCGGCGCGCCGCTCCGCATCCTCAGCCCGCGTCAGGAGGCGATTGTGGTAGCTGCCTCGGAGCGTATTATCCCCGCGACCGAGACGCCAGGTGCTGCCGCCGCACAGGTTAACCTTTTCGTCGATACGATGCTGGCGGAGTGGTTTACGCGTGAGCAGCGGCAGCGATTGCTAGCTGGACTCGGCGAACTCGACGCCCATCAGTTTCTAGACCGCACGCCGACGGAACAGACCGCAATCCTCGATCGATTCGACGCCGAGGCCACACCAGATCACTGGTTCGGGATGCTCAAGTATTTGACCGTCTGGGGTTACTACACCTCCGAGGTCGCGCAGACACGGGAACTGGGCTTGTGGCCGCTGCCGTGGCGTTACGATGGCAATGCGCCGTATCCGCACTGACTTCGACGCAATAGTCGTCGGATCCGGAATCACGGGCGGCTGGGCGGCGAAGGAACTCACGCAGCACGGGCTGCACACTCTGGTGCTAGAAGCCGGGCGGCCGATCGATCCGGAACGGGATGCCGTCGAGCATGTACCGCCATGGGACATGCCTTTTCGCGGGCTCGGCGATCGCGTAGCGATCGAGTCTCGGCAGCCCGTGCAGCACCACTCGCTCTCGTTTGACGAGTTCAGCCGGCGGTTTTGGACGGACGATGTGGATAATCCATACACAACGCCCGTCGACAAACCCTTTCACTGGTTTCGCGCACGCCAGGTCGGGGGCAAATCAATTATTTGGGGCCGGCACGTCTACCGCTGGAGCGATCTCGATTTCGAGGCCAATCTGCGCGACGGCATCGCCGTCGACTGGCCGATCCGCTACGCCGACTTGGCTCCATGGTACGACTACGTTGAGCGGTTCATCGGCGTGAGTGGACGCGCAGAGGGGTTGGCGCAGCTGCCGGACGGTCAGTTCCAGCCGCCGATGGCCATGAACTGCGTCGAGGAATACGTTCGCGACCGGATGCAGGAACGATTCGGACGCGAGCGCGTCCTCACGAGCGGGCGTCTGGCGAATCTGACGGAGCCGCTGAACGGCCGCGCTCCATGCCACTACTGCGGTCCTTGCCAGCGCGGGTGCGTCACGCGGTCCTATTTCAGTAGCGTAAACGCAACGTTACCCGCCGCTGCAAAGACTGGACGCCTCACGCTGCGGCCGTACAGCATCGTGGAGCGCCTCCAGCACGACGATACCACCGGTCGTGTCACGGGCGTGCGTGTAATCGACGCCAGGACAAAGGCGGCAATCGAATACCGCGCTCGCGTGGTGTTCCTCTGCGCATCAGCCCTCGAGACCGCCCGTCTCCTGCTGCATTCCAAGATCGCGAACTCCAGTGGGCAGGTCGGTCGCAACATCATGGACCACATTAAGCACACAGGCGTCGCAGGCGAAATCACTGGATGGACCGACCGACACGTCATCGGCGTGCGGCCGGGCGCTCTCTTCGTGCCGCGCTTCCGCAATGTCGGTGCGTCCCGAGCTCCGTTTCTGCGGGGGTACTCATTCCTGGGTGCCGCCCGCCGAAGCGAATGGAGCGATCGAATCTTCGAGCGCGGTGTGGGTGCGGACTTCAAACGGCGGCTCAGCACCCTGGGACCTTGGGCAATGTCCTTCCGGGGCTATGGAGAGTGTCTGCCGCGCGAGGAGAACCGCTGCACCCTTGACCCGGTTGGGGTCGACGCCTGGGGGATCCCGGTGCTCCACATCGAGGCCGACTGGTCATCGAACGAGCACGCCCTGCACCGCGATATGGCGGTCACCGCTGCCGAACTGTTGGAAGCGGCGGGCGCGACCAACATACATCAGCAAACAACTCCGAGCATTATGGGTGACGCAAACCATGAGATGGGTTCGGCGCGCATGGGGCGCGATCCAAAGACGAGCGTGCTTGACGCATTTAATCGTGCGCACGACGTCCCAAACCTGTACGTGACCGACGGCGCCTGCATGACTTCGAATGGTTGGCAGAACCCGTCGCTCACATACATGGCACTCACGGCTCGCGCGTGCGACCACGCGGTCGGGGCCATGAAACGCGGTGAGATCTGACTTATATTGAATGGCGGCTTTCCGGAAAACGGAGCCGAGGGATCGAGAGTCTCCTATGGCCGACGTTTCGGGCGGATGCCTGGACAACGCAAAGCGCCGCGACCTGCCGGCGACACCGGTTGAGCGCGACGTAGACTGGGACCCCGTCGAACTGACAGCAGACATCTCGTTCTAGAAAGCGACGCAATGGCGGACCGCTGTGAACGACTCATCGCTGCGCGCCGATGGGGTTCATAAGAAGCGCGCGATACAGCGGGCGAAATCTGTGGCGACAATCGCTATTGACGGTCGGGAGGCCTTAGGCGGCGCCGACGACTGCTCGCTCCGCTGCGACGCGCGACGCTTGCACGCTCCGCGACGCGGCAATGAACGACACCAGAGAAATACCCGCGATGTAACACGCAATCCAGCGCCACCGGCCATGATCGGCGGCAAGCAATAGCGTGCCGACCAACGGCGCCGTGCCGCCCACCAGGGCGCCTCCAATCTGGTAGCCGACTGATATGCCCGAGTATCGGACCTCTGGCTGAAACATCTCGGCGAGCAATGTGCTGAGCGTGGCGGTGACCATCGGCCAGATCAGGCCGATCGCGACGGCTGAGGCGACCAGAATACAAAAGGTCGACCGCTGCGATAGCAACCAGAAATAGGGCGCCGAAAACGCGATTAGACCCGCACAGCCCGCCATGAATATCGCGCGCCGGCCGAATCGATCGGAAAGCAAGCCGCAAAGTGGGATCGTAGCGGTGGCGATGAAAGCCCCGACGGCGATCGCCGTTAGCGTCGTGGCGCGCGAGTACCCGAGGGTCGTGGTCGCGTAGCTTACGAGAAAGACAGCAAACATGTAGAAGGACCCAGTCTCACCAAATTTCACGAGAATTGCGGTAAGAACTTCCCGGCGGCAGGTGCGCAAGAGATCGAGGACTGGAAAGCGAACAACGCGTCCTTCCGACCGCAGCTTCGTGAAGTCTGGAGTCTCATCGATCCCATTGCGAATCCACAAGCCGAGGGCTACAAGCCCTGCGCTTAAGATAAACGGCACTCGCCAGCCCCACGACAGGAACTGTTGGTCCGGCAACGAGGAAGCGAATCCTATGAACAGGGTCGACAAGAGCATCCCGAAGGTGACGCCTGACTGCGGGATGCTCCCGAAAAAGCCCCGGCGCTCAGGAGGAGCGTATTCATAGGCCAACAACACCGCACCGCCCCACTCACCGCCAAGACCAATCCCCTGAAGCAGACGCAATAACACCAGCAGGACCGGCGCTGCGACGCCGATGGCCGCGTAGGTCGGCAAGAACCCAATCAGTGCAGTGCCGCTGCCCATGAGTGACAGAGTCAAGACCAGCGTTCTCTTTCGTCCAACACGATCGCCAATATGGGAGAAAATGATGCCGCCGAGAGGCCGAATGAAAAATGGCAGTGCGAACGACCGGTAGGCCAGCAGCAGCGAAACAAGGGGATCCGTGGCGGGGAAAAAGAGCCTATTGAATACGATTGGTGTGGCACTTCCGTAAAGGAAGAAGTCGAACCATTCGATGGCACTCCCGACCAAGCTGGCCAACAGCACTCGCCGGTTGGGGCTTCTCATGGAAATGGTTTCGTTGGGCGCCTGGCCCCGCTCGGCCCACGAACACGGTTGTGCTCCTTACGCACGCTTACCTCCCTAGTTGCGCCGGGCGCAAGCCCATTGCCAACACTACCCCATCGCTTTGAATAACCCTATGAATCGCCCGGCCAGGCGATTTGGAGAGCAAAAAACTCCCTTAATCGTAGGCTTTCGAGCAATTTCACATCTGGTTTGACGGTGAAAATCAGAATCAGGATGACGAAAAAGTTTTTTACCGTCAAAACGACTGGCCTGGGGCAATAGACAGTGAAAGGTGAATTCTTGCGTTTCAACGAGTTGCGCGGGAACGCGATAGAGGGCGATAGATCCCGAAAGGCCAATTCACTCCCACTCAATAGTCTCCTCGCATAGTAACTCGCTGATGCAAAAGAAATTTCAAGAGAGCACTAGTCACAATACCGTCGGGGATACCGTCAAAGCTTTCCGCTGGCCGGCAATGAAGAGAAAAGGCTCCAGTTCCCTCGGCCTAGGCCGTTTTGATCATTCCCGGAAGCGATCTAAGATGTTTACATGCGCTCCGGCACAGGCGATAGCTGCCCCAGGACACAGGCCTTTAAGTGAGTAGATCCCGTGGATAATCGCGATAGTTCGGCAATGCGTGGCACCATTTCGATTGGTCCGTTTCGCCTCTCGGCTGCGGAGCGACTTCTCGAGAAGGGCGGCGAACCGGTTCAACTCGGTAGTCGCGCACTGGATCTTCTCATTGCCCTGGTTGAGCAAGCCGGGAAAGTCGTCAGTCAAAGGGAGCTGATATCACGCATCTGGCCGGACGTGACGGTAGAGGACGCTAACCTTCGCGTTCATCTCGCCGCCCTTCGGAAGGCGCTTGGTGATGGACATGAAGGCACCCGCTACATCGTGAACGTCCCCGGCCGGGGGTATTCGTTTGTCGCGCCGACGAAACGTTCCGTACAACAACACCCGTCGCCATCGGACGAGGCCCCTGCCTCCCTTCGGTTTCAGAGGCTGCCGGCAAGGTTGGCGCATCTGATAGGCCGGGATGACATCGTTCGCCTCCTGTCGGCACAGCTGATGATTCACCGATTCGTCAGCATCGTCGGGCCGGGGGGAATAGGCAAGACCACAGTCGCCATCTCGGTTGCTCACGAGCTCTTGGATGGCTTCAACGGAGCGGTTGTCCTTGTAGATCTAGCGGCCCTGACCGATGCCCACCTAGTGCCGGCAACCGTCGTATCGGCGCTCGGGTTGGTAGTCCAAACGCAGGATCCGCTGCTCAGCCTTCTGAACTTTATCGGCGATAAGAAACTTCTCCTTGTGCTCGACAATTGCGAACACGTGATCGAGGTCGTGGCGGCACTCGCCGAACGGGTCGTGCGCGAAGCACCGCAGGCACATGTCCTGACAACAAGTCGCGAAGCGCTCCGGGTCGAAGGCGAACATGTCTACCTGCTGCAAGCACTTGATTGTCCCCCCGAAGATGCCAAGCTGACTGCGGCGGAAGCGCTCAAGTATCCGGCTGCGCAGCTCTTCATGGAACGTGCTGCGGCGAGTGGCTATGGCTCTGGGCTGACCGACGCCGATGCGCCCCGCGTAGCGAAGATCTGCCAGCGGCTCGATGGAATTGCCCTCGCCGTCGAACTCGCCGCGAGCCGTGCCGGTTTTCACGGTATTCGCGGGACGGAAGAGCTCCTGGACAATCGCTTCAAGCTGCTCTGGCAAGGTCGCCGCACGTCATTACCGCGGCACCAGACCCTGAACGCGATGCTGGATTGGAGCTACCATTTACTTTCCGAGCAAGAAAAAGCAGTGCTGAGCAGGCTATCCGTGTTCCTCGGAGACTTCACGCTCCAGGCGGCCTACTCCGTCGCATCCGAGTCGGGTGCTGGCGATGGCGAAGTTATCGATGCGATCGAGAGCCTGATTGAGAAGTCTTTAATCTCTTTGAGAGTCATTGACGGGTCTACCTACTATCGTCTGCTTGATACGACGCAAGTCTATGCCGCAGAAAAGCTTGCCAACTCCGGTGAAAGGGATCGCATCGCTCGGCGACATGCCATCAGTTACTCGAACTTTCTCGAACGGGACGAGGTTATCCAATCGACGCTGGGCGAGCATAACCTCTCGGCGTATGCCCCGCACATTGGCAACGTGCGGGCAGCGCTTGCATGGGCGCTTGGCGACCGCGGCGATCCTGAGGTCGGCATCGACCTCGCCACGTCGGCGGCCCCCCTGCTCATTGGATTGTCGCTGCTTGAGGAGTGCCGGCATTGGTGTGAACGCGCCTTAGCCGCTCTCAGTGACACGAAGCGCGGCACCAAGCAGGAAATGATTCTCCTCGAAGCGCTCGAAATATCGTCGATGTTCTCCAAAGGTCACGGCGATCGAGTTCGGGTTGCTCTCGAGCGCGCACTTGCTCTCGCCGAAGCATTCGAGGACCGTGAGCGCCAACTCCGGCTTCTCGCCGACCTTAATCTGTACCTTATACGACTTGGCGATTTCCCCGCGGCAATGGCCATCATGGAACGAGCCGCGGCCATTAGCCAGGTTACCAAGCATCCTGCCGGCATGGTGACGCTGCAATGGATGGCTGGCGTTGGTCGTCATTTACTGGGGGACCAGGCTGCTGCGCAGCTCCATTTTGAGCGGGCCATGGCGCTTCAGGTCGAGCTTGGTACGCTCGGCGTCAACTTCTTAGGCGGCGGACAGCGCGTCGGTTATCTTTCCGGCCTTGCCTGCGTTTTGTGGCTGCGAGGTTTGTCACAACGGGCACGAAGTATGGCCAAATCGGCGATCGATGCGGCGGCAAGTCAAAATTACGCCGTCTCGACGTGTATTTCGTTGGTCCATGCGGCGACGATCCACCTCTGGACCGGAGAATTAACCGGAGCCTACGATCTCATCGAGCGACTGATTGCACACGCCGCGCGACACTCGTTGGCTCAGTATCATGCCGACGGTATCGCCTTGAGAGGCGAACTTGCCATTGCGCTGAATAACACAGGAGTCGGTATCGAATCGCTGAGAGACGCGTTAGCGACCATGCGTGCAGAACAGTACAATCTCAACGTGACTCGCTTCATTGGAGTTTTGGCAGTTGGCCTGCTCAAGACCGGGGACTTCGAAAAGGCTCTTCTTACAATCGACGGCGCTGTTGCGCTCGCGAATAATTCCGGAGCTAAATTCTATTTGGCAGAACTGCTGCATATAAAAGCACGGATATTAGCGTCCATGCCTCGGCCGGACCGCACTGAGGCGATGGACTACCTTGAGGAGTCGCTCGCGGTCGCGCGCGAGCAGGGAGCACTCGCTTTCGAGCTACGCTCCGCGTGCACCTTAGCAAGCTGGTTATCCGAATGCGGCCGGCGCGACCAAGCGCGCCGCGCGCTTTCACCCGTGTACGAGCGCTTTACAGAAGGTTTTGATACAGCGGACCTGACGGTCGCGCGCCGACTCGTTGAGGGACTGGCGTAGCACCACCCTTCGCGGCCTTGGCGGCATGTCTGCTTCCCTAGCGCTTGTTACTACGAGAGGCATGAATGAATTCGTTCCTTCAGTGTTGGCGAACTGTTCAACCGGCTTTTGAAGAAAGTTGGCCCAATCGTCAGAGAAGTTTCTCAATGGTGATTGGGAGATCACGGACCCGCCGACCCGTTGCGTGATAGACCGCATTGGCGATGGCGGGGGCAACCGATACGGCCGTTAATTCACCAATCCCTTTCACTCCAATCGGACTGGCTTCCTCATCCGGCTCTCCGCAGAACAAGACTTCGAGCGGCGGGATGTCGGCGTGGCTAGGGACAAGATAGCCCGACATATTGCGATTAGTGTATCGAGCGAGCGTCGGATCCATTTCCGATTGCTCTAACAGCGCCTGACCCGTCCCCCAAATGATCCCGCCAATCGCTTGGCTGCGGGCGGTCTTGGGATTGATGACTCGGCCAACGTCGTACGCACCTACGACGCGACTAAGGCGGACAATTCCAAGTTCCGGATCGACGCGGACTTCCGCAAAGATCGCCGAAAAACTGAAAATGGCTTTGGGTCCTTCGTCTACGGGGTTGTAATCGCCAATAACGGACAGTTCCGGCAGGTCATTGCGAACAAGAAGCTCCCCTAGTTCGATTGTCCGTGGGTGTCCTGCGGCCTTCATCCGCCCGCTCTCGAAGGAGATCGTCTCGGGCTGAACGCCGGCAAATGGGGCCTCGTGACCGGCTGTCGCCAAAGCGATCAGTTTTTCTCGCAATGCACGCGCCGCCAACATCACGGAAGCACCGGCATTGGCCATTGTCGCCGAGCCAATCGCGGAGTGAGACCTCGGAAGCCGCGTATCCCCAAGAACAACGACGAATCGCTCGGGCGGGAGACCCAATTCGTCGGCTGCGACCTGTGTCATCACGGTGTATGTCCCGGTGCCGATGTCATGCATCGATGACTCTATGGAAATGACTCCGTTAGGTCGCATAACCATTCGTGTCGTGCCGGGCCAGCGCCAATGGGTGTAGACGGCGCACGCGACGCCCTGGCCAATGAGCGACGAGCCTTTACGCATCGAACCTGGTGCGGGAGTTCGCTGAGCCCAGCCAAACCGCTCAGAGCCCTGCAACAAGCACTGGCGTATCGCTCGCGTCGAGAACGGTCTGCCCGAATAGGGATCCGTCATGGTGTCGTTGCGCAAGCGCAATTCGACCTGATCCAATCCCGTCTTGTAAGCGAGTTCGTCGATGGCGCATTCGAGTGCGACATGGCCTAGCGCCTCGTGCGGCGCCCGCATCGGAGTCGGCGTATTGCGATTGACGCGTACGATCTTGTGACCGGTTGAGATTCCACTACTGGCGCCCCACAGAAAGCGCGACGCATTGGCAGCGTACTCTATATAGTCCTCGGTCATCGCTGTCGGCGAGACGCTTTGATGATCGATTGCGGCCAGTCGGCCTTCGTTCGTCGCACTTAACCGAATGGTCTGCAGGGTGGCCGGCTGATGGCCAACCATGGAGAACATTTGAGCTCGGGTGACCTGCAATCGAATTGGATGTTTCAGAGCCCGGGCCGCTGCGGCGTTCAGAAGCGTATGAGGCCACACATAGGCTTTTCCGCCAAAGCCTCCGCCAATCAGCTTCGAAATGACTTCAATGTTGTCCGGCGGAAGGCCGAGAGCGACAGCGATAAGATCGCGAAATCCGTATGTGGACTGAGTTGTTTCAAAGATGGTCACACGATCAGGCGCACTCCAGGCGGCAACCGTTGCATGAGGTTCCATTTGACAGTGATGGCGATCGGAGGTGGAGTACACCGCCTCGAGGTAAACGGCACCAGTCGCGAGACCCTCCTGCGGCTTTCCAACCGAGGAGTTGACCGGCCATAGGGTCTGGGGTGGATCATAAGCCCGGGCCGCAGTTCTCTCGCTCCAAACTACCGGTGGCTTGGTCTCGTACTCGACCTCAATCAGCGTGCCCGCGAAGGCCGCTTGATCGAGTGTCTCGGCCACTACAAGGGCGATCGGTTGGCCCGCGTAGTGGATCAGATCATCCTGGAGTGGCAAGTATCTCTGGCCGTGCGGGCGATTGTGATCCCACGGTGTCGGTAATGACTTAAAGCGGATCATATTCGCCGACGTGAAGATACTGACCACACCTGGCGCCCGTGCGGCCTCCTCGGTCTTGAGCCGCTTGACGCGTCCATTGGCGATCGTGCTGTTAACGAGCGCCGCATGATAGGCACCTTCGGGCGCCGCGTCGGCGGTATAGATTGCTCCGCCAGTGACCTTCTTTCGACCTTCAACGCGCGACAAGGGTTTTCCAATGGCGCTCATGCCCGCGCTCCCGCAGTTTGTAGAGCACGCAGGACAGCGCGTTGGGCGAGTTCAACTTTGAACTCATTCTGTTCCAGGGGACGGACGTCGGCGAACCCGCGTGCAATAGCCGTGCGCAGTTTATTGGCGTCGCCTATATCGACGCCGACGAGTGCCTGCTCAGAAGAAGAAAGCCGCCAGGGTTTATGCGCCACCCCGCCCATAGCAAGCCGGGCTGAACGGATATTGTGGCCGTCCAAATCAAGCGCCGCGGCAACGGAAACGAGTGCGAACTCGTAGGATTGGCGATCGCGAACTTTCAGGTAGTGTGAACGTCTCGCCTCCGGACGATTGGGGACTTCCAATCCAACAATGAGATCCCCTCGACCGAGCACGTTGTCCTTTTCCGGAGTGCCATTCGGCAATAGATGGAAGTCACCGAACGGAACGGTGCGAACGCCGTTTGCACTGCGAACGTGCACAATGCTGTCTAACGCCGTCAGTGCAACGGCAACGTCCGATGGATGTGTCGCAATACAAGCATCGGACCAACCAAAAATCGCATGGTTGCGATTTATTCCGTGGCGAGCAGAGCACCCCGACCCAGGTGACCGCTTGTTGCAGGGTGTACCATCACCATCACGAAAATAGGCGCAGCGAGTTCTCTGCATAATATTTCCGCCCATGGACGCCATGTTCCTGAGCTGACCTGAGGCGGACAATAACAAGGCCTCCGAGACCATCGGCGCGCTCTTGCGGATATGCATGTTCACAGCCACATCGCTCATGCGGACTAGGGCGCCCATCCGAAACCCGCCGTCGGCTAACACCTCGATCTGATCGAGTCCCGGCAAAAGATTAATATCGACCAGGTGCTTTGGAAGAACGACGTGGTCCTTCATTAACCCCACAAGATCCGTTCCCCCGGCGATAAACGCCGTATCCGGATCGCGCGTGTGGGCGCGAATTGCCAGGTCGACATCCTTGACGGCGGAGAGCGAAAAGGGATGCATTTTTCAGCCCTCCTTTGCCGCGGAAGCAATGGAATCAACGATATTTGGATAGCAGGCGCAGCGGCACAAATTCCCGCTCATGCGCTCGCGAATTTCGGCCTCGGATAGTTGATCATACGAGAAGGGGCGGGTGACATCGGGGGTCGCCGCGCTAGGCCAGCCAGAGCGGGCCTCCTTCAGTAACGCGATCCCCGACATGATCTGCCCGGGCGTACAGAAGCCGCATTGAAAACCGTCGTGCTCGATAAAGGCAGCCTGCAAGGGGTGTAACTTGGAACCGTTTGCGACACCCTCGATTGTTGTGATGAAACGCCCTTTCTGAATGACCGCTAAGCTCATGCAGGCGAGCGCCCGATGGCCATCGATATGGACTGTGCAGGCGCCGCATTCTCCGCGATCGCAACTTTTCTTGGTCCCGGTGAGGCCGATCTGGTTTCGAAGTGCATCTAGTAACGTGGTTCGGTCTTCGACCGTTACGGAATGAACTTTACCGTTGACGGTGAGACTGATGATCGTCGTCGGCGCTTCGTGTGGCGCGGACTCTGCGAGCACAGGAACAGCGGAGACCGTTGCCGCATAGGCGAGCGCTACGCCT
>Ga0210410_10000878_pt1 | contig 29658 bp, 31 predicted proteins | sample IncBWC4MmetaG_FD_161058 | JGI IMG/M metagenome (GOLD analysis project Ga0210410, IMG submission 161058) | Forest soil microbial communities from Barre Woods Harvard Forest LTER site, Petersham, Massachusetts, United States - Inc-BW-C-4-M | ecosystem: Environmental > Terrestrial > Soil >...
CTGCCGGCGAGCAGGGACTGCAAAGCGTTCAGCGTTCGCTGAGTTGCACCGGCTTGGGATTTTAAGACTTCTGTAGCGCTGCGGCCTAAGTCGTTGCGTTCGGCATCGTTGGTAAAAAGTTGCAGAAACGTGGGCGCTAAGTCCTCCGGAGTGACAATGCGCACAGCGTCATGGCTCTTGAATAGGGTGACAATAGCGCGGAAATTTTCGGTGAAAGGGCCGACGACGATGGCTACGCCGTGCTGCGCAGGTTCGATGATGTTGTGGCCGCCGCGCGGGACCAGGCTGCCACCTACGAAGGCGATGTCAGCAAGGGCATAAAGTGCGGCCAGTTCGCCGATGGTGTCGAGCAGCAACACGCTGCCGTCCAGCGGTTCGGCACTCCATTGAGAGCGACGGAAGGACTTGATTCCGCTTGCCTGGACGCTCGCCTGAAGAAGAGAGGCGACTTCGCCGAAGCGTTCGGGATGGCGGGGCGCGAGTAGCATCACAGCCCTGCGATGCTGGGCCAAGATACTTTCAAATGCTTTCAGGAGAAGCAGTTCTTCGCCTTCGACGGTGCTGCCGCAGACGAGCACGGGGCCGGTGCTGGAGTCGTGCAGCGCCATGCGTAGTTTTTCTACAATCGGCGGAGGGCCGGGGAGAGTTGCATCGAACTTTAGATTGCCTGTGATGTGTACCCGTTCGGCGGGTGCGCCGATCGATTGAAGACGGGTGGCGTCCTGCGGAGTTTGTGCGAGAAATAGGTCGACGTGGGCCAGCATTCTTCGCAAGGCCCAGCGGAAGCGACGATAGCTGGGCCAGGAGCGATCCGAGATGCGCGCGTTGACGACGGCGATGCGCGCTCCGCTGGCGTGGACTTCGCGCAGGAAGTTCGGCCAGAACTCGGTTTCGGCAAGGATGACTAACTCCGGTCGCAAAGCGCGCAGGTAAGGGCGGATGACGAAGGCAAAATCCATGGGGAAATAAAATACGTTTTCTTCGCCGAAACGCTTACGGGCAACGGCCTGCCCGGTGTCAGTGGTAGTGGTAACGACGACGCGATGATCGGGGAAAGCATGCCGCATTTGTTCGATCAGGCCGCTGACCGCCAGGACTTCGCCGAGTGAGACCGCGTGCACCCAAATGACGCGGCATTGCTGGAGGCGTGACTGGTGCCTGGAGTTTTCATTCGAGATCAGGCGCGCAGGAACTCTTCCCATGCGCTCGGAAAATCCGCGGCGATATTTGCCGTGGCGCAGCATCTGGAAAATCCAGTAGGGAGTGCTCAGGAGCATTCCGGCCGCCAGCAGCATGCTGTAGAAAAGGTAGGGCAAGCTCAGCCATTCTAACCCGTGCCCCTGCGGCTGAAGGCCCTAATGAGTGGGGCACGCAAGCGCCTCTCTTCCACGGGATCTTCGGGCTGCCTCTATAATCACTGGCATGCGGTTCCGGCGGAAATCTGGGGTGCGGCTGTTCGTGGGGATGTTGTGCGTGATGGCGCTGGCGTCTTCATGTTTTGCCGGTAAGAACTTCGTGAAGCCGGTGGCGCACGCGGCCAAGAGTTATCCAGCGCACGACGATCACGCCGACGACAAGGTCGCGATTGCGGCCGATCCCTACGATACGGCCGAGAAGTCCAAGATTTTTTCTATTGATTTTTCCGAGCACGGATTTCTGCCGGTTTTTTTTATTGTGACCAACGACGGCGACCAACCGATTTCCATCGCCAATATGGAGATCAAGCTGATCACGGCCAACCATTCGAAGCTGACGCCGACCACTCCGGACGATCTTTCGCGGCGGCTGTCGAATCCGCAGGCGAATACGAATCCGACGCCGCTCCCGTTTCCCATCCCACGCAAGAAAGTGAAGGGCACGCTGAGCAAGCAAGAGATGGACGAGATTGAGTCCTCACAGTTCGCGGCCAAAGCGGTCGAACCGCACACGACGCAGTCGGGATTTTTGTTTTTCGACGTGGGCGGAATCTCGTCGCCGCTGGCGGGTGCATATATCGACATTACCGGCGTGGATGACGCCAGGGGTAAGGAGTTGCTTTATTTCGAGATCTCGATGAAGTATTTGGAAGCGGTGGGGAAGGGGAATTAGTCGCCCCTTGGTTCTGACACCCCGCAGCGGGTCCTGCTGTCTCGCCCCTTTATAATCACTTCCTATGGTCACCACGCCGGCTGATTCTGCCGCTGCCCACGCCACATTCGAGCCCGTGATCGGGCTCGAAGTTCATGTACAGCTGCTGACGGCTACTAAGATTTTTTGTTCTTGCTCTACGCGATTTGGGGCGCCGCCGAATACGAATGTTTGTCCGGTATGTTTGGGGATGCCGGGGGCGCTGCCGGTGCTGAATAAGAAAGTCGTCGAGTTTGCCACGCTGGCGGCGATGGCTTTGAATTGCCGCATCAATGAGACTTCGATTTTTGCGCGCAAGAATTATTTCTATCCTGACCTGCCCAAGGGCTACCAGATTTCGCAATATGACAAGCCGCTGGCTGAGCATGGGTTTATTGAGGTTGCCACGGGCAAAGCCTCATCAGCCAAGAAGAAAATTGGCATCACGCGCGTGCATCTTGAGGAAGATGCGGGCAAGAGCCTGCATGAGGGCTTTGCGGACTCCGCCGAAAAGACGGCTATCGACTTGAACCGCACTGGCGTGCCGCTGATTGAAATTGTCAGCGAGCCTGACGTTGCCACTCCCGACGAGGCTTATGAATATCTGACGCGGTTGAAAGAGATCATTCTTTACACCGGAGTCAGCGACTGCAACATGGAAGAGGGATCGCTGCGCTGCGATGCGAACATCAGCGTGCGGCCGCGTGGGCAGAAAGAATTTGGAACGAAGGCGGAGATCAAGAACGTAAATTCGTTTCGCTTTATTCGCGAGGCGCTGGAATACGAGATCGGGCGGCAGATCGAGGTGATCGAGTCGGGGGGCAAGATTATGCAGGAGACACGCCTCTACAACTCGAACGAAGGCAAGACATACAGCATGCGCTCGAAGGAGCAGGCGCATGACTACCGCTATTTTCCTGAGCCTGATCTGCTACCGCTGGTGGTCGACGAGAAGTGGAAGGCGGAAATTTCGCAATCGTTGCCGGAACTGCCCGAAGCGCGCCGCCAGCGCATGGTGAAGGACTACGGCATCACAGAGTACGACGCGCAGGTGCTGACGTTTTCTAAGACGCTGGCCGATCAGTTTGAGGCGGCGGCGAAGGCGGCAAAGAATCCTAAGCGCGTGGCCAACCTGGTGCAGAGCGAACTGCTGGGGCGGCTGAAGGCGAAGGGACTGGAGATTGAGCAGTCGCCCATTTCGATGCAGGGAGTGGCGGCGTCGGCTGATCTGGTCGAGTCGGGCGCGATTTCAGGCAAGATGCTGAAGGAACTTTACGACTTGAGCTTCGAGCGCGGGAAGGATTTTCCGGTTGTGTATGAGGAAGAAGGGCGACCACAGCAGTCGAGCGATACGTCGGCGCTGGAGAAAATTATCGACGAGGTGCTAGCGGCGAATCCGAAACAGCTTGAACAGTATCGAGCGGGGAAGACGACGATGCTTGGATTCTTTGTGGGGCAGGTGATGAAGGCGTCGAAGGGGCAGGCGAACCCGCAGGTGGTGAATGAGTTGCTGGGGAAGAAGCTAAGGTGAACCGGTACTGATGCGCGCGAGATCCCTCGCTGCGCCTGAAGAACGGCTTCGCTCGGGATGACGCCGAAAATTCCAATCACCGTCGTAGGTCTACCGATCTCCCGGACCAAGCACTTTGGTCATCTCTGGTTCGGTTCTGGGCGCGGATACCATGATAGGTGCTATGAAGAAATTTAAGCTGGACCGCATTATCAGCATTGCTACGCTGGTGGCGTCGTTGATTGCGATTTTTCTGGTACTGAAGAAGCCGGCTCCGGTGGCGCAACCGCAGGCGGCTGCGGCGATTGCGGCGCACGCCGAATCGTTTGACCAGAAGATAGCGCAATTTGAGCAAGCCGCAGCCCAGGCGATCCCGCAGGCGCCTGTTAGCAATACTTCGGAGACGACTCAAGGGGCTGCAACCCAATCTTCGCCGGTCCCGGCAGGTTCTAAGGCAGAGGTACACATCAATTCCGACGAGATCAGCGCCGTGCTGGCGCAATCTTTGGGGAACGCCGCCGGCGCGGGACTGTCTCCGACTTCCAACCTCGGGAGCGGCGCGCCGACGATTAAGGATCAGCAGGTCAGCTTTGATGGCGATGTGGTTCACGGACAATTCCTTACCGAAATCGCCGGCAAAGATGTTTGGGTGACGATTTCAGGTCACATCGGCGAGAAGGACGGTTACGCTACGTTCGACCCCACGGAATTCAAAGTGGGGGATCTGAATGTTCCTGTTTCACTTGTGAATCCGGCGTTACAGAAAAAATTGGCCGAGGAACGAGATCGCATGAAGCTTCCCGACAACGTTGGTGCTATGAAAGTGGAAAACGGCGAACTCGTGATGCAGCAGAAGTAATCTCTTACTGCGGACTCAAGCTATCGAACAGCTTCCAGAGCTTGTCTGCCGAAGCGCGGTAAATAATCCAGCCAGTGCCATTGTCCGAGGTCTCGCGGAAGAGCAGCTCGCCGCGGCCATCTCCGTCGGCATCGACCGCGTCGATTAATTCCAGGCGTGGCACAAGATCGAGATGATACTTGTCGGTGATTCCTGAATACAGCGTGTGCAGATTCCCGTAAATATCGGTACGAGTCACCAGCGTGATGGAGTAGTGCAAGTCGGAATCGAGGGATGGCGGCGCGCTTGTGTCCGGCGGAATTTGCGCGTCGGCGGTGAAGACGAGTACGGGCTGATTGGTGCGCCAAAGATCGTAAGTGACCATCTGCTCGGCGCCGAAGAGAGGCTCGACTGGTTTCTTTGCGGATGCCCGTTTCGGCGCAGCCTGACCCGCCGTCTTGGGCACAGTCGTTCCCTTCGTGCGGGCAGTGACGTAAGCGCGCAGTTGCTGCCTTGCCAAGTCCGTCATCTGCTTACGGCGATCGCTTTCTTCGTCCTTCAGCCAGTCGAAGGCGTAGGAATGCAGTTCGGTGCCGTTAGCGTCGGACACTGCGGGCACGAGCTGTAGCGCGCCCTTGGCTGCGGCGGCCTCGGTAATCTTCGCTTCGCCAGGCTTTGTTTCGCCAGCCCTCGCTCCGCCAGGCATGGCTGCTCCCGCGCTGGAGGCAGCGCCGGGCTTGGCATAGCCGGGAACTTCGTCCTCGGGCAGAGGCTGGGTCGGAATGCCTCGCCGCAATCGAGGGCGGTGGGATTCGTCGGCGCCGCTGTCGTTGGTGGGCGGCGAAGGCTTGGACTCACTCGGCTTGGATTCCTGGGACTTTGCAGGCGGGGCCGAAGAGGGCGGCGACGAGGGCGTGCTCGGACTATCCGGGGGTAACGAGCCTGGCTTAGCAGAATCGGGCCCAGTGGAACCTGGTCCAGACGAACTTGGCCCGGAGGAGCCTGGCACGGAGGACGGGGGAGTTGTAGGCGCGTTGGGCTGCGACCCTGCGCTCGGCGGGGTGGCTGCCGGTGGGCTCGACGACCCGCGTGTGAGACGGGGCGGTCCTTCATTGCTCTCAATGCCGATTGGGACGGTTTCCGCCTTGTGGGTAGTCTTCGCTACCTCGGTCCCAGTTGGCACCCACGTCCCGGTAGCAATCCACGGAGCAGACGAATATGGCGACGTGCTATGCAATGCACCACCAACCGTGAACAATCCCAGCGAATTGCCGGTGCGCGTGCCTTCATACACAATGCCGGAGTCCAGCGCCATCGGAATTGGATCGGCTTTGTAGTCGGTCGCGTCGTAATATTTGCCGTCCATCAGGATGAATACCGGTAATAGGGTCGCCCTGCCCTTCCCGTCGATCTGAAGCACTCCCAGCGCCCGCGGACCTGCATCTTTTTTTCTGGGAGCTTTTCTCTCGCCGGGAGTGATCTCCGGGCGCTCTTCCTGCGCGGCACTCACTCCGGCGAGAAGACTCAGGCAAGCCAGGATCGCGACCAATCTGCTGCCGCGGTATAGAATCGTCCTGAAAGCGGCGGAGCGTGGAAGTGTTCTTCCGGGCGCCTCCCCCAAGCGATCAAATTTATTTCGTACCGAGATTCGCATGAATATCCATGATAAGGCCCCTGACTTCACTCTGCCCGACGAGAACGAGAAACAGTTCTCCCTGAAAGACCTGCGCGGTAAAACGGTCGTGTTGTACTTTTATCCCCGCGCTGACACTCCGGGCTGAACGGTTGAGGCTCGCGGGTTCCGCGACACATACAAACAGATTCAGAAAACCGGCGCCGTGCTGCTTGGGATTTCTCCCGATACGCCGAAAGCGCAGAAAAAATTTCAAGAGAAGTTCGATCTGCCCTTCCCGCTGCTGGCCGACGCCGACAAGAAAGTCGCCATCGCGTTCGACGTCTTGCAGGAAAAGAACATGTATGGGAAGAAAGTGATGGGTATTGTCCGGACGACGTTCGTGATCGGGCCCGACGGAACCATCGAACACATTTTCCCGAAGGTGAAGGCTGAGGGCCACGCCGACGAAGTGCTCGCCTATCTGAAGGAAGCAGGGAAAAAATAACCAACGGTAGCGGAACTATTTGGAGCCGGCCCGCGTAACATACCGCAGAAGAAGTGTGCTGTATCCAAGCTCCTTGATACTAGGAGGAACGCCGTGCGTCCCAGCATGAAAGCAATACTGACTTGTGGGATATTTCTGCTGACTGCTTCGATCGCCTTTGCCCAGCCCCGTCCGTCGCCAGAAGGTGACCGCGGCTCGATGGTGGTCGTATTTAAAGATGGCCGGCGGCAAAGCCTTTCCTTGAGCGAGGTGGCCAGCATCAACCTCAAGCCGCCCGCGACCATTGTCTTCAAAGATGGGCATCGGCAAAGTTTTGCCGCACCCGACCTGCTGCGCATTGAGTTCGAGCCTTCCGAGGTGGTTGTTTCGCCAGCGGGACGAGGCCGATACGTGGGCAGGTGGGAAGTGGGTAACGGTGGCGGGGACAAGTTCATCATCACACTTGAGGCCGACGGTGAGGCTTCGAAGTCGCAGGGTGCGCCTCACGGCACGTGGACGGTTGACGAAGGCGAGGCGCGCATCACCTGGGACGATGGCTGGCACGATGTGATCCGTAAGGTGGGCTCGAAATATGAAAAAATCGCGCACGGACCGGGCGAGTCTTTCGACGACAAGCCGCAGAACGTGACCGCCGCCCGCAATCTGGAGCCTAAACCGATCTAGGTCACCGTCTTGCTTCGCTGTTAAGATTTTGTTCGATGACGGCGCAGCTATCGGGTCTGCCATCTCCAGTTCGTGTGCTGGTTCGAGCTTTCTTTGCGCGTAATCCTCGCCGCGTGGCTCGCGAACTTCTGGGGAAAGTTCTGGTGCGCCAGTCTTCCGGCCGATTTCTTGCCGGCCGGATCGTCGAGGTTGAAGCGTACCTCGGGAAAAACGACCTTGCGGCTCACTCCGCAGCCGGCAATACGGCGCGAACTTCGGTTATCTTCGGCCCGCCCGGGCATGCCTACGTCTACTTCATCTATGGTAATCACTACTGTTTGAATGTCACCTGCGAGCGCGAGGGCAAGGCGGGATGCGTGCTGATCCGCGCACTGGAGCCACTTACAGGCCTCGAAGAGATGGCGCTGGCGCGCGGCGTTGTCCTCGCGGGGCCTCGCGATCTCCGCAAGCTCACCAGTGGGCCGGGACGTCTGGCCCAGGCCTTCGGCATCACGCGCACCCGCGACAATGCGGCCGACCTGACTTCTGTCAAGAATAGCCTCTGGATCGGGGATGACGGTTTTCGCGCCCGAAGTGTCATCCTGACGCCGCGCATAGGGATCACCAAGGCCGCCGACTTGCCCCTGCGATACATTCTGGAGAACAATCTTTTCGTCTCCGGACCCAAAGCTAGACCGACAAACTTAAGACTCTCGTCCGGCGCTTGACCGCGGGTGTACACTTGCCTGCGCCGGCCGAACGCCGCTCCGGACAAGGCTTTCGGCGGGGTGCAGAGCCCTGGCTGCGGCAGTCGAAGGCTTTGGGAAATTTTTCGGCATCCCTTCGTCCCGGCAAACCATCTCTAATTGTGGGTTCTTTGATGTTTCGGCTGGCGTCATTCCGATGGGCGGTTACGGCGCTGGCGATGCTCTTTTCGGGTCAAGCCTTCGCCGCTGGCGCGGCAATATCGACTCATCCAACTGTAGCTCCTTCCAACATCGTGGTCGGATTCGTCGGCGGGTTCGTGCGCCACGACAATCCTCACCACGGCCCGGTTAAACTGGCGGAACGAATTCGGCAGACCTCCGGCGATGATACTTACGTCCGCGTCTTCGAAAATCGGCATCGCCGCGCGGCCTACAAGACGATCCTGCAACTGCTTGATGCCGACCATGACGGCACCCTCACAGCCGAGGAAAAATCCCACGCCCGCATCATTCTTTTCGGCCACAGTTGGGGTGCGTCGGCGGTCGTGCTGCTGGCGCGTGAACTGGATCGGGCCGGCATCCCGGTCTTATTGACCATCCAGGTCGACAGCGTCGCCAAACCGTGGCAGGACGATTCCACCGTTCCCGGCAATGTGGTTTCGGCGGCGAATTTTTATCAGCCGCACGGCCTCATCCACGGCCGCGCTGAAATCACCGCTGCCGATGTCGCGAAGACCCAGGTGCTTGGCAACTACCGCTTCGACTACATGAAAGCTCCAGTGAAATGCGAAGCCTCGTCCTGGTTTGATCACCTCACTCCCAATCACGCGCAGAGCGAGTGCGATCCGCACCTCTGGACGCTGGTGGAGGATTTGGTGCGGCAGCGTCTGGCGACGCCTCAGCTAAACGCGGCAACACTCTCGCGCTAGCACCGCTGGTCGGAAACGGTACTTATCGTCCAGTGGGCCACAGTCACTTAATGGTCAAACTTCTGCTTTCCTCGATGTCTCAACCCCTGTTAACTCTTCCCGCAATTGCCTCGAATCGTTATCCGAGCTATCCTGCCAATTCCGGGAAAACTGCACGACGCGTCGCACGAAAACATGGCCAATCTTTTCGAACTCCCCCGTTACATCGCTGTGGAAGGGCCCATCCGAGTCGGCAAGAGCACTCTGACCGGGATTCTGGCCGAGCGCCTGAATGCGCAACGGGTCATGGAGCCGGATTCGAACCCGTTCTTGAGTTCGTTTTACGAGGGCGAGCGCGGCGCCGCGTTTCAGGCGCAGTTTGCCTTTCTGGTGCGGCGTTTCGAACAGTTGCAGGCGCTCAATCTGGGCGCGAAGTCGCAAAAGACCGTGGTCGCGGATTTTATTTTCGAAAAAGATAAATTGTTTGCCTGCCTCAACCTCACCGACCAGGAACTCGACACCTATAACCGCTACTACAATCATTTTCGCGATCAGCTGCCCACTCCCGACCTGGTGATTTATTTGCAGGCTACGCCGGACGTTCTCAAAAAACGGCTGAAGAAAAAAAATGCTCAGGGCGAGCGTGCGGTAAGCGACGAATATCTGGAAGAAGTGATCAAGGCCTACGAGCACTTTTTCTTTCACTACACTTCGTCGGACTTGCTGATCGTCAACACCTCGGACATCGACTTCGTCGACCGTAACGAAGACCTGCAAGAGCTGTTGCGAAAAGTCACGGAGCCGATCAAAGGCACGCAGTATTTTCTGCCGCTAGGAGGGCAGGACGCGGCGAGCGTTTAGGGCGTATTTATTCGAGCTCGGACGTGGTTGGCCTCGAAACGTCTTCACGTTGCCGATTCGCGATACAATAGGCCTCCGCAAGGGGGTCTTATGCGTTCCCTGACTGCAGTTCTAGCCTCGGCTTTGCTCTTCGCTCCGCTTGCTCTCTGCCAGGAAGATCATCATCACGCCCTCACCGAAGAGGAAGTCGGTTCGGTCCACTTCTCAACTTCATGCGCAGCAGATCTCGCGGGCAATTTCAATCGCGCGGTCGCGCTGCTGCACTCATTTCAATATGAGCAGGCGAGGCAGGCCTTCGGGGAGATTTCCGAACACGATCCGCAGTGCGCGATGGCGCAATGGGGCATCGCGATGTCGCACTACCACGGAATGTGGGACAACGGAGATGCAGCCGCAGGCCGCGTGGCGCTCAACAAGGCAAAACAGATCGCGGCGAGTAATTCGAAGACCACAGCCCGGGAAACCGCCTATATCGAGGCGCTGGCTGAAATCTACCGCGAGGACGGCAAAGACGCATCAGCGCACGGCCAGGCCTTTGAGCAGAAGATGGGCGCGTTGCAGGCGGCCTACCCGCAGGACACTGAAGCCGCGATCTTCCACGCTTTGTCCCTGGCAATCACAGCTCCTAAGACCGATAAGACGTTTGCCAACCAGCGGAAATGCGGCGAGATTCTGGAACCGATTTTTGCCCAGCAGCCGCATCATCCGGGGATCGCGCACTACATCATTCACTGCTACGACAACCCCGTGCTTGCCGAAAAAGGTCTGGGCGCTGCCCGCATGTACGCCAAGATTGCTCCCGCCTCGGCTCACGCCAACCACATGCCTTCGCATCTGTTTACGCGCGTGGGGTCGTGGGACGAGTCCATCAGCTCGAACCTGAAGTCGGCGGACCTAGCGGCAGCAGCCGAGGGTGCCTCGAAAAACGGCGAGGCTCGCGATCAACGGCTGCATGCCATGGATTATCTGGAGTATGCCTATCTGCAGAGCGGGCGAGTCAGCAAGGCCAAAGCAGTGCTCGACGAGATGAACTCGCTGCCGCCGGTCTCAGGCCTGACGCTGACTGGAGGTTACGCGCTGGCTGCGATCCCGGCGCGCTATGCCATCGAGTTGGGGAATTGGGAGCAGGCGAGCCAGCTTCGTGTGCGGGAAGAGAGCGTGCTCTGGGCTCAGGCAATCACGTGGACGGCTATCGGAGTTGGGAGTGCCCGGTCGAAAAATCTGGAGCGGGCTGGCCAATCCGAACAGAAGCTGGCCGCTCTGCGCGACGCTATCGCGAAGCAAAATAATTCCTATTGGTCAAATCAGGTGGAAGTGGAGCGGCGCGAGGTGGCGGCGTGGATCGCGGAGCAGGGTGGCAAACCCGACGAAGCCTTGAAGCTGGCGCGGTCGGCAGCAGAACTCGAAGAGGGCATGGACAAAGCTGCCGTGACGCCCGGAGCTGTAACTCCGGCGCGAGAGCTGCTGGCGGCATTGCTGCTGTTGGAGAGTCGTCCGAAGGAGGCGCTGCCGGAGTACAAGAAAGTATTGGCTATCGCCCCGAACCGTTTTGACGCTCTGTACGGAGCCGCACGGGCAGCGGATGCGGCTGGGGATGCCAGCGCGGCAACTGGCTACTTTCAGAAGCTCATCGGAATTGCGGCTGGCGACGAGCGGACTGAATTGAAGACGGCGCGCGAGAAACTGGTGGCAGAGAAGGCGGCGAGGTGAGGACTGACGGTGGGTCGCGCAGTTGGCCGCGGTCGTTTGCCTGGTGGCAACTCCGTTGACGGAAGAGTTTCGCCTCGGCGACCCGTTGCCGGCTACGACCGCGAAGCTACGCTGGCGGAATACAACGGGAATTCCATCAGTTGAGCTTAGCTATTTCGCATATCGCGGCAGGGAATAGACCGACAGTGTTTTCCCCAGCTTGGAGAATTCGGGATCGGCGGTGACCAACCACGCGCCGCGCTCAATGGCCAGTTCCGCGGCGAACGCGTCGGCGTAGCCTAATGCGTGCTTTTGTTTGAGGGCCCCAGCCCGCGTGGCGCGGTCGCGATCCACGCCAATCACCGCAATGGGCATCTCCAGCAGCTTGGCTTCCGCTTCACGTGCCTTGACCTCGCCATGCCATCTCCATTCGATGTAAAAGACTTCGCCCCAGGTTACCGCTGACATTAAGAGCGGCAAATCCTGGCGCAGAGATTCGTCCAGCAGTTGTCGAACTTTCTGGGCGGTACCGAGACGGGCCTCGAAGAAACCAAAGAGGGCATTGGCATCGAGCACGTAGCGCCGCATGCCGCCGCGAGACGCCGCAGGTGTCATGGCCTTTCTCGCCGGCGTTCCCGCTCCCGCTCTCGTTCGCGTTCCGCCAACGATTCCTCAAACATTGAAGGTTCGCCGGGTTCGGGTTTCAGAAACCCCATGATCTCGTCGAGCCGCCGCGCGGTAATTGGGGTTAGCACCAGCCTGCCGTGCTCTTCGGTCCAGGTGGCACGGGTGCCTTTTTCAAGGCCGAATTGCTCGCGCAGTTCTGCAGGAATCACTACTTGTCCTTTGGAACTGATGACCGTACGGTAGCTTGCCATGCAGCAATCTTACTGTGAAGTAAGACCAATTTCAAGCGTCTTACCCACCCAACTTCCGGCGCTTGGAATTTCGCGGATCCACGACAAATACCATCGACTAACCTCCGATTAGCCGTTACAATAGCTCCAGCATCCAAGATGATGCGTACAGGCTCTATCCGCTACGCGGAGGGGCACTGGAGGAAGAATGAGTCTCACTCCGATCAGTGGGCGTCCGCAGGACGATCTTCGTCCTGATAAAGTCGGCCCGAAAGTCACGACCGCATCTCTGCGGGAACGTAAACTCCAACGCAATCCCATCGCTTGCCTTACCGCCTACGACTATGCCACCGCGCGCGTTGTCGATGAGGCCGGCATCGACATGGTTCTAGTCGGCGATTCGCTGGCTCAAACCATGCTCGGCTACGAAAACACTCTCACCGTCACCATGGACGAAATGCTGCACCATGTGAAAGCGGTACGGCGTGGTGTGAAGACTGCTCTTCTTCTCGCCGACCTGCCCTACGGCTCTTATCAACTCGACCCGCAAGGCGCGCTTAACAACGCGGCGCGCTTCGTGAAAGAGGGCGGCGCCGAGGTCGTGAAGATCGAAGGCGGTGAAAAGCGCGCCGACCTGATTCGCCGCATCATCGACGCCGAAATTCCTGTCGCCGGACACATCGGACTGACTCCGCAATCGGTCAACGTGATGGGCGGCTACAAAGTGCAGGGGAAGAATCTCGCGGGCATTGAGCAGTTGATGCGCGATGCGGTCGCCCTCGACCGCGCCGGCGTGGCGTGCCTTTATCTTGAGGGCATTCCACGCGAGGTCGCCGCTATGATCACCGCCGAAGTAAGTGCTCCAACCGTCGGCATTGGCGCCGGGCCCGATTGCGACGGCCAGGTGCTGGTCTTCCACGACGTTGTGAATCTGACCTTCGGCACTCCTGCAAAATTTGTGCGGCGCTACGCTGATTTGACTGGGCTGATTACGCAGGCGGTGCAGGCGTTTCGTGCTGACGTTCGATCGCATCAATACCCGTCGGATGAGGAGTCCTATCATCTGCCGAAAGAGACGAAGGCGGGTCTTGAAACCGTGTTGGAACGGAAACGGGCGATGCGGCGGTAGGATGGGCTCACCATGACTCCCTGAAAGAGTTATGATTTCTGCTGGTGGCGACGGAACAAAACCGCTCGCCATCCGTAGAATCCATTAAGGCCGTTTGCACTCTGGTACAGGCAGGGAGGTATAGAAATGCATCAACTTGGGTTCTTCTTTTTCCCGTTCGTCGGATTCGGATTTGTGATGTATTTTCTGCCAACGATTCTGGCCTTTGCCCGCAACAAAAGAGATACGGCGGCAATTTTGCTGCTGAATCTTTTTCTGGGATGGTCGGTAATCGGATGGCTGGTGGCCTTAGTCTGGGCCGTCAAAACGGATGCGCCGATGATGGTTCGCTGAAATGGTTCGGTGAACTGATCGCGCGTCGAGGCACTCTGAGAACACGAATCCTGGAACGTGAGGGCCTCGTGAGAAAGATCGCGCTTCGTCCAACTCTGACAGTTTTGAAATTCACTGGTGCTGCATTCCTAGGCCTGCTCCTTGCAGGGTGTTCCACAAAGCCTGAGGCTCAGGCTCCCGATCCGACCAAAGAACTGCAAAAAATCCCTGCCGCCGACACCACGAAATATCAGAAACCTGGGGCGGTCAAGACCTGGACGAACCCTTACCTTGTCTTGCGGCAGGATGGCGTTGGCCTTCTCGATGCCGCAGATAACATGGAAAAAATCCTGAAGCCGGATCAGGTTCTGGGTTCGCTCTCACAATTGCCGCCGTCCGCTTGGCCCGACGGGCGGGTTGTGCTGGTAGAAGATGGTCCGCGGCCGGGCTCCGACAAAAACGCGCTGCAGAAAAATAAGGGCGTTTTGCAGGGAATTCTGGAGCAGGCGCATGTGGCCGTTGTCTGGTTGCCATCGTAGTTGATATAAACTTCGTGTCGGAATGGGGTGGGTTGCCGATTCCTTCGCCTGATGCGAGTCTGCTCCACGATTGACGAGATGCGGGCTGCATGCCGCACCCTGCGACGCGATGCCGGGCGATTGGGCTTTGTGCCAACCATGGGCGCGCTTCACGCCGGCCACCTTTCTCTCATCCAGGCTGCGAAGCAATCTTGTGATGCGGTCGCAGCCTCGATTTTCGTAAACCCCACTCAGTTCGGGCCGAACGAGGATCTCGCGAAATATCCGCGACCGTTTGAGCGTGATCGTGACCTGCTGGAGCGCGAAGGCGTTGACCTGCTATTTGCTCCGGAGGTCGAAGAAATGTATCCCCAGGGCGCGGTGACGTGGGTCACGGTCGAAGGGATGAGCGACAAACTGGATGGCAAGTCGCGCCCCGGACACTTTCGCGGAGTGACCACGGTAGTGGCAAAGCTGTTTCACATCGTCGAGCCGGACGCAGCTTTCTTCGGGCAGAAGGATGCGGTGCAGATCGCCATCATCCGCCGCATGGTGCGCGATCTTGCGATTCCAGTGGAGATTGTCGGGTGCCCTATCGTTCGAGAAGCGGACGGCCTCGCTCTCAGCTCTCGGAACGCCTACTTGAGCGAAGAACAGCGTCGGCAGGCGCTTGTGCTGCATCGCGCGCTGAAGCGAGCAAGAGAGATGGCCGACGCCGGGGAGCGAAGCGCGGAGAAACTGAAGTCAGTTGGGCGCTCGGAATTCGAGATGGAAAATTCTGTGCGCCTGGATTACTTCGAGATCGTGAACCCGGACACACTTGAGGCGGTCGAAGAGTTGGCCGGGGAAGCTCTTGTCGCAGTCGCCGCTTTCGTTGGCACCACGCGCCTGATCGACAACGTCTCGCTAAGAGAAACTTCCCGATGACTCGTGGCGAGTGATGAAATTACGAATGCATCGCCGCGAAGGCTTCTTTTGCCACGGCAATTGTCTTCTGAATGTCTTCCTCCGAGTGCGCTGCACCCAGGAACGCCGCTTCATACTGCGAGGGCGGAAGGTAAATGCCGCCGTCGAGCATGGCGCGGAAGAATTTGCCGAAGCCTTCGGTATCCGACTTTGAAGCCGAGTCCCAATCGGTGACTGGCCCGCGTGTGAAGAACCAGGTGAACATCGATCCTACGCGGTTGTGGCAGAGGGCAACTCCCGCATCTTTCGCCGCCGCGGCAACCCCCTCGACCAGCGAAGAACTCAGCCGCTCCAGTCGCCCATAGATTTCATCTTTGCGCTCGCGCAATTGCTTCAGCGTGGCACAACCCGCGGCCATCGCCAGCGGATTGCCTGAGAGCGTCCCCGCCTGGTACATCGGTCCCAGCGGCGCTACCAGATCCATAATTTCCTTCGGACCGCCGTAGGCGCCCACCGGCAGCCCTCCTCCGATGATTTTTCCCAGCGTGGTGAGATCGGGGCGAATGTTGTACAACTCCTGCGCTCCGCCATAGGCGATTCGAAATCCAGTCATGACTTCGTCAAAGATCAACACCGAATGCTCGCGCTCGGTGATCAGACGCAGGCCGACCAGATAGTCATCAGCCGCGGGCACGCAGCCCATGTTTCCGACCACAGGTTCCACGATGACGCAGGCAATCTGATGCTTGAACTTTTGGAAGGCATGTTCGACCGCGGCTAGATTATTGAACGGCAGCGCCAGCGTGAACTGGATGAATTCTTCCGGAACCCCCGCCGATCCTGGGATTCCCAGGGTGGCCACGCCCGAGCCGGCTTTCACCAGCAGAGCGTCGGCGTGCCCGTGATAGCAGCCTTCAAACTTAATAATGTATTTGCGCTTTGTGTAAGCTCGCGCCAGACGGATCGCCGACATGGTCGCTTCGGTCCCCGAGCTTACAAAGCGAACTTTTTCGATGTGCGGGAAAGCGCCGATGACCAGCTCAGCCAGATCAGCCTCGGCGGGCGTGGATGCTCCGAAGCTCGTGCCATTACATGCCGCGGCGACGATGGCATCCAGAACGCTGGGCTCGGCGTGACCGAGAATTAACGGTCCCCACGATCCGATGTAGTCGATGAATTCGTTTTCGTCGGCGTCCCAAATGTGCGAACCTTTGCCGCGCACAAGGAACGGAGCATCCCCCCCGACGGCACGAAAGGCGCGTACCGGCGAATTAACGCCGCCTGGGATCATGCTCTCGGCACGCTGCTGCAAACGGCGCGACTGTTCGGTCTTACGGCTTGTAATGGTGGACGATATCGACATCGACGGCTCCGGCACGGAGTATGACGTCTACAAAATTAATACGATTCGTGATGCAACCGCTTATGATAGCAGCGCCGCAATCGATACCCGAAAACAAGCCTAAAACGAATTTAATCAGATATTCATCATTTCGCCATGCCTTTGCAACATAGCGACGGTAACGTGAAGTCATCAAGTTACCCTTCTAACCGGGAGGGTTTTTGAGGACAGTCTCGGGGGCTCCGGACTGTCCTTTTTAATTTTGCGGGGTCGCCCGCCGCCTTGCGCGGAATACAGCCTCACTTCAAATACGCCCTCACGATATCCACAAGTTCATCCGTTGGCCACCGCCTGCTCTGCTGTCGGCTTCCGCACCGGATCCAGGACGTGGAAGCGCACATGATCCTCCAAGAGCTCTGGGGCGGTGCTGTCATCAGGTGAATTCGATCTGCCGGCTCGCCGTGCCTGCCCGCCGGATTTCTCCATGGTTAACCACAGTTAACTATTAATGATACACTTACGTTAATCATGTGGGTCCAAGAGAAACCCAGAAATGCGGGAGAGAACACTTTTGTAGTGGGCTAGGCGCGGATATGAAGATTCACAACCAACCGACGTATCGAAGTCGTCGGCTCACGCTTGCCCTCTGGGCTCTCGTAGCCGCCGGTCAAGCGATCCCGGCGATCGCACAGCAGTCGGATGCTTCCTCTTCCCAACAGCCCGTCTCTGTATCGCCTGCCGAGGCCGCATCGCCTGTTGCTGATCCTCCCGCAGACGATAGCACCGAAGCCATGTTCCCTCGTGCGAAAGACACGCGCTTCTGGCTCTCAGGCCAGGCCAACTTCATCTTCCAGACGCATCCTGGCTTCCACGCGCCCTACAGCGGCAAGAACAGCCTCAGTCCGCGCTATGAGAAGGCCACCTCGCGTGTGGTTACGCTTTACACCGGCGTGCGCTTCAATGACTCAACCGAACTCCTCGTCGATATTGAGGAGGCCGGGGGCGCCGCACTGAGCACGGGCCTCGGACTGGCGGGCGCTCCGAATCTCGATATTGTGCGCAACCCGCTGCTGAGCAAGGCTCCCTACCTTGGGCGCGGAATGATTCACAAAGTCTTCGCCCTCAGCAAGGACAAGATTGAAAACCAGCGCAATCAATTCTCTCTCTTCGAAGAATTACCGCGCCGGCGACTCGAACTGCGCTTTGGCAAATTCAGCCTGCCCGATTTCTTCGACATCAATTCGGTCGGCAGCGATACGCATTTTCAGTTCGTTAACTGGAGCACCGACAACAACGGAGCGTACGACTATGCCGCCGACACTCGCGGCTACACCGTCGGCACGACCGCCGATTACGAAGATCGGACATGGGGATTGCGTTTTGCCGAAGCCCTGATGCCGAAAGTCGCGAATGGAATTGACCTGGTGTGGAAGCCGTGGCAGGTGCATGCCGAAAATCTCGAATACGAATTGCGGCACGGTTTCATTCCGAAAAAGCCGGGCGTGGTGCGTCTGCTGGGCTACGTCAACTCGGCGAATATGGGCATCTATCGCGACCAGATTGTGCTCGGGGCAAGTCAAGGCGTAGCTCCCGATATCACGCGTCATCCGTGGAACATTACGCGCAAGTACGGCTTCGGAATCAACCTCGAGCAGAATCTCTCGCGCTACCTTACCGCCTTCGCTCGCTTCGGGTGGGAGAACGGCAGGACCGAATCCTTCGCCTACACCGAGGTCGATCAGACCTTCGCCGAAGGTATCGGGGCGGGCGGCGCATGGTGGCATCGCAAGCAAGACCGCGCCGGAATCGCATTCATTTCGAATGCGATAAAAAAAGATCATCAGAATTATCTGGCCGCCGGTGGGTACGGATTCCTCATCGGCGACGGCCATTTAAACTACGGACGCGAGAATATTCTTGAGACTTATTACACGCTGCATGTGTGGCGCGGGATCTACATCGCACCCGGCGGACAGTACATCGTCAATCCAGGATATAACCGCGACCGCGGGCCAGTGGTAGTGCCATCGTTCCGCGCGCACGTGGAATTTTAGGAATCTACTTCTCGACCTTTACACCCTTCCAAAACGCCACATGATCTTTGATCTGTTTCGCCGCTGCTTTCGGTTCCGGGTAGAACCAGGCTGCGCCCGGATTCCGCTTCCCGTTGATCTCAACGTCGTAATAGCTTGCGGTGCCTTTCCATGGGCACACCGAGCGCTGGCTGCTGGATTGAAAATATTCCTTGTGAATGGATTCGGCGGGGAAATATTGATTGCCCTCCACCTCGACCGTCCGGTCGCTCTCCGCGAGAACGACGCCTTCCCAGATTGCTTTTGCCATAATGCCCAATTAGATTCCTGAAAGCGGGAACGGTTGCAAGCGATCGAGGCCTTCCGATGAATCGAACAATATGAATCGAACAATTACAGCAACTCAGTTTAACGGGCACTCCATGGTCGGTCGGTTGCAGCGCGTGCTGGTGTGTTCACCGCAGTCCGCGGGATGGAATCAGCCGGAGCGGGTTGCGGTGTGGCGCGAACTCGGATTCCATCACGCTCCGGATTTCGAGAAGGCGCGATCTCAACATGATGCCCTCTGCCGCGCACTCGAAGAAGCGGGATCTGAGGTTGTGCAACTTCCGCCAAATGACGCACTGTCTCTCGACGCTGCCTACACTCACGACGCCTCGCTGGCGACTGACTTCGGCTTGATCGTGATGCGTCCAGGCAAGAGTAACCGAGTCGCCGAAGGCAAACATCACGCCGACTTCCTCAAGACGCTAGAGATCCCAACGCTGGGCGTCATAGTCGCGCCGGGCACGACCGAAGCCGGAGATATCGTATGGCTCGATTCCAACACTTTGCTGATCGGCCATGGCTATCGCACCAACGCCTCTGGCATTCAGCAGATGCGGGACTTGCTATCGCCGCACGGGGTGGAAGTTCTGTCCGCGCCCCTGCCCTACGGACCCGGTCCCTCCGCGTGCCTTCACCTGATGTCGCTCATTAGCCTGCTCGACGAACATACGGCGCTCGTCGACCTGCCCTGGCTTGCCGTCGAGACCGTTGAGTTGCTGAAAGCTCGCGGATACAAGTTCATCGAGATCGACGCCAGTGAGCGCGACACACTGGCCCGCAACGTCCTCGCTTTGGGCGGCAGACGTCTGCTAGCCATCGAAGAAAACCGCGCCACGAACGATCGCCTGCGTCGCGCCGGATTCGACGTGCGGACATTCCCCGGCAGCGAAATCTGCATCGACGGCAGCGGTGGCCCCACCTGCCTGACCCGGCCTCTGCTGCGCGGGTGAGCCGACCGATGTTCTCTGTGTGCTTCTGTCATTGCAAGCGCATTCGCGATCGTTCCATACTGGCTGGGTGCAAACCGACAGCCTGACTTTGCAAGGCAAACATATCCGACTGGAACCTATCGAGCGCCGTCATGCAGACGCGCTAGCGGCAGCTTCTGCGGGAAATGCGCAACTCTATCGGTGGAGTCCGGTGCCACTGAGCCCAGACGACGCCGCGCGCTACATAGACACCGCTCTTGCCTGGCAGGGCGCTGGCTCTGCGGTGCCGTTTGCGATTGTTCGCGACGGCCGCGTCATCGGCTCGACCCGCTTTTGGAATATCGAGCGATGGGGCTGGCCTGCGGGACATCCTCGCCACGGCCGCGTCGCGCCCGACGCGTGCGAGATCGGATACACCTGGCTAACGCATTCGGCCTTGCGCACGGCCGTCAATACAGAAGCCAAACAGCTTATGCTCACTCATGCTTTTGAAAGCTGGCAGGTCCTGCGGGTCTGTTTTCATACGGATGTGCGCAATGAGCGATCGCGCGCGGCTCTGGAACGGATCGGCGGGAAGTTTGAGGGGATTCTGCGCTCGCACCGGATGGCCGCCGATTTTATCGCGCGAGATTCCGCGCGCTTCTCGATCATCGCATCGGAGTGGCCCGACGTGAAGCAGAGACTGCTTCGACTTCTGAACGAGCGAACTTAAATGGCGAGAGAGCATCGCGGCTGTTTCCCGAGGGCGCAAGTCCAGTCAGGGAAAAAATCTATTTCAAGCTATTCCGATGTAGGCAAGCAGGCGACCGCATCCGCCGGCGGCAGTAGCGCGCGCACTGCGTCATGATCATTGCCTTTGTGGTGAGCGCGCTTGCCCAGCCAATGCTTCAAGTGTTTTCGTGCCGCAGGCGCAATGCGCGTAAAGAAAAGCCCGGCACGTCCGTGCTCGCTGGCCCATATGACCTCGGCGTGGCCCTGAAGGGTGAAGTCGGTCCCCGGCAGTACACATCGAAATGCGAGATTCGAACTCATCGGTACGGGCTCGGCGGCCTGCACAGCTAATCCGTGTTCGCTGATGTCGATGCCGATTCCGGGCAGGGTCCCACCTTCGAGTTCCAAATAGACCAGAGTCTTCATCTCGAAGCGCGCCGCTTTTCGGGCGGCCTTGGTGCTCTGCTTGTTGCCGGTGGCGATCGCCTCCTTGACCTGCTCTCTATCCAGCGGCTTGTAAAGAATGCGGCTCGCCCCCGACTGAAACACTTGTCCCGTCCCCGGCCAAACACGGCTCGCGACGGCCAGAAGCGCAGGCTTCTGCTCCGGCGGCAACAGCGCCGCCATGCGGATGACCTCTCCGGCTCCCGGAAGATCGAAGTCCACGATCAGCGTGGAGCAGTCGCCGTTGAGCACCATCTCCAGGGCTCGCTGTTGAGTCGGGCAGTCGACTAGGTTGACGCCCAGTCGCTCCACTGCGGCTCTTAACGTTCCCAAGGATGAATTGTCGTGACACAAAACCGCCGCAGATTGTCGCATCCTCAGAAGTTAAGGGCAGTTGCGAGGCGGGTAAATGTCACAGCGGTAATCTGCCGGCCGGTTACTGAAGCACTCTATAAATGCGAGAAAAGGTTGAGGTTAGCCTCACATTAGGGGCGCAATCCGCCGGTGGCGACTGCAAGAGAGCAGGGTAGACTTTGGTTACGTTTTTCTGTGGCTGGTAGACTTGTAGGGTAGACTGAAATGGCTAGCCGAAACCAGAAGAGAGAAGGTCAAATGTCGGTCACTCAAAAGAAAAACAAGTCTTCGATCGAGACCTTGCTGGAAAGCATGAATGAGCTGGCCGATTCTGCGGGCAAGAACATGAGCACAGAAGACCTGCGCAAAACTCGCAAAGAGATCAACGAATCTATTGACCGCGTTGTCGTTGGTGGTCGGCAACGGCGTCGCGAAACTGCCTGATCAAGTCCTTCCGCTTCTCTTTTCCCATCGTTGGTTCCAGTCGATTAATGATCCTGACGTATTCGGGCTCGGCTTCATCGTTTCCGACCGCTGCCTCGGCCACCAGCTCCGCGATTCGTTTCATGTCCCCACGAAGCAAGCGCGCCTCGTCCTCGTCCTGATAAGAGCGGCCCGGATCGCGACGCGTCTTCGTCCATTTGCTCATACGGTCAGGTAATTCACGCGGCGTAACTTCGATTTTGCTCTTCTTTGCGGCCTTGGCGAATCCTTCGCGTACTTCGCGCTTAGAGGCTTTTGCTCGCCGAAATTAGGACACCACCTTCGGGCGCGGGTGCTTATCTAAATAATTCCGTTACTGGCGGCGGTCAGATCGCCATAGCGGCTCTCCTTTTCGCGTGGATCGAACGGCCAAAGTCATTTCTTCCAGCTCTCGGCGCTAGTGTTTATCGGCACGCTGTTCGGGGGGAGCACCCAGCGATACCATGTTTTGCCGTCACTTTCTTCTAGGGTTATAGCCTTCGCTTGCAGCAGTCGGACTAGAACACCATGGATCGCTGCCATCTCGTTACTGTACTTGCTCAGGTCGTACTTGTAGAACAGCATGCGATCTCTAATCTCCGTTGCTGTGGTGAGGCCGATAGAGCTTTGAAGCATGATCCTGACGGCGTCTGTCAGCCCGTAGATGTGCAGCTTGGAAAGACGCGGATCGGAAGCGGCTTGAACAGCGGGCGGCAGCACAACTCGCTCAGATTCGCCCTCGCACATCCTCGACAGGCTCAGAATCACATCCCGCGTCTCGATCAGCTGTGCATCAATGCGCTCCCGCTCCTTCAGGAGTTTGTCGTATTCGCTCTTAGCAGTTGCCAAGGCCCGTTTGTAATTTTCTTTCACAATTAAGACGCATCATCACAGAAAACGGTAAGTTTGTCAATAAATTGATTACGCGTAAATATGACAACATTCAGCTGCTGACGCCATTGAGGACATGAAGCATGAGTTATTCAAGAACTAAAGTCCGACTTACGGCGCGGCCGAGAGGCGGGGGCACCGAAGGCCGGGGCAGGTAGAAGTCTAGGCACAGGCAGCACAGAAATAGAGCAGCACCCGGCGTGATGGGTGACCTCCGAACTGGCTGCTATAATAAAAAATTGCGCTTATGACTGGGAAACGACTGATTCGTTCCACGACGGTTTTATCGGTCCGCCGCAACGGCAGTGTGGTGCTGGCGGGCGACGGCCAGGTTACGCTCGGCGAGTCGATCATCAAGCACACGGCAAAGAAGATTCGCCGCCTGTATAACGAGAAAATTCTCTCCGGGTTCGCGGGATCCACCGCCGATGCCTTCACTCTGTTCAGTCGATTTGAATCCAAGCTGGAGCAGTATCACGGAAATCTGGGCCGCGCGGCAGTCGAGCTAGCGAAAGATTGGCGAACTGATAAGTTTTTGCGCCACCTTGAGGCCTTGCTGCTGGTTTGCGACAAAGAGCAGACGTTCCTGCTGAGCGGACAAGGCGACGTGATCGAGCCCGACGGTGGAGTGGCGGCCATCGGCAGCGGGGGTCCCTATGCCCAGGCCGCATCCCAGGCGCTGCTGCAGCACACCGAGCTCTCGGCCCGCCAGATCGCCGAAGAAGCCATGAAGATTGCAGGCAAGATGTGCATCTATACCAATGATGCGGTAACCATTGAAGAACTGTAACTAGTCGTTGGTCGATCGTCGTTGGTCGTTGGCTAGTCCAAACCTGACGGCGTTCGGCGAACGGCCAAGGACGAACGACCAACCACCGATATGGCCATTTATCTCCCCTCCTCCGCTGAAGAAGAACAGCTTGCGCTGGATGAACTCACCCCGCGCGAGATCGTCGTCGAACTCGACAAACATGTCATCGGCCAGAAAGACGCTAAGCGTGCCGTGGCCATCGCGCTGCGTAATCGCATGCGCCGCCAGAAGCTCGCTCCCGAGTTGGCGGAAGAAATCATGCCCAAGAACATTTTGATGATTGGGCCGACTGGGGTGGGCAAGACCGAGATTGCGCGGCGACTGGCGAAGCTGGCCAATTCCCCATTTCTGAAAGTCGAGGCGTCGAAGTTCACCGAAGTCGGTTACGTCGGGCGCGACGTCGAATCCATTGTGCGCGATCTGGTGGAGATCGCGATTGACAACGTCCGCGAAGAAAAACTGGAAGATGTGGCCGACAAGGCAGAGCTGAATGCCGAGGAACGCCTTCTGGATATTCTGTTGCCACCATCGCCACCGACGCGTGCCGAGCCTTCGACCGCGGGTGGTGTCGTGATTGACGGAGGGACGGCTCTGGCCGAATCTTCGAACCGCACGCGCGAAAAACTTCGCCAGCAGTTGCGCGAAGGCAAGCTTGATGAGCGCATGGTCGAAATCGATGTGCGCGAGCGCAACTTCCCATCGTTTGAGATCCTGACCAACCAAGGTGCCGAAGAGATGGACGTCAACATTAAAGACATGTTGCCAAACATCTTTGGCCAGCGGACCAAGAAGCGAAAGATGAAGGTGAACGAGGCCTTCGAGTATCTCATCCAGGAAGAGGAGCAGCGGCTCATCGACATGGATCAGGTCACGCGCCTCGCGATTGACCGCGTGGAAAATTCCGGCATCGTCTTCCTGGACGAGATCGACAAGATCGCGGGCCGCGAAGGCGGCCACGGCCCCGACGTTTCGCGCGAAGGCGTACAGCGCGACATTCTGCCGATCGTCGAAGGCACCACCGTGAATTCACGTTATGGCATGGTACGCACCGACCACATTTTGTTTATTGCGGCGGGCGCGTTTCACGTATCGAAGCCGAGCGACCTGATTCCTGAGCTGCAAGGGCGCTTCCCGATTCGCGTGGAGTTGCAGTCGCTGACCATGGAAGATTTCGTGCGCATCCTGACGGAACCGAAGTCGTCGCTGGTGAAGCAGTACACAGCTCTGCTCGAAACCGAAGGTGTAAAGCTGGAGTTCACTCCTGAGGCGCTGGACGAGATTGCACACTTCGCGTTTCGCGTAAACGAAAATACAGAGAACATCGGCGCGCGCCGCCTGCATACGATTATGGAACGTGTGCTCGACGAACTCAGTTTTGATGCCCCGGAGAAAAAAGGCCAGCACGTAACCATCGACGCGGACTATGTGCGCAAGATGCTGACCGATATCGTAAAAGATCAGGATTTGAGCCGCTACATCCTGTAAGAAAATCGTTCACCACAGAGGTCACAGGGTAACTTGATGCATTTCTCTGTGTCCTTTGTGCCCTCTGTGGGCTCCCTTTTTTGGTTTGTCTCTCGACCTTAGAATTCGAATCTGACTCCAAACTGCATTTTGCGCGGCGTGGATCCGGCGGCGGTGGAGCTGATGATGCCGAAGGTTGCATCTCCGGAGGCCCAGGCGGTGTTCGGCGGCGCGAAGCGCGGATGATTGAGAAAGTTGAAAAAGTCTGCGCGGACTTGCAGCTTCATCGACTCCTTCGGAGCGAATTCTTTAAAGACGCTGAAATCCATGTTGTGAATTCCGTCGGTCCGCAAGTTAGAAAAATAACGCGGCGCGTTGCCCGGCATCTGATCGCCCGGATCGGCGAAGCAGTTCACGTTGACATAGGGCGTCTGATTAACTGCGGCCTGGTTGCTGCTAATTCCGGTACTGCCCTTGCACAGCACATTGGGGCGCTGGGTCCCATCCGTCAATCGCGCATTCGCCATGGGCACAGGAAGCGGCTGGCCTGACTGTTCGGTAAGAAAAGTGGAGAGCGACCATCCGCCGACGGCTCCATCGATAAAGCGGTTCATGTCGCGACCGACGGCTTTGCCGCGTCCAATCGGCAATTCAACGATCACGGCCAATGCCAATCGTTGCGGCGCATCGTTGGCGCTGATTCCATGCTCGGCGCGCAGGTTATCCAACTGCTGCGGATTGCCGTTATTCAGGGTTCCCACAAATGCGTTTGCGCCCACCGATGAATCGTCGGTCAACTTGGAAAACGTATAGCTGCCTTCAAAACTGAAATAATGCGACGTGCGTTTCTGGAAGCGAATCTGCATCGAGTTGTACCAGGAACTGGCTTCCAGCAGGGGCAACGCCTCGAAGTCGCCATCGAACTGAGGATAAGGGCGAAGCAGATTTACCAAGGGGATCATGGGGTCGCCATAGCGGGAGTCGGGCTCGTTGAAAATTGCCGCCCCGGCCGAGTACGAGCACTGCGTTCCGCTGAACAACGAACAGAAGGGATTGGCAACCGTATTCGCCAGGTAGTTGCTCACGCAGCTGTCAGCCTCGCAAGTCGGATCGAGAGCGTGCTGCTGCGCCGAAATCTGAGCCAGCAGTTTGGATGAAATGTAGTCGCGGTTCCGTGTGCTGGAATATCCGCCGAAAGGCAGGTGCGTGCTGCGATTTGCGGAGTAATCGACTCCGACGACAATTTGTCCCGGCAGCAGCCGCTGGATTCCTAAGTTCCACTGATAGATGTCGCCATTCTGTGCCTGCGTCGTGCCCAGGTCGTTGCCGTTGGCGTATCCCCACTCCGCCAACTTTCCATACTGCGTGTCTTGTGGCCCCGTGAGACCAGCGGGAAACGGATCGGCTAACGTTGCGGACCGCGAATTAAAGTTGTCTTTCGTGAAAAACATGGTCGCGCTTTTGCGAAATGCAGTTCCGGGATATTGGAAATTTGTTGCCACGCTCATGCCGTAATAGACTCCCGCGCCGCCGCGAATGACCGTTTTCGAATCCAGTTGATAGGCAAAGCCGACGCGCGGGCCAAAGTTGTTCCGGTCTACCGGCACCGATCTTCTGCCGGAGGTAGGGAATTGAGTGATTCCGTTTAATTGCACAGTTCCCAGCCCCGGTGTCTGGCCACCGCTGCTCAAATCGATGCTCGTCCCGCTGCTGCCCGTGAAATCGCTGAACTGAATCCGATTGTTGCGCTCGGTGTAAGGCGTGCTCCACTCGTATCGCAGCCCGAGGTTCACCGTGAGTTTCGAATTCACCTTCCAGTCATCCTGAAAATAAAAGCCGGTCTCTTTCGATTTATTCGCCACCGACGGGTAAATGTTGATCACGCTGCTGTTATCGGGATATCCGAACAAAAGGCTGGCAAAGGGATTGCCTTGTGTGCCACATCCACCAAGCGGACCACATCCCGCGCCATTGTTTGGAATTTGCGAAGTGACGTCGTCGGTAAAATTAAAAAGCCCGGTCGGATTCGGCGGCTGAAAGAAGTTATTGAAGAACAACCGCTGCTCGCCTCCCATCTTCATCAAGTGAGATCCCTTGGCGATAACCAGTTGCGAAGAATAGCTGTAAAGCGTGTGCGCGAATGTGGTGTCGATACAACACTGGTCGTAGAGGCTGCTCCATGGAGAAGCCCCCGACATCTGAATCGTGGGCATGCGGTCGATTCCATTGGCCCCCAACAAAGCAGGCAGCCCAACGCTGGTCAGGCTGGGAAAGGTTGAGGTGCCTTTTTGGGCCGCGCGGTCAATCGCAAAGTGGTTGGTCCAGATGATAGTCGGAGTGATCGTCCAGGTGTATTCCAGAGATGCGTTCTGCACATTGAGTGGATCGTTGCCGATGCCGCCGTTGTCCCCCGTATTGTCGGAGCCATCGCCGAGGCCCGTCGGAGTCGTGGAGTTGTTGTGCAGCCGGCTGTAACGTCCGTTGACCCTGTGGTTATTGGAAATCTCATGGTCGAGCTTGATGTCGAATTGATAGCCGGGACTGTGTGACAACGTGTTCACGCGGTAGTTATTGAATTCGCCGGGCTGATTCGGTTGGGGATAGAGATTGATCATCGCCTTCCCGATGGGGTCGATTTCGTTCGCGGGAATGACGTTCAACACGCCGTTGGATTGAACCTGAGTCCTAAGCGAGCAGTTGGGACTGCATGCAATGGGATCGAATATCGGGTTCGCCGCCGCCGAAAAGTCTCCCGTGCGCTCTGCCGCCGTCGGCACGCTGGCCACAATATTGATGGCTTCATTGTCCCGGACTTTTTCAAAGTCGGCGAAGAAGAAAGTCTTGTTTTTCCGAAGCGGCCCACCCAGCGCAAATCCATACTGATCGCGCGCGTGCTCCGGCTTCAAACCGGGCGCAGGATTGAAGAAGTCGCGCGCATCGGTCCCGGCTCGTTGCAGAAAATACCAGCCGCTGCCGTGGAATGCATTCGTTCCACTCTTCAGAACCATGTTTACGACGGTACCGCCGTTGTTGCCGAATTCGGCCGAGAAGCTGTTGTTCTGAACCTTGAACTCCTGAACTATTTCCACCGAGGGCTCGTAATAAACGTTGCTGGTCGCGCCTTCGCCCTGCTCCGGAGCGCTGATCAGCGCGCCATCCAGCCGCACCTCTGCGGTGGCATTCCGCTGTCCGTTCGAAACAAAATTAGTGCCCGAGGGATAGTTGTCTTGCGTGCCCGATCCAGCGGCTTCGGTAACTCCCCCCGACAGAAATGTAAGCCCGAAGAAGCTGCGGTTCTGCAAGGGAATGTCTTTTACATATTCGTTGGTGATGTCTGTGCCAAGCGTTGGACTCTCGGTATCCAGCAGGGGAGCAACAGTCGAGACTTCAACTTGCTCACTGACGCGCGCTGTACTGAGTGTGAAGTTGAGCGTAGTTTCCTGATCGACGGCGAGCACCACGTTGGTCCGCTCCGCCATGCGAAAGCCCGACCCTTCCACCTTGACCGAATAGGTCGATGGCCGCAACCCCGCGAAGTAATATCCACCTTTGTCGTCGGTCCTGGAGGAGTTGGCAATGTTCGTTCCGGTGTCGGTAATCGTCACCGTAGCGCCGGGAATGACAGCACCGCTGGGGTCGGAGACCACCCCGCGCACCTGGGCTCGATAGCTACCTTGCGCGAGGGCAGAGGGAGTGATGCCGGCAAGGAACAAAGCGACGACGAAAGAAATAACAATTCGGGTTGATTTCATTAGAATCCTCCGGTTACTGGCCGACACGAAAATGGTTTCGTTCCTAGCTGTGGTGAGGACGTGGGTCTTGCAAAGGAAAATCCGTCCGGCCAGTTGAAATCCATTGCTGGTTCACAAACTCAACTAGCTTGGCACGGTCTCGAAACGCCTCCGTGCCGCCCTCTTGCGTGACCGAGTACGCAGCCGCGAGGTTCGCGAAAGCGAGGCAGTCTTCCAGTTTCGTTCCCTGCAAGTACAAGTAGAGAAATCCAGCATTGAAAGTATCGCCGGCTCCCACTTCATCCACTACCGTGACCGAGGGCGGCGCCGCTCTCCACTCCTGGTCGCCAGTACGGCAGATAGCGGGCCGTGAGCCGCGTTTCACCACCACAATTGTCGAAAGTCTCGCCAGGAAATCCAGCGCTTGCGAAATATCCTCGGTAGCTGCGATTTTGTTCGCCTCGCGCTCGTTCGGGAAAAACAGGTCGACATGCTTGAGAACTTCGTGCAGATCGTCGCCCCAACGATCGTCCGGATCGTCGTTCGTATCGAGCGAAGTTGTCAGCCCAGACGCTTTTGCCTGACGGAACAATTCGCCGATCTGCGGTCGCAACCCACGGTGCAGGAAGAACGACGAGAGATGCACATGCCGCGCGCTGCGAACATAGTCCAGATCGATATCGGAATACTGCATCTCGAACATCGTCCCCGGATAAGTCAGAATGTAGCGCGACTTCGTGTGCGGCAGGATGACAGTAAGCCCGGTGGAGGTTTTCCCCGCCTGGTTTACCCGGGATGTATCGACGCCCGCGGCGCTCAATCGCTCCATCGCGACCTTGCCGAGCGGGTCGGGGCCGATCTTGGAAACGAATCCGACCCTGGCGCCGAGCATACTCAGATTGTGCGCGGTGATCGCTGAAGAACTTCCCAGCGTCAGCGATAACCCGTCGGCCAGCATTTCCTGATCTGGCCTGAGTTCCTTGGGCAAGCCGTACAAAATCAAATCCAGGTTGAGTTCGCCGACTACGCACACGTCGATCCCGGGGCGACTCTTGC
>Ga0210410_10000879_pt1 | contig 29619 bp, 28 predicted proteins | sample IncBWC4MmetaG_FD_161058 | JGI IMG/M metagenome (GOLD analysis project Ga0210410, IMG submission 161058) | Forest soil microbial communities from Barre Woods Harvard Forest LTER site, Petersham, Massachusetts, United States - Inc-BW-C-4-M | ecosystem: Environmental > Terrestrial > Soil >...
ATGGACTACCGGCACAGGCGCTTCGGGAGAAATGCGCCCCACATCTCCCCAGATATATTTGTCGAGCATGACGTCGCCGACGACAAGGAGATGCTTGTCGCTCCATTCATGCTCGATCTTGTGAATTACATTGTGAAGCTGTTCAATCACTGAACCTCACTTTGCCGTTTCGCCGGCTCCATATACTTCGAGATGTCCCACTCAGAGAGTTCAATGGGTGTGTTCATAGTCTATGGCGCTGCGGCACGATTTTCCCGCCGAGGGCATGAGTTTGCCGGAGGTGAGCCCTGCCGCAATCCTCATTCGGCATGCAACTATCATAACGAATGTACGGATTCCCGTGGTTGGGCCGACAATGCCTTCGTCGAGCGCATTGGGCGCTCTCTCAAACACGAGCAGGCCGCCTGCATCTCCCATCCAAACCTTCCGCTCCGACGCTTGTCTGCGGACCGCTTTTCAACTTCGAGACTGCCGATTGGCTGAAAGCAAATGCCCGCCCCTAATCAAACTTGATTCCCGATGGGAGAGCCCACTGCTTCGACCTGGATCGAGTCGACCAACCTACACTGTAGGAAATCATTTTGTGATCCTTGGTTCTCTGATCGCTGGAGGAAGTTGATGGACGTTTGCGCCGCGTCTCGGGAGGCGCTCGACAATCTTCGAAGACCGCAAAAACCCGAGTGGAACGCATGTCCTTCGTGGCACGAGGGTCCCCGTGCCGCGACATGCTAGGGCGGTTCACCAGCGTGGCCTGCCCTCGCCAGCCCCTTCATTCCGAGCGAAATCCGAATCTCAAACACGTAGAAACGACCTTCGGAAATCCACCGTTGGAGTATGAAGTGTGTCAGAAAATGGCGCGTTTTGCTTTCCACTGGAAAGGGCCGGGACACGTCGCTCTGATGGTGGAGGCGGCGGGAGTCGATCTACTTTTCCACAGGTTAACTGGTTAAGCATCAATGGTTTCTGAAGCATGCAAAACTCGGGAAGGCCGAAAAAGGCATGTCAAGTGACAAATTCTCTACAAAGTAAGCGTTTTCGTACAAATGACAGTGCTGATAGCGCTTGGGACAAATCTTGTACACAAAAAGCCTTCGTAGTAGATCTCCCTCCAAATTGCGCATTCCGATGCTTGTGCAAAATCGGGTACATTTTCGCTGCCAAACCGACGCTAAATTCCACGCTCCACCAGGGGAGTTTAGCGATCGCCCGTCTTCAGCCGAAAGACTGCGAAGTAGCATTTGAGCTGGCGAGTTTCCGCCATCTCCGGCATTCCAATTTAGACGGTAATCGCCTTTCGATCCTGGACTTGAGATTCGAAAGCACGCCAGATGCCGCTGGGCAACCACCTTCGTGAGCTTGAGCCTCTCTTGGGCAGAAACTCGCCGGCTTCACCTGCAACGACTCAATTTGGCGGTGTCCCAATTCTGGCTTTGGCACCACGGCGGAAGAACCATCCGACTCGGATTTCGTCAAGGAGCCAACGAAGTTGCTGGGTTTCGAGAACAGTTGGAATCAAGCCATCTATTCACATTACCTCCTCAACGATAGTGCTTTTCTGAGCGCGCGGAGCTTTTTATCCCGGTCGGCGTGTGTTTTCCAAAAGGCGTAGAACGCCTCAAGAAGCGCTGCCGCTAACCCCACGAAGAAACCGATGACGGTGGCAGCTCCGACTATCAGCTCGCGATTCGGAAAAGATCGGACGTCTGGTACGACTGCAGGATCCACGACTTGGATTACAGCTCCCTGACGAGCTTCGTCCAGCTTGGCGAGCTCAAATTGGCGTGCGAGGATCTGGAATATCGTCTCGTAGTACTTCACATCGCGCAGTGCCCTGATATATTCGAGCCCGGCTACAGTGACCTGCCCCTTGGGAACGATCAATCCCGCCTCGCCGCTTTCGTCCGAGCCCACTAGCTTTTGCAAGTGCGCCTGCAAAGACGCCAGTTCTTCCTGCGCCTGCACCAGCTCATGGTTTTCGCTGGTGGCAAAGGTCTCGAGAGACTTAATTTGAACCTCCTTCGCCGTGATCTGTGCGCGAATAGCGGCCGCAGTCTCGATCAGGGCCCGGGATTGAGCATCGAGTTGGATCAGACCGGTCTTTTGTTGTGTTTGTTTGAGGGTCTCCTCTGCACGCGCCAATGCGTCTTTCGACTGTTCCAGCTGCTGCTGGAAAAACAATCTTCGGTGTGACGCTTCGGTGATCGCGAGATGTTCTGAAAGCTTGCGGAATTCTTCCACATACGCGTTCGCTAACTCAGCCGCGCGCTTGGGATCCCGATCCTGAAAGCGGATGTGAATCAAGCCATCTTTATTGCTTCCGTCCACAACTGTAGTGGATTCGAACTGCTTTCTGGCGGAGGATTCGAAACGGGCGTGGTAGTCCTTCATCAGGCCGAAGCGCTGCACCATGGCGTCTTCTACGGTGCGGCTACGCAAGAGTCCCACATACATGTCATTGGGATTCTTTAGCAACCCCGCTCCGCCTGAAAGCGCAGCCATGCTTCCTAACCCGCCAAGCTGAGATGAAAGAATAGCCGTGGCAGAAGAGTTCTCCTGCGGTGTCATGAGTGTGACCTGTGCCGTATACCGCTTCGGAAGAACTAGCGAGACAATTGCCGAAACGACGGCTGCCGCAGCGGTTATTTTTAAGATGAGCATTTTTCTGCGGGCAAAGACAATCAGCAGATCAAGAATTGAGATTTCGCGCGCATCATTGAGGCCTTGATCGTCTGCAGGCTCACTCTCGGTGCGTGATTTGGGAAGTGATACGTCGGTTACCATGAGTTACCACTGTTCTCCGGGTCTGTATCCTTCGATTCTACTAGGCATAGAGATTAAGTGAATCAAGGAAAAAAGGGCACTATTTCTGCCAGGGGTAGTATTCTCGATTCTTACGAAGCACTAGGGACTGGACTGTATCAAGGAGACGTGAAATCATGAATCTAGACCCTCCAGCTATTTGGACAAGGCGCATCCATCCTTACAGACCATGTTCGCCACGACCTCGTTCCCTGCCCAGTGGACTTCCGTGGATCGGCCCGAAATGACTCCTGTGCCTCAACACATTGATTTGCGAGGGAGAGAATGACTGACCGGAGAGCACTCGTACTGACTTCGCGGTTTCCCTATCCCGCCCTGAGTGGGGGAAAACTCACACTTCTTAACTTCGCAGCGGCTCTCAGGGGATATCGGCTGACGCTACTTTCAATGTGTAACAGCCAAGCGGAAATGGACCTGGAAGTTGGGGACCAAACCTTTGATGAGGTTCACCGCGTCTACGTTCCGAGAACGAAGTCTTATTTGAATACATTCCGAGCAATTTTTGGTCGACGCCCCTTGCAGTTGGCGTATTACGAATCAAATTCGTTTCGGGACAAGGTTGAGCAGCTTCTGCCCCGAAATGATATCGTCATTGCCCATCTCATCCGTAGTGGCCAATATCTTGAAGGAAGACAATTTGATATTCCACGGGTGCTGCTAATGTCCGATGCCATCTCGATGGCATACAGCCGGATGGTAGAGCACGCAGGTGCGCCGCGCCTGTGGCATTGGGTTTACAAGTTCGAAAAGGATCGGTTGCTCCAATACGAAAGGAATTGTGTTCACAATGTCGAACAAGTCTGGCTACACTCTGACGTGGATCGACGCTTCCTCAACCTCGATGCGGATAGAGTGCGGATCATTCCGGTCGGTGTTCACCTCCACGAATTCCCCTATTCTCCTTGCCAGTCGGGGAATGTTATCGGATTCATCGGGAACATGTCCTTCAGCCTCAATCTCGACGCGGTGCGGCACTTCGTTCGCGAAATCTTCCCGGTTTTGCGAGACCGATTCGGATTAAAGTTCCGGATCATCGGAGTTTGCCCCAATCCGGTCAAACGTGAATTCCTTCGTCACCGTAACGTTGAAGTGACCGGAGCGGTGCCTCGGATCGCGGATGCCGCCGCGAACGTGTTTTGTGGAGTTTGCCCCATCCGGGGAGGCGCTGGGATACAAAACAAGATTTTGAACTACTTCGCACTAGGGATCCCATGTGTCACGTCCGAGATTGGGGCCGCCGGAATCGCAGCGCGGCCAGGTGAAGACCTTCTGGTCTATCGGACAAGCGAAGAGGCCGTTGACCTAATCGGCGATCTTTACCAGAATGAGGAACTGCGGAGACAGATTGCCGAGCGAGGTCGCCGGATTGTGGAAGACAAACACGACTGGCATAGTATTCAACAGTCTATTCTGGATGAGGTTGAGCACCTATTGAACCGGGTATCCGCCTTTGCTTAGGGCGGACAGACGCTTGCCGCATCGCTTCAAACAGCTTTCCACCTTCGGTACAATCAGAGTGTGAATTATAGCTCGGCAATGTCTCTCCTCAAGGAACCATCTACTTACACGCTTGTAGTAGGAGGTTCCGGATTCATCGGGACTCGTCTCGTTCACTTGCTCGCGGAGCGCTCCCTGCCTGCCCGTATTGGCGATATAAGAAAAAGCGACTCTTTCCCTCACCTCTGGTCATACTGCGATGTGACTCAAGGGGAAACCATTTCTGCATTGGCGTCAGGTGCTTCGGCGATCATCAATTTGGCAGCGGAACATAGGGATGACATCTCTCCTGTGAGCCGTTATTACGATGTAAACGTCGAGGGCGCCGTACAAGTGTGCAAAGCGGCTCGAACCGCGGGTATTCGTAGAATTGTATTCACCAGCAGCGTTGCAGTGTATGGATTCCACACGCATGCTGTTGACGAACAGGGACCATTTGAACCGTTCAATGAATACGGCAAGACGAAACTGCAGGCCGAATCCGTATACCGCACGTGGGCCGAGGAAGATCCAGCTCGCACTCTGATCATTATTCGGCCAACCGTTGTCTTCGGCGAGGGAAATCGAGGAAACGTATACAACCTTATGAATCAAATTGCGAGTGGAAAATTTCTGATGGTTGGCGCCGGAGCTAACATAAAGTCTATGGCTTATGTTGGCAATGTGGCAGCCTTTCTTGAGCATTGCCTGTCGGTTGGATCGGGCATCAATATTTCGAATTATGTCGACCATCCTGATCTCAACACTCGCCAGCTGGTTGAGTTTATCTACAGGTGCATGGCAATATCCGGTCCAGGGCACGGAATTCCAAGGATGGCGGCCGCTGGAGTAGGACACTTATTTGATCTCTTGGCTCGAGTCTCGGGTCGTAAGTTCCCTATCAGCGCTATTCGTGTTCGAAAGTTCTGCGAGACAACCCAGTTTCGTGCAGATCGGGTTCCGGAGTGGGGCTTCGCTCCGCCGTTTTCGCTCACTGAAGGACTAGGGCGTACCATCAGATTTGAGTTTGTAGAATAATGAGCGCCCGTTCAATGGAATGCGGAAAGATCCCCAAGCGAATCCGGGCACAGACGCTGCTAAACTACATTTGACTTGAAAACGACAGTAATAGTCGTACTCCTATCCTGTGTGCTTGTCGGGTGCGCAATCGTTCATCAATCATCCCAGTCTCCCTCAGTGAGCGAGGTTTGCTGCCAGCTGATTGAAAAGAACGATGCCAACGGCGTTTTCACTTGGGCGATGGTCCCTTCCACGTATTCCGCACGGAAAGCAAATGCATGGGTCATCTACGACCATGGATTCGGACAGACGATAGAGTCCATTTTGCTGAACAATCCACAACGTGACTTCGTAAGAGCTTTAGTGGCAGCCGGTTTTGTTGTGGTGGCCAGCGAATATCGAGATCTCGCATGCTGGGGAAATCAGGGCTGCGCGGGAGATATTGCGAACCTGCAAAGCCTCTGGCATTCGCAGCTCAATCTAGCGCCAAAACCATTCGTAATCGGCGAGAGTATGGGAGGCATTGTGACGTGGAATGCGATCTCTCAGGGTACACTGACGCCGATGGCGGTGATAGGAATCTATCCGGTTTGCAATCTCGCAGTGATGTACGAAAATCCTGTTTTTGTTCCCTCGATTCAATATGCATTTAGTTTTGCCTCCCAGACTGAATATGCTGCCGCGACGGGAGGGTATGACCCCATGCTGACGCCCCCATCAGAATTCAACGGCTTCCCGATCGCCATATGGGCCTCCTATTCCGATCATGTCGTTGCTCGCTCATCGAACGAGGATCCATTCGCCCACGCCGTTCGTGCGGCTGGCGGAGACATTACGATTCATACGTCAACGGGAGAGCATGGAGATCCAAGCAACTTCGATGCTCCGACTGTGGTTTCTTTCTTTAGAGCGATCGGGCAGTAGCCGTTTCCAACGCTCTTTGGTCGTGACAGAAGCCGAATCGAGGGTCGAATTATAAGGATAACTGGCTTGTTATCATACACTTTGACCGAAGTTCCGCGGCTAACGGGCACTAAAAACGAGGCTAAGGGCTTCAGGGGAGAAGGCTTGGGTGAAATTGCGGCAGCAAATATGTTCTCATGTTATACAATGTATAATACTTGTTACTATTGGAATAGTGTGATTATATGTTCGCATGTACATCGCCGTCGTCCCCAACCGCAACTCCCCGCCCGCGGTCCTGCTCCGCGAAGGGTGGCGCGAAGGCAACAAAACCCGCCAGCGCACCCTGGCTAATCTCTCCGATTGGCCCCAGGAGAAGATCGAGACCTTCCGCCGCCTGCTGCGCGATGAAGAGTTGGTCTCACCGCGGGATCTGTTCACGACCGAGAAGACCCTTCCCCACGGTCATGTCGAGGCGATCCTGAAGATGATCGCCGGTCTCAAGCTGGATCAGGTGATTTCGTCGCAGCGCTGCCGGGAACGGGATCTGGTCCTGGCCATGATCGTGCAGCGGTTGATCGATCCCTGTTCCAAGCTGGCCACCACCCGTCAGTGGCACAGCACGACGCTGGCCGAAGAGCTGGGAGTGGGGGACGCCACCGAGGATGATCTGTATGCCGCTATGGACTGGCTTTTGGACCGCCAGGAGCGGATCGAGAAGAAGCTGGCGGCCCGTCATCTGGACCAGGGCGGGATGGTGCTCTATGACGTGTCCGGCAGTTTCTATGAGGGACATACTTGCCCGCTGGCGCAGTTTGGAAATGACCGCGATGGCAAGAACGGATTGCCGATCATCGTCTACGGGGTGATGACCAATGGCCAGGGATGTCCGGTGGCGGTGAGCGTCTATGCTGGCAACACGGGAGACCCGACGACGGTAGGGGATCAGATCGAAAAATTGCGGGAGGAGTTTGGATTAGAGAGTGTGGTTTTGGTGGGAGACCGCGGCATGCTGACCCAGCGGCAGATCGACAAGCTGAAGCAGCGCGCCGGCGTGGGATGGATCACGGCGCTGACCAGCACCGCGATTCGAAGCTTGGTGGATGAAGGAGCGCTGCAACTGTCACTTTTGGACGAGAAGAATCTGGCCGAGATCACGGCACCGGAGTATCCCCGAGAGCGGTTGATGGTATGTCACAACCCGGCGCTCGAGGACCGGCGGCAGCGCAAGCGGGAGGCGTTGCTCCAAGCCGCGGAGAAGAGTTTGAACAAGATCAGCCAGGAGGTGGCGCGGCGCAAAAAAAAGCCCTTCACGGCGGCCGAGATTGGTGTGAAGGTGGGCAAGGTGCTGGGACGGTACAAAATGGGCAAGCACTTTGCATGCACGATCGGCGAAGGCAGCTTTACCTGGAGTCGTCCTAGCGACGCCATCGCTCAGGAACAGATGCTGGATGGGATCTATGTGCTGCGCACCAGTGAGCCGGCCGAGCGGCTTTCAGCCCAAGAGACGGTGCGCAGCTACAAGAGCCTGGCCGAAGTGGAACGGGCCTTTCGTTGTCTGAAAGGGATCGATCTGTTGGTGCGGCCCATTCGGCATCGCACCGCGGCCCGTGTGCCGGCGCACATTTTTCTCTGCTTGTTGGCTTACTACGTGGAATGGCACCTGCGCCAAGCGTGGGCGCCGCTGTTGTTCGAGGATGAGGAGCGCGGAGAACAGCGCAAGCACCGCGACCTGGTTCTACCACCACAACCGTCGGCCTCGGTCCAGAGCAAGAAGCACTCCCATCAAACTGCCGATGGTCTTCCCGTGCACAGCTTCGACAGCTTGCTCAAGGAGCTGGGCACACGCGCTCGAGTCACATACGCACTCAAGCCGCAAAAGACCGAGGTGAAAAGCAGTCTAACCTTCCACCAACTGCCGGCACCGACGCCGCTGCAGACCCGGGCCTACGAATTGATCCGCTTGTTCCCAGTAGCTGCACGGTGAATCTTGCCCTATCCCTCTGGGAATCAGCCCAATACTCTTTCCAACCTTACGGAACTTCGGCTTAAAAAATCGCCATTGCTGGAAAGACCGGCTTCGACTCCGGCTCCCGTTCCACCGCCGAAAGTACAGGGGAAACGGGGAAACGGGAACCCGAGAATGAGCTGGTCGCAGTAGGGACGACCTTTCGGTTGTTCATTTCACCTGACCGTCTTCAACCTGATCGAGAGATCTCCAGAAGTCTTCTATGAGTGGCCGAACGAAGGATTCGCTAAAACTCAAGACACGGTAGCTCCCGGCGATTGAAAGCGCATCTCGCTTCGATTCGTTACTTAGAACATCATAGAGCGTACAAGCCATCTCATCGACTGAGTACGGATTGAAGTAGAGTGCGCTGTCCCCACCAACCTCCGGCAGCGAACCGCCTGAACTCAGAATCACGGGGGTCCTGCTTGCCATTGCTTCGAGAACGGGAATACCGAAGCCCTCTGAAATAGATGCCAGCAGGAACACCTCCGATGTTATGTACAAGCGCCGAATTGCCTCATCGGATAGATAGCCGTAAAGCTCAAGCTGTCCTCTGACGCCCAGCCTTTCGCCCTGCTTCAAGAAAGCGGAATGAAACTTCCGTCTCACGCCAGCGATTCGAAAACGGATATCGCGATCTCCTGAGAATGCGAGATAGCGGGCGAACGCCTCAATGGCTCGGCCGAGATTCTTGCTGGGAGCTTCTCCGGACACCGTAAAGATGGCGTGCTCCCTGCGGACATGCTGATTTTCGCCGTCAAACCACTCCGCGCCGAGACTGCACGGAATGACGCGAATTCGCTCAGGTGCAATCCTGAATCGCTGAACAATTTGCGATTTTGTATATTCCGAAACGGTCAGTATCATTTGCGCTTTGGGCACGGCCCTGGAGACCACCTGTCTTCGGTATATTCGGCCTACATTTTGATATAAAGAACGCGAAAGGGGTGCGGGCTCAAGAAAGATGAGATCGTGCACGATCAGCACAAGACGCACGTTCGAGCCCAGACGAAGGGGAGCTGTATTGTACGGGGCTATGAAGGTCTCAACACGGAATTTTTCGATCTGCTTTGGCAATGACCATTGCTCCCAGACCGGATAGAATCGCACCCCTTCCGCGATGAGTGGAAGTGATTGGCTCGACTCGCCGGCTGCACAGAAACCCATCAGGGCATCTCTTCGATCGCCGATGAGAGTGCGAAGGTAACGGCCCATACCTCGAAACGGCTCGATGGCGAGGCGTCCATCGTAAGCTATTCTTTGGCGCTGATTCATGCAACCTCTTGCGCAGAAACCTTGGTGAAGCAGGTCGCAAATAGTGGCCATATCAGAAGAACGATCACGCAATATGCCAGCGAGAACGCGAACCACGTCGAGAGCTTCCCTCGGACGACCAGCGGTGTACATCCAGTCATCAAGAGGAAACACAACATGAGTGGCGGCGTTGGATTAAGGCTGAGCATCTTCATTGGTATCGTCCAACCGAATAGAAAGAGCAAGCAGGAATAAACCGGTATTCCCAGCCAACCGAAACTCACAAACGATGTTTCCAGGCCGGGAGACACGTTTCCGGCGGGCTTCTTGTACCAATACCAATTTTCGATCGCCTCAATCTGCTCGAGAACAACTTGCTTGAGAAAAGAAGGGAGAAGTTGAGAAATCCCGTCCAAGGCGACCTGAGCACCATAGTCGCGGTGTACCGAACCGGGATGCTCTGATGCTTCGCTCATCGCACCCGCGAGCCCTGACATGCCCTCCACTCCGAGTCGATATGTGATGTCGATAGAAAGAAGGCTCTTTTCCGGGTGATCAAGGTTGTATTGCACCAATTCCTTAATTGAACCGTGGGTGTAGTTTTGCGCGTCCCGCAGTGCCCCAAAAACGATAAAGAACGCAGCTAGCAGCACACCTGAGCTGGTAAAAACAAGAATCATACGAAACGTAATGGGGCGCTTCACCCAGCCACGACAGTAATAGACTGTAACGATAAGCACGAACGAATATAGGATGACGTGAAGCCTGGAAAAACCTGCCGTGACGCCCAACGCAATCACAAAACACAGCCAATCCATCATCTGCACGCGTGACTTATACGCCAGCTTTAGCAGCAGTGGGAAAAGACCCACGCTCATGAGAACGATAAATAGCGTTGCTCCGGGTACGGCTCCGGGCCGCGATTGGGTAAGAAATGCAGACACTCCCACCACCGCTACGATCAACACCGATGCAATAGAGCATTCAAGAGCCAGGAGCAGGAAATAGAACAAATAAGAGGGAGTGAACCTGTATTCGTATAACAGAAATGGTGGTGATTGATAACCTCGCGAAATTACGGCGAAAGCCAAAGACAATATACTCACAATGAGCATGTACCGCAATCCTTGCCTGAATCCCGATTCCGTGACTCGCGAGAAAGCATATGCAGTGAAGCTCGATGAGAATAGATCCGCCTGCAATTCGAATGCCTGTCCGGTGACCAGAAAAATGGTTCCGAGCATGAGGATGGCGTACGGAAGCACTCTCTTCCTAGCAGCGATGATGACCGTCGCTAAATTAAGTGCTAAGATCAGCCAAACCACAGCACCCCCGCGGTCTCAGAGTAGGTGAGTCGCTCCCACAATTTGCACCGTTCACGTGTGGTCACCGGGCTGTGCCCCAACGTGGACTGTGACGCAATAACTGCCTTACTTGTTTAATGCATGCATCGCAACGTCTCTGTCCCAAGACGTACGAAACGACACAGTAGAAGTAGAAACTCGGATAACGGTAGAACCCGAGTCGGCTGAATCCTCGGCACATCTTGATGTACTTGCCCAGCGGCTGGGATAGCTGATCACGGATGCACGGGTAGAAGTGCTTGGCGTAATCTCGAGTCACTGGATCGACCAAATCGATCCCTGTCCGATCCCTGAGACCACGAATGATCGACAGCGCACCGGAGATCATGTTAAGGCGCGCTTCGGGTGTGTATCCACCGGGAGTGTACTTTTGTACTTCGCTGTCGCTGTGTCCGAAATCAGGTGCTTCGCCATCTCGACAAAGGACGAGGACCACGGGAGTCGCTACCGCGAACTTTGAGCTGAGCACCGAGGCCGTCAAGTGCATCTGATAGTAGAGGCTCCCGTCAAAATTTGCGGTCGCAGCTTTTTGAGCTTCTTCCCGATCAACGATGTAGCCCGAAATCACACCCGATCGACGGAAGCATATGGAGATCGCTTCGGCACCCGGAGACAAGTACTTCTCTTCAGGGAAATAGTGCACTGTCTGCACGATGCGGTCTGGCGTTCCTTCGAACCAGGAGTAACTCTTCAGGATGACGCCCAAGTTTTCGTAGCGGGATATCAGATCCGCTGTGTACCGCAATGCATGCGGGCACATGAGATCGTCATTGCCCATGAAGAAGCAGAATCGGCCGCGAGACCTCGCCACCAGCTCGCGCAAATTCGCGTCATAACCCATGTTTTTCGCATTTTCGAAGTACTGAATAACTCCAGGTCGTTGCTGCGCATATTCAGCTACAATCCGACTAATAGCATCCCGATCCGGAGATCTGTCCTCACAAATCACGATTTCGAAGTTCCGGAAATCCTGACTCAATATAGACTCGAGGAGCGCTGGCAAGTGACGAGCACGATTGTATGCAGGTATGCAAACTGAAATCAGAGGTGAAAACGCACTCATATTCTCTCCCAAGTGCCAGAATCATTGGAGAACTGTTTAATCGGCCTGGCGGGAGCCCCAGCCATAATGGTATTCGCCGGAACGTCGTGCGTTACCACGGAGTTGGCTGCGATAATCGCTCCGCTACCCACCTTCATCGGGCCCACGAGTACAGCATTGTTCCCGATCCACACATCCTCGCCGATCATTACCGGTCCGCCGCCACCTAACTCCCGAATCGCAGGGGGAACTGTAGGATCGCTTTGATCCGATCCACGATAGTTTCCATGATTGTGGTCCGAGATATACACATTGCTTCCTAGCAAGGTGCGGGCGCCGATCTCAATGTATTCAATTGCGGAGATGTGGCACCACCGACTTACATAAACGTCATCCCCAATGATCAGACGCGGATTCAGCTTTTGCTTTCGATAGCGATCGTGAGCCTCCAGCCAAAGACCTTCCATGACCCGAAAGTTCTTGCCTATGTGCATGTAACGTAACCCGCGTAGAATGCAGCGCGGTCCAATCGTGAGACCAGCAGATCTTAGTTTGGGTGATAGGAGGCTCCCCCGTAGGGCAATCATCCACCGACGGAACAGCTCTTGCAGAAAAATGGCCGTGCCATTCGCGCGGATAAACTCGGCCGCGTTTCCAATGTGCCAAGTTGACTTGTGCTGGTTCATGGATTCAGGCAGCCGATGCCCACAACCTCTCAATCCTGTTGAACGCTCTCACAAACGTGACCCACGCGTGCGCCAGGGGAAGCGGCAGAGCGCACACAGGGTAGTCAAACAGCCAGTAATCCAGGTAGTTCCCAAAACAGGAGCGCAGCACTTTATGAGGATTCTCGGGTACCGCCGACTCGCACTGTTCCCTGCTCTTGAAGATCCAAAAGGGTAAAAACCGCTGCAACGTTCCTTTGAGGAGTTCATTCCTAACAGTGGGATCGCTCAGCCAATCGCGCGCTGTGTTATTCAAATTGATTCCGAACACCTCATATAGCGAGTAGCCAACACGCGTGTTTGCCGTGGCTGCGACCAGCGGATCACGAATCACCAGGCTCTTGCGATGTGCATTGAGAGCGGTGAAGACTGGCCCCAGTTGCGCCAGTGAAGTATCGAACAGGTTACTAAAAGGTCGATGAGGCGTCTGTGAGACAGTCTTCTTGTTAACGACAAGGCCGGATACGAAAGTAAGGAGAACGTGAACGCGTTTTGCAAAATCTTTCGCTCGCGTCAACGTTACATCGGGGCTCCGATTGAAAGCTTTGTGCCGACGATATTCACCGTGAAAGAAATAAGGAGTAACGAACACTAGATCATACGTTTCCGATGTTATCGCTTCTAGAAGGCGATCAACAGTTCCGGGCGCCATCAGGTCATCGTCGCTAAAGATCCACACGTACTCGCCAGCGGCGGACTCAAAACATTGGATTATATTCCGATCAGCCCCGATATTCGCTTCATTTTGGAGATAGCGGATCTGCATCCCACCTGCCTGAAACTCGGCTACTAATGCCGGCGTGGCATCATCGGAGGCATTGTCCGACACGATCAACTCGACGCACGGATTATTCTTGAGCTCACCGTCTAATTGCTCGAGAAGACGACGCAACATGCGAGCACGGTTATACGTCGGTATAGCTATCGTCATCAGCGTAGCGTTATTGGGCATGCCAGATTCTCCGGTATTTGAGAAAAGTATAGGTCCCAAGAGGAAGTCCCGCAATGATGCCGATAACAAGTGCACTTACGACGATTCCATTGACGCCAAGGTACTTTCCGCAGATCAAGGTCGAAGCGGACATCAAGAGCGCGGTGAGAATTGAAATATGAAGAAACTTCTCATGCTTGTGCGCTCGCAGGTAAAGCGCTTCAGAAAAAACAGTGGTATCGATGAGGGCCCCGATTAGAAGAAGTCCAAGTAGGTTCGGCCTGAGTAGGCGATGACAGAAGGTCACTTGTTTCCAGTTCAAGTAGACGCTACCAGAATAGATGATGCTAGCTCCTGCCAGGCACACGGCCAAGGACTGAATAAGCGCTCGGAAGAACACGCGATCCAATGTGGAAAACTGTTTCCGCGCAATGAGGTTCCCAAAGGGCGCCGCTTTGGTGTTGATCCACGACATGGAGACAGACTTAAGTGCATTGACAATGCTGAGGGACATTCCCATCTGACCGGCTACAACCGCTCCTTGATAGGCAAACAGAACGGGATTAAATAGCTGGTAAATGAAGTAACCACAAAGCCAACTGACCGCGATGCGCCATTGAAACGGCCAAACTTCGCTCATCCAATGGATGCGATGTTCGCTGGGTGAATGCCGCAGTAGGCCTAGCAGAAATTTGCGATGAGACCACAACCAGATTGCGGCAACCGACGCATTCCCTGCAATGATCATTGCCGGCGCCAACAGACCGTGGTGCGCAACAAGACTTACCCAAGCGAGCATGCTACCAACTACCGCTTGAAAAAATCTGAGTCTCGCGATATCGGCAACGAATCCGCAACCCTCCATAAACGAAAGAACTGGATCCAGCTGAAAGGTAATACTTGCAGCAATGGCTGCAGCAAACCAACTGAAACGCCAATGCACTGCTTCGCCGGTCTGCTGGTGAACTGCGAAGAATTGAGCCCCAGCGAAGAGAAGAAACGTAGCCAGCAGAACAGCAGCCGCAGAGTACCACCGTACTGTCTTTTGTAACACAGATGCTAGTCGCGCATGTGCGGTAGGTTCCCCGGAAACACTGCCATCTTCGTGAAGGACAAGGTGCGCCCGCTCGTGGCTTGCCATTTGCAGAATCACGAACGAAAACCCCAGTTCAAAGACGATCTGCAACGCGATCAGACTACCGAACGTGTAGTAGTATCCCTGCTCGCTCTGACTGAGAAACTGCGCAATCAAAGCGACAGTGGCGAGACCTGCGACCGAAGCCCACGTCCGCGCCAGCACCGTAAAGGCGATAGCTCGATCGAGGCCGAGCTTCGATTTCATCCAACCACGTAGGGTAGCTAAACGACCAGGAGATAGATCGTTAGTGGCTTGGTTGTGCGCGTTTGGTGGACGAGTAAGCATTTCTGTGAATCGGTTCGACGATCCAGTGGCCGAGCAGACCGACGATTTCGAGATGAATGTTGTTGCTGGATAGAAGGGAACATGGGTCGATTCAGCGATGCTGTACAACATTGGTCATGAGCACCGAGTAGGCGCTTACCTGATTGAGAGTCTCCTTCCTCATGTCCGACCCTAGGGCCCATGCTCTGAACCAACGAATGGTCCATTCCAAGGCCTCCTCGATTTTCAGCAGAGGCGTCCATCCCAGTTGCCAACGCGACTTGCTCGCGTCAAGTCTGAGAAAATGATCCTCGTGGACGGATGGCTGTTCATCGCAAATCCACCTTGCGTTACCGCCCCAGAGGTTCACGAGCGTGTCGGCAACTCGTCCGACGTTCCAAGTGTCGTCGAAGTCCGGGCCGAAGTTGAAGGCATCCGCAAAACGAGCCTCGCCAGCAAGCAGCCGCTCGGCCAAATTGATATACCCCATCAACGGCTCGAGAACATGCTGCCACGGGCGAACAGCAGAGGGCCTGCGGATCAGTACAGGCTCGTTGGCCAGAAAGCCGCGGATTAGATCCGGAATCAGCCGGTCTTGAGACCAATCCCCCCCGCCGATGACATTCCCCGCCCGTGCCGTTGCGATCCCCACGCCATGTTCGCGTAGTCGGTCAAGGGGAAAAAAGGAATTACGATAGGCAGCGCTCACCATTTCTGCGCACGCCTTACTAGAAGCATACGGGTCAAACCCGCCCAGTGGGTCGGTTTCACGGTAGGGCCAAACCCACTCGCGATTGAGATAACACTTGTCCGTTGTCACGACCACAACGGCTCGTACGCTCTGAACTTTCCGAATCGCTTCGAGCACATTCGCCGTGCCCATCACATTTGTGGCATAAGTGCCGATCGGATCTACGTAAGAACGGCGAACAAGAGCTTGAGCAGCCAGGTGAAAGACAACCTCAGGCTGAAAATTGACCAAGGCAGACCTAAGCTTACCTGCGTCTCGTATGTCGCCGCGGAGATCTTCAATCAGATCTTGGAGCGAGACAGCCGAGAACATATTGGGCGTCCCCTCCGGATCTAGGGAGTACCCGCGAACGTTAGCACCCAAGGAGGCGAGCCAAAGTGATAGCCAACCGCCTTTGAACCCAGTGTGCCCTGTAACAAACACACGACGCCCACTCCAGCGAGCTACCAACTCTTCCACGGCGCCCTCCGGCTCGCCCAAAGTTCCTCCAGGCGCTGCTTGTCACGCAACGTATCCATTGGCTGCCAGAAACCACGGTGAAAGTAGGCGCGCACCTCGTCCCGGGCCGCCAGGTTCTGCATCGGTTCGCGCTCGAACATCGAGGTTTCTTCGTGAATCTCGTCCAGCACTTTTGGGGAGAGCACGAAGAACCCGCCGTTGATCCATCCACCCTCACCCTGGGGCTTCTCCTGGAAGGCGTAAATCGTTGTGCCCTCGACGCCCAAGCCGCCAAAGCGGGCCGGAGGCTGGACAGCAGTGACGGTCACTGATTTGCCGTGTTCACGGTGAAACGCAATCGCCGAGGTTAGGTCGACGTCGCTGACACCGTCCCCATACGTCATACAGAAGCAGTCTTCGCCGTCCAGAAACGATGCCACCCTCAAAAGGCGGCCGCCCGTACCGGCATTTTCCCCTGTGTCGATGAGGGTTACGCGCCAAGGCTCTGCCACGCTCTGGTGGACCTGCATCCTGTTGTCCTTCATGTCAAATGTCACATCCGACATGTGGAGGAAGTAGTTTGCGAAGTACTCCTTGATTAGGTAACCCTTGTATCCACAACAAATTAGGAAATCATTGATGCCGTGCTTGGAGTAGATTTTCAGGATGTGCCAGAGAATTGGACGCCCGCCGACCTCAACCATCGGCTTGGGGCGAATCGTAGTCTCTTCGCTTAGCCTGGTACCCAACCCCCCCGCCAGAATAACCGCTTTCATTCCTTCTCCATAACGGAGTTCATTCCGCCTCGACGATTTCCTGCTTGCGCGCCATTAAGACCCGCAGGAAGAAGAGTGCGCCCTGCACTGAGGCGTGAGTCTTTATTTCTATACAGTACACTATCGTGCACTCATCCCATTGTGTATGCTGAAGCTTCAGACCATGACAAACAGAGCAGCAGAGTTACGCCGTCAGATCCTGGAACTTTCCATCCAATTTATTGAGGAGGCGAGACCTCAATCTGCGTTCAAACCGGGAGAGTCGGCCGTTCCCGTTTCGGGAAAAGTGATCGACGGCGGCGACGTGAGCACTGTGGTCGATGCAGCACTCGACGCATGGTTCACAACCGGCAGATTCGCAGAAGAATTTGAACGCAAACTTGCGAGGTTCCTCAATCTTCGAAGCACTTCGCTTGTCAATTCAGGATCTTCCGCCAACCTGTTGGCCGTCAGCGCGCTTACTTCGCCGAAATTGGGTGATCGCCGCTTAGAGCCCGGGGACGAGGTAATTACGGTAGCAGCCGGATTCCCGACTACTATCAATCCGATCTTCCAAAATCGTCTAGTTCCGGTATTCGTCGATGTCACGCTGCCGAGTTACCAGATCGACGTGAACCAATTGGAAGCAGCCCGCAGTGAGAAGACGAAGGCTGTGGTAATCGCGCACACACTGGGCAATGTATTTGATCTGGATGCGGTCGTGGATTTTGTTCGCAAATACAACCTGTGGTTGATCGAGGATTGTTGCGACGCTCTCGGCTCAACATGGAAGGGGCGCAAGGTCGGCACCTTCGGAGACATCGCGACGTTCAGTTTCTATCCAGCGCACCACATAACCATGGGCGAAGGCGGAGCAGTGGCAACCGACAAACAGAATCTCCGTGTTCTAATCGAATCGTTTCGTGACTGGGGACGGGATTGCTGGTGTAATCCAGGAAAGGATAACACCTGTGGCAAGAGATTCGATTGGCAGCTTGGCACCCTACCTTGCGGATACGACCACAAATACACCTACTCTCATGTTGGCTACAACCTGAAAGCGACGGACATGCAGGCCGCTCTTGGCGTTTCGCAGATCGGCAAGCTTCCCGAGTTCATCGAGCGTCGGAAAGAGAATTATCGATACTTGCACCAGAAACTCGACTCTCTGGAGGATATCCTTCTCCTTCCCAGGGCGACCCCAGGAGCGGATCCCTCATGGTTTGGCTTCCCAATCGGAATTCGGCCCGAAGCCCCTTACCATCGGGACGATCTGATTCGTTTTCTCGAGTCGAGGAAGATTGGGACTCGCCTTCTGTTTGGAGGGAACCTTTTACGGCAGCCAGCATATGAGGACCGGGAGTACCGAGTTGTCGGCGAATTGGCCAACACCGAATTCGTCATGAACCACGTGTTCTGGATTGGTGTTTTCCCTGGACTTACCAAAGAGATGCTGGACTATATGGCTCAAAGCATTATCGAATTTATCTCGGCTGCGCCTTCGCACCTTCCATCGAAAGAAGTCTCGGACCTTGTCACCCTTGGCCCAGCCAATCGCAAAGAGACCGCTGGAGAAGCACTCTATGACTGCAACCATTAGGAAAATCAGCATCTTTCAAGCGGCAATTGACGAACATCTTGCGGTCACTCAACGCTTGCTTGAACAAGCGGCTCTGCTAGAACAAATCGCTACAAGGATGACTGCTGCGGTGCTTGGGGGAGGCAAGGTGCTGTGGTGCGGTAATGGAGGCAGTGCAGCGGACTCCCAGCACTTGGCGGCCGAGTTGATGGGCAGATTTCGTCGCGAGCGGCGCGGGTTGCCTTCGATAGCGCTCACCACGGATACCTCCATTCTCACTGCCGTCGGGAATGATTACGGTTATGAGCGCGTCTTCCAGCGGCAGGTGGAGGCTTTGTGCACCGTCAAGGATGTGCTCGTTGGCATTTCCACATCAGGAAACAGTAAGAATGTCTGCGCTGCGCTGGAGGCGGCTCGGGCCATCGGAGCGTTCACAGTCGCTCTGACGGGACAGACTGGCGGGAGTATGGCGGAGATCGCGGAAGTCTCCTTCCGGATCGCCTCGTGCGACACGGCTCGCATCCAGGAAGCTCACATTCTCTGCGGTCATATGCTGTGTGACTGGGTCGAACTCGCCGTGTGCGGAATCGGTGGACTCAGCGGATCGTGAAGCGATCCTTGATTTTTAAAAACCAGCTCTCAAAGTAGCGAAAGCTCAGCCATGCCGAGACTAGAGTAAAAGCGAGAGCCATTACAGCAGTGATCTGAACGCCGAATCGACTTGAGATGCGCGTTCCCAACCAAGCGAGTATGGGATGCGGTATTTCATGCAGAACATAGGCACCATAGCTGATCCGTCCCAACCAGCGTAGCGGTTCCAGGTTCAGAACCCGGTAGAGCAGCGATGTTGGCTGAATCGCAGTCAGAATAAGAAGCGCGCCGAGAATTTCCAGGGCGGTTAGACCGAAAGTTAGAGTCCAATCAGGATATGGGTAAGCGACGCGAAAGATATGTCCTTGTGAAATTCCAAAAACTACTACGATGGCGATGCCCAGAGCCCAAGGAAGCGCAGACCGCGCCGCTCGCAGCAGTAAATCGGCTAGGGGTCCACGCAGCGTCAGTGCCACCAGTCCTCCCATCAAAAGAGCATCGAGGCGAAGCGGAGTAGCGCGATTTAGCACGCCGTTGGCAACCATCCAGCCTGGCAGGAAATGCTGGCCTGCAAGCCGCATTGCCAAGCATATCGGAATAGACAGGGCGCAGATCCAGTTGAGCTTTCTGCGATCGCGAACGCTAAATACAACGCAGGGCCAAAAGAGGTAGAACTGCTCTTCCAGGCAGAGCGACCAGAAGTGTCCCAACGCGAGCGGCACATGAATGCTAAGCATCGTTCCGATAGGCTGAAAATCCGCAAGCCTTTGGAAGGGTGAGAAGTCCGGATATGGATGGAAGTAGCGTGCGAAGTTGCCGATGTAGGCGGGCCATACCAGCCAGCCCCACGTCATCTGCCAGTGAAGAATGGGGCAAGTTAGCAGAAGCCCCAGAATTATAGCGTAGTACAGGGGGAAGATTCGCAATGTACGGCGTACGTAAAAATTACGAAACGGGTGATTTCCGTTCCTCGCGTCGAACAAAATCCCAGTGATTAGGAATCCGGAGAGTACAAAAAAGAGATCTACGCCGCCCCAGCCCCACGGGAGTTGCTCGTAATGGTGCAGGAAAACCATCAGGAACGCAACCGCCCGAAAACCGTCCAGGGCAGGATAGAACGTTCGTTGGGGGGACGTGCTCGAAGTGTGTGTCGCCGGAATAGAAATGGATGACAATTACTCCTCTCGATGCGGAAGACTGGCAGGCTTCAGCTACTCTAAATCAAACCCAGATTCATGGATAAGGCTGAACGACCCCGTTCACCTTGATGGAGGGTTCTCCCGTCGTGGAGGAGATGTACGGCACCCCGTCCGCCATAACGGAATCCGGAAATTCCCACTTCGTCGCGAGCACGCCTGCACCCTCCACGGTATTGATGTCCGAAAATTGCGCTGGCGCACAAGGCGCCTGGATCAGCGTACTATCCACACGGTTCAGAATCAGATTCCCGAGTGAACCGGCGGCAGCATCCACCAGAGAGCGCATAGCCGAATACGACTTGCCGGTAGAGTCCTGAATCGATAACCCATTGATTACTAGATTGGAAATGCTGGAACCGTATTCCAGGATGAATCCGGCGGCCACACCATTTGATGCTCTTGAAATCACACAGTCGTTCACAGTGAGGTTGCTGCCAATGTACGTGCAGCCGTACATGTATCGCGAAGTTCGCGTGAGTCCCATGCCTGGAGAGTTGAAAGCCGGATTCATGCGTGCCGTGGATGCATTCAAGGTGACACGATTCAGTTCAATTGACCCAAAGTTCGACGCTATCTCAATGACCGCAGGTGCGGTAAAATTGCAGTCCGAAATCGTAAGGCCGTCAATCAAGGCCGGCGCGGCCTGCGCACCCTGACCGATGATGAAGGCAGCTTGCTGCAATGAGCCGGTACAGTTGCTCACCGATACTGTATTGACATTGCATCTCGGCAAGCACCCGCTGCAATTGATGGAGTCAAGTCTCATCAAAGACCAGGCATCGAACTTGCAGTTACTCACCGAAACGCGCGAAATATCGCCAGTGTGACCTTCCGGGCCGTTCAGTGCGATAGCGTCGTCCCCAGTTGTGAAATCGCAATTCGTGATCGTAATGTCGTTTGCTGGACCGTCGAAGTGCAATCCATCGGTACTCACACCGGTACTCTTCATTACGCAGCCAGATATTGAGACATTTCCTACATTGGAGAAGCGGAAGTGGTAAGCAGGAGTATTCACCACGACAACATTCTCGACTGTAATGTCATCGAGATTCATTATATTGATGCCGTAATACCAAACTCCTCGAGCCTGACTACCCTGGCGAAGTCCCGTAGTCGAATCTCCGCCATTCTCCCCATTCCCGTTCAAGCTGAAGTTGCTAAGCGACACATTGCGACCGCGAGGAGGTACTGGAGGCCCGGGATCAGATGGAACAGCCGCATCGGGTCCGCCGTTGTGGATGCCGTCGTTGTTCGTGCCTGTCTTGACGAAAAACCCTGTGCCACATCCCAGTCCTGCAATGCTCCAGTACCCACCTGCCGGGAAAAACAGGCCGGATATCAACGCACCGCCATCAATTATGAGCGTTATCGGGTGATCGGCGGAAGCACTTGCCATCGCGGCATTGATTCTTGGTGCATCGTCGGTTGCGTGCCCCTGGGTGTGTTTGTTGAAGCCGAACTCCAAATCGCAATCAAGCGCACAGCCAATCTTCGAAGCCCAGATGTATGTCATGCCGGGAACCGGAGTCGGTTGTGCGGCAGGTCCAAGGCAGGGAATCATTGGACCGTCATGAATAGACGCACAACCGAGTAGAGAGCGGCCTACGGCCATCCCCGCGACAAACATTCCGCCGCACTGCAGGAATCGGCGTCGCTTGAATTCGCACCCGGGAGAGCTGATCCGCCGAGTCACACTTCCCCCCGCTCAAGGACTTTTGCTCCAATGTACCCTCCGGTCTTGGATCTTGTCCAGAATTCTCAATCGGTTAAAGCTACTTTTCGATCGTTCTTCGGAAGTCCCCGGCAAGCGTCGGTCTTGGATTCCCAACCCAAGGAGCCGATTTTGGCCAAATCGACGTGTCCTCCCGACTGTTTGCTGGGGCAGATCGCGTCGCTCCACCCGGCACCCCGCGATCGGGAAAGAGGTCGCACAAAGTCTCAGCCAATTCCAGAATCGAAAATTCGCGATCGCTTCCAACGTTATAGACCTCCCACTTGTCCCATTGAGCGACCGAAAAGAAGGCGACTGTTGCATCAGCCACGTAGCAGAATGGCCGGCGCCCACTGCCATCGCTCTTCATGACGATGTTTCTTCCAGCCAGGACGTCGGCTACAATATCTGCAAACACCCTGCCGTCATCCAGACGCATTCCCGGACCGTACGCATGAGAGAGTCCGGACTACTTTTGCAGGGTAAGCGTCCTAAGTTTCACTTTGTAGGAATATGCAAGCAGCCGGAAAACCAGGGCCGCGATGATTGCCCACACGTTGGGTAATGTTTTCGACCTCGATGCAATTCACTGCATTTTGCGCGCAAGTACAACCTTTGGTTAATTGAAGATTGCTGCGACGCCCTCGGCTCGACCTGGAATGGAAGAGCGGAAGGGACGTTCGGAGACATTGCCACAGTGAGTTTTTACACCGAACACCACATCACCGTAGGTGAGGGTGGAGCCGTGTCAACTGGATAAGCCAATCCTTCAAGTCCTGATTGACTCTTTCCGCGACTGGGGCCGCGACCGCTGGTTGCAATCCGGTAAGGACAAACGTGCGGCAAGCGGTTCGAGTGGAACTTGGAAGCCTGCCGTGTCGGTACGATCACAAATACACTTATTCGCATATAACTATGGATACGACAGGGTGTTTCAACGTCAGATTGAGGCGCTTTGTTGTAACTGGCGATGTCGTAGTCGGGATTTCAACGTCTGGGCAAATGAGGGGTTCACCGCGGCGCTCACTGGAGAGAGCGGTGGAGAGATCGCGAATATCGCGGCCGTGACTTTGCGCGCCGCCTCGACGGACACAGAGCGCATCCAGGAAGGGCACATCCCTAGTGGAAATATGCTGTGTGATTGGGTGGAGTCGAGCGTTACAATGCAGATGGGACGCTGAGGACATTCCTGCAGAGATTCTATGCGAGAGTCAAAAGCCTGCTGCGACAACTTGTGAATCAGGCTGCGATGTCACACCGGAATCGCAACCAGTTTCACTATATATCAGCGGTCCCTATAGACTCTTTACTATTCGTAGCTTTTCACCGATCTGGCAAACCCTTCCTCTAAAGTAGTGGTCGGCGCCCAGCCGAGCGACCTGATCTTAGAGAGGTCAAAGTGGCCGGCGCGAATCGTACTGACCAGAGGCGACGCATCAAGATTTCGCTCCTGGCGCACTACGCGGCAATTACGTTCCGGGAACAGCCCGCATAGCATCTCCGCAAGCTCCAAAATTGAGCATTCAGAGTCGGTGCCCACGTTGTAGGCCTCGCCGCTCTTCCCTAGCAGCAAGACAGTGAAAAAAGCGACAGTTGCATCGGCGAGATAGCAGAACGGGCGCGTCACGCTTCCATCGCCTTTGAGCACAATATCGCGCCGCGAAACCACGTCTGCAACAAAGTCGGCAAACACACGCCCATCATTCAGCTCCATGCCTGGTCCATACGTGTGGGATAGACGCACGATTTTTGCGGGAACTCCGAATTGAGCGTGCCAACATGCGCACAGCGTTTCTCCGCCGCGTTTTCCTTCCGCGTAGCAGGAGCGGATATTGAGTGGGTCAATGGACCCATAGGTTGACTCGTTCACGGGTATCGACAAATCCTCGAGCTGGCCATACACTTCACCACTGCTCAAGAATAGGAACCCCTCGCTCTTTGAGTTCCTGGCAAGCTCCAGCATCCGTTGTGTCCCGATGACGTTGGCTTCAAAAGTACCGACCGGATCGGAGGCATAGAATTTTGCGCTAGCCTGGCTCGCGGCATGCACAAGGAAGTCAATCGATCTGGGGCCTTGGTACGGATCGCGAACGTCCTGCACCACGATCGACACATCCGGACGGCTGATGAGGTGTCCTAACCGTCGCATCGCCTTCTCATAGTTTCTGACTACAGCCACAACCCGAATGTCAGTGCCAGCGGTCTCATTGAGATGAAGGAGAGTCTCGACCATGTATGCTGCAACGAAGCCGTTTGCTCCTGAAATCAGGACTGTCTTTCCATGGAAGCGATGCCAAGGCAGGTCAGACGCGACAATCCTTTCCAAGTCTTCCTGGATGATCGGATTTCGCGTCGTGGTCAACAAATTCCCCTTGAAATGTGTCTCCGAATCGATTGGGAGCGGAAGCAAATCAAAGCATTTCGCAAAGCAACCGAGACGCGCCGAGGTGGTTTACGGTTGTACCTATTTTACGTCCCGGGAGGGTGCCCGTAGTGTCAACCGCAGTTGTTTGGAGTTAGCCTCCCAAATGGGGCGTCAGGCTCAGTGCCACGGCGCCCCGGAACACAAGAAATTCTAAGGAACCCGAGCGGCTCATCGGCATTTTGTCCTATGATAGTCACAAAGCCAGATTCATCGCATTTCATGCAAAGAGGCCGCGTGGCGACGGTGTATGATGGCTCTGGTTAATGAGGGGCTAGCCTCGCCTGCCACTGGCACCTGCAGTGACGAGGATCAGCTACTTTCACGAATCGGGCACAGAAGGAGCATTTTATGAACACGGTCAGGGTCGGCAGCAGATCGATCGGTGAAGATCAGCCCTGTTTTATCGTCGCTGAAATCGGTATCAACCATAACGGCGACATTGATCTAGCGAAGCGATTGATCAGCGTGGCTGTCGCCGCCGGCTGTGACGCCGTGAAGTTCCAGAAGCGCACAGTAGAAGTAGTCTATTCCCCAGAAGAATTGGCCAAGCCGCGAGAGAATCCCTTTGGCGCAACGAACGGGGATCTAAAGTACGGACTGGAATTTGAGCGCGATGATTACGAAGAGATCGACACGTTTTGCAAGTCGGTGAAGATGTGCTGGTTCGCATCTCCGTGGGATGAGGGATCGGTGGATTTCCTGGAAGAATTTTCAGTGCCTGTCTACAAGATCGCGTCAGCGTCCCTCACTGACGACAAGCTGCTTAGGTACATTCGCAAAACCAGCAAACCGATCATCATTTCGACTGGAATGAGCACATACGCAGAGATTGACCATGCGGTAGAAGTGTTGGGTAAACAAGACCTCATTCTGATGCATACAACCAGCACCTATCCTGCAAGCTACGATGAGTTGAATCTCCGAGCAATCCCGACGATGGCGAAGCGCTACGGTATCCCAGTCGGATACTCGGGACATGAGACTGGCATTCCGACCAGCGTCTGTGCGGCTGCAATCGGCGCCTGCTGCGTTGAACGCCACATCACTATGGACCGGGCCATGTGGGGCTCCGATCAGGCAGCATCGTTAGAGCCGAACGGCATTTCGCGGCTGGTTCGTGATATCCGGCTGTGGGAGATGTCCAAGGGCGACGGCATCAAGCGGGTGTACGAGCGCGAGGTCCCCATCATCAAGAAGCTTCGCCGTGTTGGCGCGGCGGTTTAGACAAAATGACTGAGTTTGATTACCGGAAAAGGTCCTTGGAACAGGTCCGCGCCTTGGCATTTGATGTAGACGGCGTGCTCACCGACGGAGGATTCTGGTGGGGACCCGGCGGGGAAGAGTGGAAGCGATTCTGTTTCGCGGACGTCATGGGGCTATCCCTTGCCCGGCGGGCGGGACTCAAGCTGGCGCTGATCTCCGGAGAGGGGAGCCCGCTCGTGGATCGCTATGCTACAAAGATGCATATCCAGCACATCGCAAAAGGTTGTCGCGACAAAGCGGGTGCCCTGCGGGAGTTTGCTCAGTCGGCTGCCCTTGAACTCTCAGAAATCTGCTTTATGGGAGACGACATCAACGATCTGTCTGCCATGAAGATTGCAGGCTTCTCAGCTGCTCCGGCAAACGCCGTGGCTGACGTTCTCACCCAAGTAGATTTTGTCGCGAAAAATTCTGGCGGCAACGGTGCGGCCCGTGAATTGGTTGAGGCTTTGCTCAAGGCGCGAGGCTTATCTACGCAAGAGGTACTGTCCAGGCCTTGATTTTCTAGCAGGTTTTCTGAGCCAGATACGGTTTGAATCATGAAGCTTTCTGACTATGTCTTGGGCTTCGTCGCCGACCAGGGGGTGAAGCATGTATTTCTGGTTGTCGGCGGCGGTGCAATGCACCTGAACAACTCACTCGCGGGTGAGAAGCGGCTAATCCCGGTCTGCAATCTGCATGAACAAGCAAGCGCGATTGCGGCGGAGAATTATTCCAAGGCCACCAACGATTTGGGCGTTTGCCTGGTAACCACAGGTCCGGGCGCGACGAACGCGATCACTGGTGTCGCTGGAGCGTGGCTGGACTCTACTCCCACACTCTACATCTCCGGACAGGTCAAGCGCTCAGATCGCGCGTTTGACAGCAACAACATGCCGTTGGGGATGAGGCAAGTCGGTGTGCAGGAAGTGGACATCGTTTCTATAGTCCGTTCCATCACCAAGTATGCTGTTACTGTCCTTGATCCTGGCGACATTCGCTATCACATGGAAAAGGCAAACTATCTTGCCCGCACCGGGCGGCCAGGACCCGTATGGATCGACATCCCGCTCGACGTACAAGCGTCTCCTATCGACGATCCTGCAACGCTGCGCGGCTTCAACCCGGCGGACTTTGCCGTTACTGAGGCCAGGCGAATATCGCCTGCCGATTTGAAGGTCCAGGTGGACAAGATCATAGAAAAGCTCAACCGGGCTGAAAGGCCGATGCTGCTTATTGGCAATGGAGTCCGGCTCTCGCGGGCTGAAGCGGAGATGGAACAACTGCTGTGCGCGCTCGACGTACCCGCGGAGCTCACGTGGCTGGCTATCGACCTCATGGCAGATGACGATCCATTTTACGTTGGGCGTCCCGGCACCATCGCACAAAGAGGTGCGAACTTTGCCATTCAGAACTGTGATTTTCTATTGTCCATTGGCGCAAGGCTCGATCGGGTGGTGACCGGCTATTCGCCAGAGGGGTTCGCCCGAACCGCCTTCAAGTCAATGGTGGACATTGATCCAACTGAATTGAAGAAATTGGGCGAGACGATCCACATTCCCATCTGTGCCGATGCAGGCGATTTTATGCGCGCGATACTGGCGCAGAAGTCGAGCATAGAGAAGAAGGACCGCACCGCATGGAAACGTCGATGCGCCGATTGGCGCGAGCGCTATCCCCTCGTGCTGCCTGAACACAAGGTCCCGGAGGGCAGGGTGAGTGTTTACAACTTTGCCGAAGTAATGTCGGGCATTCTGAATGAGGGCGACTTCTGCATCTCCGGGAGTTCCGGTACTGGGATAGAGCTTTTCCTTCTGGCCTTCCGCACAAAGCGCGGGCAACGCATCTTTCACACCACCGCTCTGGGAGCCATGGGATTCGGCATTCCAGCGTCGGTTGGAGCGGGCATCGTGGGCGCAGCCGGTAGCTCTAAACGAAATATTATCTGCGTAGATGGGGACGGCGGATTCCAGTTCAACATCCAGGAACTGGAGACGATTTCACGCCTCAATCTGCCGGTAAAATTCTTCGTCCTGAATAACGAGGGATACGGCTCAATCCGTGCTTCTCAAACAGCGTTCTTTGGCGGTTGTAGCATCGGTTGCGACGAAAAAACAGGTCAATCGCTTCCAGACGTCCGCCGGGTCGCAGAAGCATACGGCATCAAAACAGACACGATCACAAGCCAGCGGAATCTTGCAGACGATATTCGCAGGGTGCTAGCGACTCCGGGCCCCGTTGTTTGCGACGTGCACATTGTCCTCGATGAGGTGCGTCAGCCACGGCTTTCCTCGACGCAGCGGCCCGATGGCTCATTCGCCTCCAAACCGCTGGAGGATCTCTGGCCGTTCCTCGATCGAGACGAGTTCAAAGCGAATATGCTCATACCGATCATCGAGGACTAAGAGAAGGCCCATGGTGTATCTCGCTACAATGCAGGGCCGCCTGGTCCCTCCGGAAGGGAGGCGCTTCCAATCCTTTCCACGAGAGCGCTGGCGGGACGAGTTCCTCCTGGCTGCACAGGCTGGTCTTAATGCCATCGAATGGATTTTCGACTTATATGGTGAAGATGCCAACCCTCTGGCCTCTGATCAGGGCATTGCCGAGGTGCAGGCCCTTTCTGAGAGAACCGGCATCGCAGTGCGTTCACTTTGTGCCGACTACTTCATGGATCGGCCGTTCTTGCGCACTACGTCTGCCGAAAGGGACGAACTGATCCAAAAGATGCGGTGGCTTCTCTCCCGCTGTAAAACTATGGGAATTAACCGAGTTGTCATTCCTTTCGTTGACAAGTCGCGGATTGAGAAAGAAGACGAGAAGCTGGAGGTGCTAACTATCCTGGGATTGCTTCTGCCCGCGGCTGAAAGCAACCAGGTCGAGCTCCACCTTGAAACCTCTCTTGCTCCTGAGCCATTTGCGGCCCTTCTGGCACAGTGCACCCATCCCCTGCTCCGCGCGAACTATGACTCCGGGAATAGCTCGTCACTCGGCTATCGGCCTGCAGAGGAGTTCGCGGCGTATGGACGACGCATAGGCAGCGTTCACATCAAGGATCGCGTTCGCGGCGGAGGAACCGTCCCGCTGGGAACTGGAGACGCCGATTTGCCCGCCGTCTTCACCGGGTTGGCTGCGCTCAACTACAGCGGTGATTACGTACTGCAGATTGCCCGCCGGGAACCTGGCCAGGAATTGTCATGGATCGCCCAGAACCGCATTTGGGTCGGCACTCAGATCGAAGAAGCGATGAAAGGTGCTCGATGAAGATTCTCATGATCGGCCTCGGCGGGATTGGCCAGCGTCACACGCGGAATCTCCGCGCGCTGCTCGGCAACAGGGCGGAGATCATCGCCTATCGTGTCCGGCGGCAGACGCATGTGGTCACTCCCACCATGGGCGCCGACGCAACTCGCAATGTCGAGGAGGAATACTCCATCCGAGTGTTTCCCAGCATAGGAGCAGCGCTCGCTGAGAGGCCGGACCTCTCTTTCGTGTGCAATCCCAGCAATCTTCATCTTTCGATGGCGCTTGCGTGCGTTCGCGCCGGCTGCGATGTGTTCATTGAGAAGCCGCTGACTAATTCGATGCAGGGAACGGACGAGCTTATTCGCGCTGTGGGGGAACGGAATTGCATTGCAATGGTCGGTTACCAGTTGCGCTTCCATCCATGCTTGCAAAAGCTGGGTGAAACGGTGAAGTCCGGAATCCTCGGCAATCTGCTTTCGGTTCGCGCCACCATTGGAGAGTATCTCCCCAACTGGCATCCCTATGAGGACTATCGCCATATGTACGCCGCACGGGCGGATCTTGGCGGAGGCGTGGTGCTCTCACAGATTCATGAATTCGACTATCTTTATTCGATCTTTGGCTTGCCCAAGCGGGTTTATGCCATTGGCGGCCATTGGAGTGACTTGGAAATTGATGTGGAGGATACCGCCAGCATCCTCATGGAATGCTGTGTAGGGGGGCGGCCGCTTCCCATTCAA